>SDBV01008554.1_pt1 | contig 13772 bp, 12 predicted proteins | sample 2277081 | NCBI WGS metagenome assembly SDBV01 (sample SAMN10402039, study PRJNA504765) | marine sediment metagenome | isolation source: marine sediment core GS10_PC15, 223 cmbsf | place: Arctic Ocean: Southern Knipovich Ridge | collected 2010 | reverse complement strand
ACTGTGTATTCATCACGATTCGACAGGTGTAAATGGGTTCCTGACGATGACATCACCGTATCGCTGTCCTGAATTCAGGTCTTCGGAGAAAACGTTCTGGCAGCCGCCTATCCAGGCTGTAGATAAGATGAGAGCATCCCAGTACGACAGCTGATAGCGTTTTTGAATACGCACCGCAGATATTACAGTATCGTATTCGACGCCGATCACATGCATTGCGCGAAAGTTCTCTAATTCCCGAATCGCTTTGTCTCGATCCAGGGGCACTTGAATCTTCTGTGTCACGACGACCCAGAACTCACCCAGGACCTGGGTGGAGATAACAGCTCTTCCGCTATGTATTCCATCAGTGATCAATCGAACGGCAATAGCCTGCTTTTTCGCGTCTGTTCGATCGTTAGCATACACGAGCACATTCGTGTCCAGGAAGTATCTATTATCGGGCATGCAATTCGTCTCTCGACCAGGTTTTTTTGCCGACCACCGCCTCGCTACTTGCGAACAGAGATTCGAGTTCCAAAGTAGCCGTCACCTTTAGCACCTCTTCTTTTTCGACGAGCTCTTGCAGGTAGGAACGAATCAGTCCGGTAAGACTTGTATCCTTCTCGATCGCTATTTTCCGTGCTCTCTTCAGCAACTCAGCATCTATGGACATTGTTATGTTGGGCATAGATATCCTCCACATAATATGTGTAGCACGTATTCACGTAGATGACAAGATTGCGGTGATTCCGGTGAGACTTACGACAGCAGGAGAGCGAGGTCCTTTCGGGACAGCTTGCCGATCAGCCGGCTGTCTTCTCCGATTATAGCCTCGGCCAACTTTCGCTTCGATTTCTGGAGCTCCAGCACCTTCTCCTCAACTGTGTCCTTGGCGACGAGCCTGTAGGCAAAGACCTTCTTCTCCTGCCCGATGCGGTGGGTCCTGTCGATGGCCTGGGCTTCTGTTGCAGGGTTCCACCAGGGGTCGAGGAGGAACACATATTCCGCCGCGGTCAGGTTCAACCCCAGCCCTCCCGCTTTCAGGCTGATCAGAAAGAGTCTGCACTCCGGGTCCTGTTGAAATCTTTCGATCCTGCGGGCCCTGTCCCTGGTCTGGCCGTCCAGGTACTCATAGAGAACTCCCTGTTTATCGAGCCTGTCCCGCAGGATCGATAGCAGGCTAGTGAACTGGGAGAACACCAGAGCTTTGTGGTCTTCGGCGAGAACATCATCGAGATGCTGCAGCAGCAGGTCAATCTTGGCGCTGGAGCCGCCAATCCTCTCGTGGTCGAGAAGCCCGGGATGGCAGGATGCCTGCCGAAGGCGCAGCAACGCCTCGAGAACGTGGATCTTGGTCTTTCCAAGTCCGACGGTGTCGATGCTGCGCTGCAGGGAGAGGCGGTAGTATTTCTTCAGCTCGTCGTAGCGCCTTCGCTCCCCGGGTTGCAGCTCGCAGAAAAGCGTCTGCTCCACCTTGTCCGGCAGCTCAGGGGCCACCTGCTCCTTGGTTCGGCGCAGAATGAAGGGACGAAGGTATCGGGCGAGGAGGGTGCAAAAACTCTCATCCGCGCTCTCTCTGCTTTTAAAGTGCCTCTTGAAGAAAGACACGCCTCCCAGCATGCCCGGATTGAGAAACTCGAACAGGCTCCACAGGTCGCCCAGGTGGTTCTCGATCGGGGTCCCACTCAGGGCCAGGCGCCTATGTCCCTGGAGCAGCCGGGCCGCCTTGGCAGACTGGCTGCTGAAGTTCTTGATCACCTGGACCTCGTCGAGGATGATATAGTCAAAGAGGTAATCCTTTAGAAGGGCAATGTCGTTTCTCATCGTGCCGTATGTTGTCAGAACCACATCCCAGGCTGCGAATGATTGACTGCCTTTAGGGCGACCGGGACCGGTGTGTTCCAGGACCTTCAGTCCGGGAGTAAAGCGGGACGCCTCCGCCTTCCAGTTGAACACCAGGGACCTGGGTACCACCACCAGGGACGACGCCCTGCGCGCTCTCTGCTTTTTTCGGAGGGATTCCAGCAGGGCCAGAACCTGGACCGTCTTGCCCAGTCCCATGTCGTCGGCCAGGCAACCGCCAAAGCCGAACTCATCGAGAAAACGAAACCATCCCAGGCCCTCCCGCTGGTAGCCCCGGAGATCACCGACAAATCCCGGCGGCGCCCCGAGGGCCCGGATCCCTGTAAAATCCTTGAGCTTGTCCCGGACTCTTTTATAAAGCTCATCGCAACTTGCCTGAGGCTGGGCTTGCAGAAAAAGATCGATCAGCAGGGCCTGGGAGACGTGAAAGCGCAGGTGATCCTCCCGCACCTCGCCCATCTTGAGGAATAGACCCTCCTGTTTCAGCCACCGCTCCGGCAGGATACCGAAGCTGCCGTCTCCCAGACGAACCGTGTTTCCCCCTCTTTGAAGGGCCTTGAGGAGTTCCGGCAGGGGCACCTCCGTGTCCCCGAAGCTCATCTTACCCCGCAGCTCAAACCAGTCGATACCCGAGACCACCTGGATGTCGAAGCGACCTGCCCTGCGAAGCAGCTTCCCTTCAGCTTCCACCAACCAGTCCTCTTTCACAAGCTGTTCTACCACAGCGGGCAGCTGGCGTACGGTCAGCTTCAGGACTTTAGACCGGCTGCGGTACTCATCGACCAGGCGGAAACCGAGCGCTAAAAGCCGGTCAAGCGCCTCCTTCTCCTTCTCCGGCCGGCGTAGGACGAGCAGGTTATCCTCCTTCGAGAAGAATCCCAAGGCGGGCTGCAGGCCATCCACAATGTGATCCTGGTACTCAAAGGAAAGCTGCCCCACCAGTCCACCACCTGTGCGCGAGTGATGCTCCGGGTCTGCCTTGATCACCTTGAGCCTTGGCTGTGGCTCGGCCTCCAGCGTCTCTATCGAAAGCGACTCTGCGATTTCCAGGGGGTTGATCTCCCGCATGGACAGCAGCTCATCCAGAAGGCTTGGAAGATCCTCCCTGCCCACGCTCAGGTGCCCCACCCGGCGAAGCACGACGATCCAGCCGAAGGAGCCAGGCTCCATGTACCGGGCCAGACGCCTTCGGCCAAACATCAGCCCGCCCTTCAGTAGAAGGTCCACCTCGGAGAGGGGCATCCGCTCATCTGCTCTTCTCAGGTTGCCTTCCAGCCGAAAGCTCCGCTCTTTGCGGGTCTCTGCGATTTCGAGCTTGAACTCCCAGGGTTCTGCGTCGTCCCAGGAGATCGGAGTGGGATCGAAGTCCTTGTCGCGACGGGTCTTGAGAAAGAGCCTTCCGGTTCCACACATTTTCGGCAGAAGAAATTTGACCAGGTGCTCGTCCAGGCGATGAGTGGGGCAGAGCAACTCGGTTGGCTTGCCGAGAAGGCGGTATCGGTAGGTTTCATCGTCAAATTCTTCTTCATACGAGACACCCCTCAGGACGGCCAGGATCTCTCGGTCCTCCGGATCGGGGATCTTCCAGAGGTCGCCCAGCCTGCTCCCACTGCTCCAAAGCGGTCTAAGGTCAGCCGGCTTGCTCCTGTCCCGGTAGAGCAGATGTACGACTGCCCTCCCGTCCGAAAGGGTTCGCGGAATATCCAAGACGTAGAGGATCTGCCGTTCCGCCGGCCAAGTTGCACGTCGTGAGTTCGTCTCCTCCGCCTGGTATTGCCTGATCTCCCTGATATAGACCTCCCACTCGGGAATGGGAAGGAGCTGTTGAACTGCAGATGGCGGAGCAGGCTCAGAAGCCAACGCGGTTTCTCGATTGCTTATGTAACCTCTTTCGTCTAATTTGAGGAGCACCGCCCATAGGTGTTTGCAGGGCTTGTCCCAGTCATAGAAGAAGGGGCAGGAGCAGGACATGGTGATACGGGTTCCTTTGAACAGGATCTCCACGGTGTACCGGTGGGTTCCCTGGACAATGGCCAGAACCCTGGCGGGACTTACCTCCGCCAGCCTCACCACACCCTTGCGATAGTAGGTCAGGCCGCGGGTTCGAATATTTGTGCTGAAATCTGAGGACAGGCTCTCGAGAGTCGGATGTTTCACGCTAAGCGAAACCGTTCCAGAGCGAACCAGTGTAGGTTGTCAGGAATATGAGAATCAGAGGTCTGCGGATCAACAAACCTTCGCTGCACAGTCCGAATATACCCGGAAAGCTAAGGTCAGACAAGGGGCGCTTCGTGGCCGGGCGGTTCTGATTTTCCGCCGGCCGCAGTCATCATGCCGGCGGAGGAGTACCTGAGAATGACGGCCGGATCGAAGTCCGGCTGAAAGGAGTTAAGCATGAGCCGAAAAGGAGAATCTGTACCTCTGAAAGAGGCGATTCAGCAAGTTGAAGTTGCGGTTTCCAGGCTGGCACTGATGCATCTTTCGTTTTCAAAAACCCTGGTGGATGAGCTTGGCGAAAAAAAGGGGAAAGATCTGATCATAAAATCTGTCGCTGAGTACGGTCGACGGGTGGGAGAGAGGGCCAAGCAGGGGTTCCAGGATCTTCCAAAATACGGAGTCACAGAAAAAAATGAAGACGGCAGAGCATACAACTGTGTTCTTGGAAGAATCTTTCAGGAATACGGCGAAGAAGATTTAGGATGTCTGTACTGTTATGTGGATGCGGCAAAATCCATGGCAGTCGATCCCGACAGAAAACTGATACACAAAACGAGCATAGCCTGCGGAGACGACCACTGCACGTTCGAATGGGTATCCACTACCGAAAAGGAGAGAGAGGATTTCAACAGAAAAGCATCCGATTGGAAATATGTCGACCCGCGGCTTGTGGAAGGGAGCGGTCTCGATTGATACGCCTACAAATCAAGCACTTAGCCGAGGCGGCCGTATGAGTAGCCCTCCTCATACATCGCAACAACATTTTCGGGTGGGCTAACCGCCTGCAGCCTATGGCACGAAGCGAGAATATAGCCTCCGCCTGCGCCCAACACGTCTATGTTATCCCGGACCTCCCGGCGTACCTCCCCCACGGTTCCACGCGCCAGAGTCTGTTGATTGTCCACCGCGCCGTGGAACACCAGCTTATCTCCGAAATCCCTCTTGAGATCCGCCCGATTCATACCCTTACATCGCCATTGAACCGGATTCAGGATCTCGACGCCGGCGTCTATCAAGTCAGGGATTGCCTTACGGATTGCCCCGTCGCTGTGCAGGAACGCGCGGGCTCCGTTCTGTCGAGCAAGACCGACCATCCGGCGGATTCCTGGCAGGAACAAGTCACGAACCGTCTGCGGTGAGAACAGCAGGTCCTCCTGCGAGCCCATATCGTTGTACACCATCGCGATATCTATGCGTCCGGGAATGCATTCGAACATCCTCCGGGCGATCTCGTAGTGCAGCTCGACGAGTTTCTCCATACAGTACAGAACGATGTCCTGATTGACCGCATAGTCCACGAAGGCCTGCTCTATTCCCCTGAGGCGCGTGTACAGGGCATACACACCGGCCATGAGAAACTGAACCGGCCGCTTTTCCATGCCCTCAACCTGCCCGGCTGCTGGAGAACAATCCCACCAGTCTGCATGGGGCCAGCGATAACCGGCTTCTATCTGTTCCAACGTCTCGAAAGCTGCAAGGGGGTTGTAGACGGCCTCGCGGTACCGGCCCGTTCCGTAGTCTGCATAGGCATAGCGCACGCCGTATATGTCCTCCTCCGGCCCCAGAGGAGGGCCGATGTAAGCAGGTTCGACAGTCACGGGCCGGTCGACATGCAGCGCCGCGAACATATCGTCTATATCGGTGACTCCGAGATGAGCCATGACCCTGTCACGGATTTCATCGGTTCCCCACCAGTCCATTGGAATACGGTCCGGCTCTTCACGGTTCAACACTGCAAGCCAGCGCTCTCGAGATGTCATAGGCCTCTCCTGAATGACTCGATTCTTCGACTCCGCACTGTTCGGCATGATAGTTCATGCAGTCTGACCGGTCAACTCGGCTGTTCGCCCTGACATTATTCAGCCGCAAGGCTTGCCTCTACCGTGAAACTCTGCATAGAATCCTTAGTGAGGAGGAAACAAGTGCCGGTACTGATCTCTCTCGCTATGGCGGTTGCGCCTGCCCTGATTCTGGTAGTCTACTACTACCGACAGGATAGAAAGAAACCGGAACCAAAGGGGTTGATCGTGAAGATCTTCCTCTTGGGTATTCTATCCATCATACCAGCCATTCTTCTGGAGTTGGCGGTCTCGACGCTGGGGGATCTCGTGAGCTGGTGGAGGCTGCTCTACTATCTCTTCAAAGCCTTTGTGGTTGCCGCCATATGCGAAGAGCTCATGAAGCTCTGGGTCGTGAAGGCTGTGGCCTATAACAATGTTAATTTTGACGAAGTAATGGACGGCGTTGTCTATACGATCGTCGCAAGCCTCGGCTTTGCCTGCATGGAAAACATCCTGTATGTGCTGAACCGTGGATGGACGGTCGCTCTTGTCAGGGCCTTCACAGCGGTGCCCATGCATGCCGTCTGCTCGGGCATGATGGGATACTATATAGGAAAGGCCAAGTTCACCTCCGAGAAGGCGAAAGAGACGATCCTGATAAAACGAGGATTCTGGGTCGCCGTCGGCATCCATGGCCTCTATGATTTTCTGCTCTTCAGTGTGCCCATATTTGGTATCGGCATTGCTTTCGGCGTTATTCCGCTGCTGATCGTGACCTTTATCGTTTTGCAGAAGAAAATCAAAGCGGCCATTGCCGAGGACCATCAGGCGGGGCGGATTTAGAAGAATTAGCTGAGTGGCAGCATCTAATCTGCCATTCGGCTGAAGCTGCAATTAGAGGGCGTCCAGAGCCTTGCGAAAGTCATTTAAGAGATCTTCTTCAGCCTCAATACCAACACAGACACGTATCAGGTCCTCGGTAACTCCCATATTTGTCTTTTCCTCTGGCAGAAACTGTCGGAAGATAGTCGACGCAGGATGAAGCACAAGGGTTTTTGTATCACCGATATTTGCGAGGTTCAGCGCCAGTGACAGGTTGTTGATAAACTGAAAGCATCTCTCTTTTGTGCCAAGCCTAAAGGTAAAGATGGCTCCGAATCGCCCCCCAAACTGTTCCTTTGCCAGAGGGAATTCTTTAGACTCAGGGAGGCCGGGATACCGAAGTTCCTCGATAGCGGGATGATCTTTCAAAGCCTTTACCAGAGCTTCCGTGTTATGACAGTGTTTTTTCATCCGCAGACTCAGTGTTTGGATACCCATAAGGGTAAGGAAGGCATTCAACGGTGATAGACATACACCGAAATCCTGGAACACCCCTTCGCGCAACCGGGCCAGAAAAGCGAACTCACCGTACCGTCTCGCCTGTTCGTCGAAGCCAGGATGATCCTGCCAGCCAAACGTTCCGCAGTCCACCAAAATCCCGCCAATAGAGTTCCCGTGGCCGTTAAGATATTTGGTGGTGGAATGGATCACGATGTCTGCTCCGAACTCCCGGGGTTTTATCAGCACGGGAGTGGTAACAGTGCTATCAACAACAAATGGGATATGCGCCTCTTTTGCCACTTTGGATATCGCTTTTAGATCAGGAACATCCAGCCGGGGATTCCCCATGGTTTCTGCAAAGATAAACCTGGTCTTTTCTGTGATGGCGTCACGATAGGCTGATGGTTCTGAAGCATTCACAAAACGAGTTTGCATACCGTACTTCGGTAGGGTCTGCGCCAAGAGACCATAGGTTCCTCCGAAGAGACTTCTTCCTGCCACTATTTCGTCACCCTCACCTGCAAGTGTCATTGCCGTTGCAGCAATAGCTGCCATTCCGGATGATGTTGCAACGCTGCCCCGTCCCCCCTCCAACAGGGTCATTTTCAATTCCAAGGCTGTTACGGTTGGGTTACCGTTCCGTGTGTAGATATACCCGAACTTTCTTCCGGAAAAAATCTGCTCCAGGTCTTCTGCTGTTTCCTGTGCAAAAGAACTGGATTGAAAAACAGGGGTTGTTGAAGCCCCTGTGCTTTTCTCAGGAGATTCACCGCCATGGACCAAAAGTGTCTCGAGATGATGTGAGGACGACATGCTACTCTCCTCCTATTTCGGAAAAAGTGAATTCAAGCTAATATCTCGAGAATGTTCTGTCAAACGATTTGTTGCAGAAGCTTGAATTACAATACCGTTGGTTATACATTATTCTTTCGATAAAATACGTGGAGGTTCAGCGCTCAAAACTGAAATCCGACGGGCTCTCGAGGGGAAACTGTTATGCAAAAAGAAATGTTAGAAAATTTGCGAAGGGAAACCTTAGAAATTGTAGATGATCTTAAAAAAGCCGGCCTGGTGGAGTATCTGGAATGTGAGGATAAAAGAGACGGGTCCCGGTTCAATGTTCTTACATCCCCGGGAGCCTTTGGAAAGAACCGTAATATAGTCGTTGTCTCTGGAGTACCTGAAGAAGCGGGTGTGTGGTCCTATACACTGCTTTCCCGGGGAAGTCGGGAAGAAGCTTCTATGAAACGTTATTTTGAGATGGCAAAGAAACTCAACTGGGGAATGATTGTTTTAAATCCCCATGGAAGAGGTAGAATAGGAGATGAAGAAGAATATCTATTTCAGCTCGAAACGATATTGAAGGTACTCTACGACGAAAATCCAGAGAGGAGTATCGTTTTCCTCTGCTTTTCTGCGGGTGGATCGGTTGTATTGAAGCTTCTCAATAGTCACGCCGAAATTGCAAAAAGCATAGAGGGAGTTATCCTAATTGACACGACTCCTCCTCCCCTGGTGTCCGGCTCCATTATAGAGGAAGTTAGAGATCTGATTTCAAAAACGGTTCTTTATGGATTGAAAGATGAGAAAGGCAATATCAGTTCCTACGCTTCGGCCACCTCTGCAGTTCTTGGAATCAGGCCGATCCCGGTCTCAGCCGGCATTCACGGCGATTTGCCCAGTCTGCTTATAGAGGATGTCAAAAGATATCTTGAGAGCTTATCTTTTCGCTGACCGGAAGTTGTCCAAAGCTGCGAAACCTCTACGTGATGCGGTCATACACCTCGAGGTCGACGACATGCTCCGGGCTTTCGCCGCGGGCATAGCTCTTCAAGTTTTTCACGGCCAGCTGTCCGCAAACCACCTTTCTCTCATGAGTGGGGCCGGCGATGTGAGGCAGCAGGTTCACGTTTCGGAGCCCTCGCAGCGGAGAATCCGGCGGCAGGGGCTCCGTCTCATAGACATCGAGACCGAACTGCAGCTTTCCCTCGCGAGCGACGCGGATAAGGGCCTGTTCGTCGACCACAGCACCCCTGCCAACGTTGACAAAACATGCCCCCCCGGGAAGCATTCTGAGATGGTGCTCCTCGATAATGTGGTAAGTCTCAGGAGTGTAGGCCTCCAGCTCCACAAAAACCTGGCTCCATTGGAAGAGCTCCTCCAGTGATTTCGCTCTCTGTACACCCGCTGACCTCAGAATCGAATCCGGTACCGGGGGAGAGTAGGTCTTCAGATCGACATTGAAGGGTCTGAGAAGCTCGATAAGGGCCCTGGCTATGTTACCGAAACCGTGTATTCCAACCCGCTTGCCGAAGAGGCTGTTGTTCTCCACCAATCGCTTGGACCTCCAGGAACCCTCCATGTGCATCGCCAGGGCCCAGCCGTGGCTTCGTCTCAGACAGGAAAGCATGAGCAGAAGGGCGCACTCGGCAACGGTACGGCTGATGGTGTTACCCCAGTTGGAGACAACCAATCCCTTCTCGATATAGCATCGAGGAACCTTCTGTCTGACCGTACCTGTTAAGTGGCAGTAGTACTCGAGGTATTCTGAAAACTCATCGAGACGGCTCTGATCGAGGGCCGGAGTCTTCCATGCCGAGAGGATAATTTCCGGCTTGTACTCTCCGACTTTTCGATTGAAATCTTCCTTTCCGATGGAATCGGAAGGAATATGAATGTGATCGGGGAAAATCGATAGTATCTCGCCGTACAACGGCTCCGGAAGAAAATCTTGCATCTCCTCATCCGTCAGAGCCAGGAGGATCTTTTTTGGGCTGGTCATAAATATCTCTTTTGCGTTGATTTATTGGATTATATCACAAAATCGGGTCGGCGCTGGAACACCTTCGACGCTATCTGGTATAACTACACCTAACAATTAGAATCCGGACCACTGAACACCGTGGGCTATTAGAGCAGACTTAATACGATGACAGAACCAATTTCCGATCGAGCAAGCATATGGACCAGAGATGTCATTCTTCTCGCTGTGACCGTTTTCTTTGCCAGATTTGGGCAGGGAATACAACAGGGAGTGAGCACGAACTTCTTTGTCAACAATTTGGGATTAGGTGGGGACAAGATCCTCTGGCTGGCCGGAATACGGGAGATACCGGGTCTGGCGCTGATGTTTCTGGCAGCCCTCATGATGCGTGTTCCCCAGTCCCGCCGGGCGGCCCTGGCCCTTCTTCTGATGGGCATCGGTTACGGCAGCTTTGCGCTGGTGCACTCTTACGGAACACTGATAGCGATGTCTCTTATAGCGAGTGTGGGTTTTCACAATTGGATGCCTCTGCGGAGCTCGCTGGGAATGGGTCTGGTTAGCAGGGAGCGATCGGGACGTGTGTTGGGACGCCTGAACGGGGTAGGATCCCTGGCCTCAATAGGCGGCATGTTATTGATCGTGTTATTCTCCGAGCGCTTTGGCTTCCGGATGTTTTTCGCTGTTGGCGGTATGCTTATCATCCTGGCAGCGGTTGCGGCGTACCGGCTGCCGACCGATATCGGGGGGGATTTGAAGAAGACCCCTCGCCTCATTTTGAAAAAACGCTACTGGCTCTTCTATGTTTTGACCTTCTTCGAGGGATCACGCACACAGATCTTTCATACCTTTGGAGCCTGGGTCCTGGTAAGCCACTATGGTCTGACTGCCCAGAAGATCAGCGCTGTCCTTATTTTTAGCGGATTATTGAACTTCCTGATCGCGCCGCGAATGGGTAACTGGATCGATCGTTATGGCGAAAGAAAGACCCTGGCGGCCAGCTACCTTGCCCTGGTCCTTGCTTTTGTAGGCTATGCGACGATTCATAATGTTTGGTTCCTGGCTGTTCTATTCGTATTGATAAGAATGCTGGTGTTGTTTCGCATCGGTCTTCACACATACGTCAACCGGATTGCCCCGCAGAGGGATCTCTCCCCGACGCTTTCTGCCGGGGTGAGCATCAATCACATCACTTCCGTCGGCATATCCATGGTGGCGGGCACATTGCTCAAAACCGTCGGGTACGAAGGATTGTGCTGGGGGGCAGCGGGTGTCATTCTGCTCTCTATCCCCTTTGCTCTTGCCATCCGGATTCGACGGCTAGCTTGACGATTCAAAGATCAGGAACTGCCAGGAAAGAGCTTTTTACTGGAGAAATCGGGATCAGTCGTGAGATTCACTCCTAGTTTTCTCAATCCCGCCTCATCTCCGGGAGTGGGTATGTGGGTCATATGGACATCGCAGCCCCTCAGGTCCTTCAGCGTATCCACTGCCGCTTGAGCCGCCGGATTCGCCGTAGCGCTGATGCTAAGGGCGATCAGGGTTTCCTCCAGATCAAGGCTGACCGTTTTACCGTCCAGGATATCCTTCTTGAAGTGTCCCAGGGAGTCTATGATATTAGGCGGCAAAAGGTGGATGGAATCGGGGATATTAGCAAGATGTTTGGCTGTATTGAGGATGAGACTCGAAGCAGCATGCATAAGCTGAGAGTTCTTTCCTGTGATGATCGTTCCGTCTTTCAGTAGAATCGCGGCACCACAGAAGATGCCTTCACTTCCCTTGCCTTTTTCGCGGGCTTCGGCAGCGGCTTGCCTGGCGGAGGGCACAACGGCTCTGTCTTCGGGTTTGACGTTGAGATCCTCGAGCAGAAGCTTGGCGCGCTGCACGGTTTCTCGATCCACCAGACCCATGGCGTATTCGCATGCGTAGCGAAAATAGCGGCGAATGATCTCCTGGATCGCCGCCTCACGAAGCACACTGTCATCAACGACGCTGAATCCGGCTCGATTGACCCCCATATCTGTCGGAGATTTATAGATTGGAGGCGCTCCTGTGATTTTCTCCAGTATTCTGGAGAGCACCGGAAAAACCTCTATATCTCGATTATAGTTGACCGTGCTCTCATTGTAGGCTTCGAGGTGGAAGTGATCGATGAGATTGTAATCGCCAATATCTGCTGTAGCCGCTTCGTAAGCCACGTTGACAGGATGTTTCAGGGGGAGATTCCATATGGGAAAGGTTTCAAACTTCGCATATCCGGAGGCCTGACCCCGCCGGTAATCGTGGTACAGTTGAGAGAGACAGGTGGCTAGTTTGCCGCTGTTGGGACCGGGTCCTGTAACAACAACAATCGGATTACTCGTTTCGATATACTCGTTGGCTCCGTAGCCTTCCTCGCTCACAATGACATCGACCTCTGTGGGATAACCTTTGGTGAAGCTGTGGGTATAGACCTTTACACCTCGCCGCTCAAGCCGGTTTTTAAAGACCTTGGCTGCTGTCTGATCGGCGAAGCGGGTGATCACAACGGCCCGCACCTGGATACCCCAGTCGGCCAGGTCGTCTATGAGCTTAAGAGCATCCGAGTCGTAGGTGATCCCGAAATCAGCCCTGATTTTTTTCCTCTCGATGTCCCCCGCATAGATGCAGAGCAGAACGTCCGCCTGATCCTTCAGTTTCTGGAGCAGCCGCATCTTTACGTTCGGATCGAAGCCCGGCAGTACCCTGGCGGCATGCAGGTCGTAGACAAGCTTTCCGCCAAACTCGAGATACAGCTTGTGCTTGAATCTCCGGACCCGCTCGAATATAGCCTCGGATTGTTCCTCCAGGTACTTCTCGTTGTCAAAACCGATATTGTCCGCCATGATCGATAATCCTCAACACGATAGTTATATCCCTGCGAGGTCATTGAATCAACGGGAGACATAGTGTTATATTTCATTTTCCGCAAGTTGAAAACGTAGTTTTCTTGAATTATTGATCTTCTAAATGCTTATCAGATAGAAACTATTGTGATTTGCTAACTCTCGACTTTTCATTTTTGGTACAAGTAGTCTCTTAACTGTCGGCTTTTTTCAATTACAGCCTTCGCATGTTCACCAAGGAGATCTTTCAAAATATCTTCCAGTTCTTTGGTCTGCCTACGTTTTTTCTGAAACTCTCTATAATTGCCGCTAAGCTCCTTTATCCAGCTGATGTCCTCTTCAGGTATGGCTTTTGTCCGCGATTGGCCATTCTCTGACCAGGTGATCCGCCTGAACAGATGACCTCGTGTTTTGAATTACAGGTAGAAGATCTCAAGGCCTTCAACGATGATGGTTTTGCTCGCGCTCTGGACAAGCTGTATCTTGCAGACCGTGCTTCTGTGATGACTGAAATTGTGCTGAACATGATAAAAGAGGTGGATCTTGCGCTTGGCCGGATTCACAATGATTCAACAACCGTAAAGGCTTATGGAAAAATACCTGGTACGACGATTACTGGCTTAAAGCTGGCACGAGGCACAAGCAAAGACCACCGCCCAGATTTAAAGCAACTGGTTTTTAGTTTGAGTATTTCTTCTGATGGGGCTGTTGCGGTGCATTACAAAACGTATTCTGGCAATCGCACCGACGATACCACCCACATTGAGACATGGACTGAAGTGAGCAAAATAGCCCAGAAGTCGGACTTCATCTATGTGGCAGGCTGTAAGGTGTGTACCGCAAACCAGTTGGGCTATTTTGTGGGGATTACTGCACGAAAAAAGCAGGCTACCGGATGTATTGGTACCACTCAAGTGAAAAGAGAAAGAGAGACGCTTTGAGCAGGGAGCAGAAGCTGCATAAGGCACAAAGCGAACTCTT
>SDBV01008553.1_pt1 | contig 13773 bp, 15 predicted proteins | sample 2277081 | NCBI WGS metagenome assembly SDBV01 (sample SAMN10402039, study PRJNA504765) | marine sediment metagenome | isolation source: marine sediment core GS10_PC15, 223 cmbsf | place: Arctic Ocean: Southern Knipovich Ridge | collected 2010 | reverse complement strand
AGAATCTGCTGATTATGGTGTAGATGATGATGGAAGCGGCGAACTTGAAAGTGATGAAGATGATGATCCCGCATCCGAAGATGCTAATGATGATTAAGAATTACTAATACGATTTTCGGTTTAACGGGCCTTCTAATCAGGAGGCCCGTTTTTTTCTTTCCCTATTCCGGATTTATATGCCAGAAGAGCAGCTTCTACTCTATTCCTGACATGCAGCTTTTGCAGAATATTGGTCATATAATGTTTTATTGTTTTCTCACTTAAAAATATCTTCTCACCAACTTCCTTATTGCTATATCCGGATGCAACCAGCTCCAATATCTGGTGTTCCCTTTCATTCAAATCATTCATATAATTACTAGAATCGGATTTTGTATTCTTCCCGGATTTATCCATTATAAGACTGGCAGCTAGAATTGGAGTTACATAAACTTCTCCATTATAAACAGAATTTATTATACCTATTAATTCACTGGCAGAAACACCTTTTAATATATATGCTTTTGCACCTGCTTTAAATGCTTTTAAAACGCTATCTTCTTCTTCCGAACCTGTAAGCATTACTATTTTTATAACAGGATATTCATTTGATATAATCTCTGCAGTTTTAATACCGTTCCCTGGCATATTAATATCCAGTATAATAATATCCGGTAAAACGTGTCTGGCAATTTTTAAAGCTTCATCTGATGTAGAACCCTGTCCAACAACTTCTATATTTTCTTCTAAATCTAATATATTTTTTACGCCTTCACGAAATAATGGATGATCATCTATTATAACAATTCGAATTTTATTTTCCATAATTTTCCTTAAACAGGGCTTAATGGTAGGGATACAGAAATAGTAGTTCCCGTTTTATCATTGCTTTGTATATTGAAATTTCCTCCAAGTATTTCCACTCTTTCACGCATCCCGATTAAACCAAGGTGACTAAGATCATTATAATCAATTTCCGAGATATTAAAACCCCTGCCTTTGTCTTTAATTTCTATATAAATATAATCATTTTTGACTTCTACATTTACCTGCTGCTCAACTTTTCCGCAATGTTTATTAGAATTGTTCAAACCTTCCTGTATAATTCTGAATAAAGTTATTTTAACAGGTTTTGGAGCTTTTTCCGGTAGCTTGCCTAATTTTAATTTTGCTGTTGTATCTGAACGAAGCTTATGTAAATTGATTACCTTCTGGATTGTCTCTTCTAATGTTAAAGGTTCTAGTTCCGGTAACCTGAGTCCGGATGATATTATTCTTAATTCTTTTAAAGAATTCTGCATTGCGTTCTGCATATCATTTAGGAGTTTTACATTCTGGCAAATCCTAATATCATTCTCTGTGCATTTGCCGGACATTTTTATTGCTTTATCAATGTTTAACAAACAAAAACTTAAATCCTGGACCGGCCCATCATGAATATCGGAACTTATCCTTTTTAAAAGAAGTTCATTTATTTCTGCAGTATGAAATGCTGCCTGACTAACTTTTCTGTTAAGTTCAGAATTTTGTTTAAATATTTTGCTTAATTCAGCTACTTTTATTTCTAACTCGGACTTTTGGTTTAAGATTGTATTTTGCCCCTGTTTAAAGATGCCTATCAAACTGAAATACATTATTAAAGCCAAAACAATTATTATTACCCAACTAATAATCTGAGCATTAAATATTTCCTGTTCCAATTCCGTTATAGTTTGATAAAACTCAGATACGGCAATTATTTTATTTGTTCTGCTTAAATATATGGGGCTGTAAATTTCTAACAATTTATTCCATTTTGCTTTTTCTAAAAAGTGCTCTGGTTCTTCCAGATCACTTATATGTGAGGATACTTCGCCGTTAAATGCATTTCTAAGGCCTCCATCCAAAGGGAAAAATAACCCTAAATGTTCATGATTTGTACTATATATTATTTCTCCTCCAGAACTCCATATTCGAAAAGATACAATGTATTTGCCTAAAGCAGTATTTTCCAATAAACTATTTAAGATACTAATATTTTCCTGTTTAATTAAACCTGTAGCATCATATTCCTGAATATTAGGAGCTACAAAACTATCCACATATAAAGCTGTTGTTGATGAAATTCTGTTTATCACACCTAACTCAATTTGCTTGCTGACAATAATTCCAATAACAACAATATTCACAAGGAGAATTAAAAGGCTGATTATTATAAATCTTTGTTTTAGATTAATAGATTTTGTAATACTCTTATTTTTCATTATAAATTAATCATAAGTATTATGGTTGATTTGAGCAAGGTATTTATTATACAAGCTATTTGTGTGGTTAGAGAAAACCGATATAGCAGTCTGCAAGTGTCAGTGCTGTTTTGTCTTTTAAGGGAAGTTCTTCAGAGGACCTGGTTAGTGGAGAGTCCAAAGATGTACTTCTAAATATGGTAGTTAATGAAACAAAATTATTAATTCCGGATAATCAGAATAGTAGAGTTGTTCAAATTGATAATTTGATTGTTTCTAATTAGGTCGAATATGATGTTAGTGGAGGGTCAGAGCCTCCTCAGGATGTCGATTTTGATGATAAGGGAAGAATCTATGTTTGTACTTCTGTTGACGGTATGCTTTTCAGGTTGGATGCAATAAATGGTGATGGTTATATATTAATTCCCGAAACTGTTCCAGGAGGTATAGAGGCTATTACTGTGGATAGGATTAATGATTACATTTATTATTACGATGCACCTTATGATTTATATAGGAAGAGTATAAATAACCTTGGAGGAACAGAAGAAACATTTTATTTGCTAGATGAGTTACCATTGGTATTAGATAATATTAGAGGAATTGCTGTAGGTGAAGATGATTTTGATAATTATGATAGAATAATTCAATTAGATGATATATATGGTACAAACTGGAATACATATGGTACGACTGGTTTTGGAATCGGAGAATTTTTATTCTTTGAATTTAGTGGTTTTTAAAACCTGTTTTTTAAATCAGGCTTTCCTCAACTTTTTATCCTCTATAATTTCCCAGTAAACTTCATCCCAGGGATTAACAGGGTTATAAGAAACTTTTAACAGGCCCAGAGTAAAACTTTTAAACTTTAACTTTGGCGAGGGGCTTATCAGCTTTATTATATCTTCCGGATTTGTAGTATTTATATGATGTTTTAATGAAACAATGAAAAAGCTTGTGAATGTAGACAGTATTATTCAATTAGAAGATCTATTCGGCACAAATTGGAACATATATGAAGAAACAGGCAATTCAATAAGCGAATTTCAATTCTTTAAAAATATTTCTTATTTACACTGTTTAATATAGATTTACACTTGATATACTTGAAGTTATCCTTTATCTTGATTTTATGGCTATTGCAAAGACAAAAGATAATTATACTTATAAAGATTATGCAAGCTGGCCTGATGAGGAGCGCTGGGAAATAATTGAAGGTGTTCCCTATGATATGAGTCCTGCTCCTTCAAGAAGACATCAGGAGATTTCTATAGAAATAGCACGACAACTTAGTGATTTTCTTTTAGAAAAATCCTGCCAGGTATTTGCAGCCCCCTTTGATGTTATTTTGCCAGAGACAAATGAGATAACAGATGCAGCAAAAACTGTAGTACAACCAGATATTGTAGTAGTCTGTGATAAAAAGAAGCTTGAAGATAAGGGTTGTGTAGGTGCTCCGGATATTATTATGGAGATATTATCACCGCAGTCTGCCTCCAGAGACCTTAAGGATAAATTAGAGCTTTATGAGAGATTTGGTGTTAAAGAATATGCAGTTATAGAACCAAATGATGAGATTGTCATGCTCTTTAGAATAGGTTCGAATAGCAGATACGGCAGACCGGATACATATGGAAAAGAGGATAAGGTATCTTTCAAGATTCTTTCCGGATTTTCTTTAGATTTAAATCAGGTTTTTAGACTACATTAAAGTAGAGGATTAATACCCTTTTCTCAACTTTTTTTCCTCCACTATTTCCCAGTACACTTCGTTCCATGGGTTAGCATTGTTATAAGAAACTTTTAACAGACCAAGTGAAAAGCTTTTAAATTTTAGTTCAGGCGGAGGATTAATCAGTTGTATACTATCTTCCGGATTCGAAGTATTGATTTGATTCTTTAATGAACAGATAAAGAAACCCGGATATACAGGCAGTATAGTATCTTTATTCTGCGAATCTGTTATTTTACTTAAGATTTCCTGTCCTTTTTTTGCATGATTAACTTTTAGAAAAATACTGTCCTTATAATTAATAAAATCTGCAGTTGATATTTCCCAGCTGTATTCAAAATCCGAAATCACAGAATTAAAAACATCTTTGCAATTTTCCACCGGCAGATAGCTTATAGGAATAAACGGCGGCAGGCTTACAGCAGAAAAAAGTCCTGCTTTACAAAAGGCCTTATTTTGAACCTCAATTATGCTTTTTCCAATATTGCCTGGGGGAAGAATTATTAGTAACACTGTTTCTATAAACTTTTTCATAACTTTTGCTATGATTCCTAATCTAAAATATTTGCTTAGCAGAACGGCTAATTATTACTTATTCAGTTAATTTCATTAGGACACAGATTCCACGGATTTAGTACTATCTGATTCATAATTTCTTATACTTACAAAAAATTAATTACTACTTTAATAAGATTAACATAAATTTTTTTTTTTAACTTTTTTAATCTAATTCCAGTAAAAGTATTTCCTTTAAAACGGTAAATATCTTCTATTTTGCTGCAATAATAAATCGGTGTAATCGGCCACTTTACGACATCCCTGTCTTCAGTGGCATTCGTATATCCATATACATCGTGATTCCTAAAAATCTATCAATTAATTACCTATTCCTCCCTTGACATAAATTCCTTCAAACTACTCATTAAACCTTGATGCACCCCCCTTTTTATATTATAAATATGCCTGATATTCAAATGAAAAAATATTTTATAATAGCTATGATAATTATCCTTATTTCATCTGCCTGTTCTATGCTAAGAACTAAGGAAGAAATCGGCACAGCAGACAAAACAGTGATACTTACTTTTGATGATGGACCGAATATAAGGCACGATATTACAGAAAGGCTCATTACTGTGCTGGATAAACATAATGTACAAAGTGTTTTCTGTTTTATTGGCAGAATCTCAGAGGAGAACCCGGACATAGTCCGAAAAGTTTATGAAAGCGGTCATATTATTGTTAATCATAGTTATAACCATAACCACCCATTATCATTAAGTTCTGAAGAGCGCTGGGAAGATTTACTTAAATGCGACAAGGTGTTCGGAGAAATACTGGGAATAGAAAATTACAAATCGGAGTACTACCGCCCGCCTTTTGGAATAATTAATAACAGTTTTGAAAATAGATTGTCAGAGTAAGGTACTAAACTTACTCCTGCAAGTTATTATGTAAATGATGTCTTCTTTGGCCCGGACAGAATGGAAGAATTACTCGAAGACCTTATTAGTAAAATAGATGAAGAAAATGGTGGAATAATACTGTTGCACGAATTTATCAATCTTAAAAATACACCGGAAGATAAAGAGTATTATGATAATGAAAGCAGGAAAAAAACAAATATTTAAAACTATATGTTTTTTTATCCTTTTTAACAATTTTTATATATCTATGAAATTCACGTAAGTCAGGATAGGTATAGATAATATCTCTACATATTTCCTGCTTTCATGCCTTCCTTATAAAAAAATATTATGCTTAACAGCAGGCCTCTGTAAGTTCCATGGGATACTTCTAAACCTAAAATGATAATAGGTATTGTTAAGGATATTACTTTATGATAGAGTGTAATTCCTAAACGTAATTCGGTTGTCTTCGGAGTAAATAGTGAAAAAGAAAGTAGAGAAAATATTAAGTGGATTAGTTAATACGATTTCAAAATGGGATGTAGATACTCTTACTTTAGGAGAAGCAGCAGATACAGAGACTTATGATCCATATTTTAATATTGATATTGATGTTTATTACAATAATGATCTTTGTGAATCTGAAAAAAGAATGGAACAGTTTAATAGTCCGGCAGCTTTTGAAACTTCTCCTGTAAAAACTGTAGACAAATTTTTAATTGATAATCTTCCTGTTAATCTTTACTACTGGTCTTTAACAAGGATGGAGAACCTGATAAAAAGGGTAAAGGAGAATAAGTGGTTTTTTAGATTCGAATCTACAAATGTTTTATACCGTATCGAAAACGGCAAAGTACTTTATTCTGCAGACGGATGGTTACATGAAATAAGAGAAAGATTAAAGAATATTTCTGATGAGTTCTGGAATAAAATAAAAGAACAATCGCGGTTTTCTTTAGATTATAGCCTTAATAATATGGGTGCAGCAGTTTACAGAGGAGATCATTACTTTTTTAGTATATCTGCTTCAAGATTTATACAGGGTCTCTGTTGTTTTTTATTTGCAGCAAATAAAAAATTTGAGCCTACTGCAAGATATTTACATAAATATATCAAAAAGCTCGAAATAAAACCTGATGGCTTTAATGGTAGATTTGACAGCCTTATCCGTCTTGATATAGAACTGACACCTGAACAGAAGTATGAAATTGCCAAGTTAATTGCAAAGAGTATTAGCGCTCTATAAATAATAATTATAACACAACCAGGAGAAAACATGAAAATTCCGCGGCATTTTACAAAAAAGGGAGAAGACCCTTATAAATCTATTAATTTTGAAAACAGGGTTTCTGAAATCAGAAATCCCGATGGATCTGTAATTTTCCGGCAGGAAGATGTAAAAGTGCCTTCTTCATGGTCGCAGATTGCAACAGATATACTTGCACAGAAATATTTCAGGAAAACAGGTGTTCCTTTAAAGAATAATGAGACAGGAGGGGAAACATCCGCAGAACAGGTTTTCCATAGACTGGCATTTACATGGATGGATTGGGGTAAGAAGTATAATTATTTTGATTCGGATGAAGATGCTGATAGCTTTTATAACGAATTAAGATATATGCTTGCTCAGCAGATGGCAGCTCCGAATTCACCACAGTGGTTTAATACCGGCCTTTTTGCTGTTTACGGTATTACAGGTCCTGCTCAAGGGCATTATTATGTAGATCCTGATACGAAAAAAATAAAACAATCTACAAGTGCCTATGAAAGGCCTCAGCCTCATGCATGTTTTATTCTTAATGTTAATGACAGTCTTGTAAATAAAGGCGGCATTATGGACCTTGTAACAAGAGAAGCCCGTATATTTAAATACGGTTCAGGAACAGGTTCTAATTTTTCTGATGTACGTGGAAAAAATGAGCCTTTAAGCGGTGGCGGATTTTCGTCCGGACTGCTTTCCTTTCTAAAAGTAAATGACAGGTCTGCTTCTGCAATAAAAAGCGGAGGTACAACTAGAAGGGCTGCTAAAATGGTCACTTTGGATTTAGATCATCCGGATTTGGAAGAATATATAGATTGGAAAGTAGAAGAAGAATACAAAGTTGCCTCGATGGTAACAGGAAGCAGGTTATTAAAAAAACATACAAATAAAATACTGGAAGCATGTAAAAGTAAAAATGGAACTGTAAAACAGGAACTCTATAATCCATTAAAAAATGCTAAACTAAAAGAAGCAATACAGAATGCAATAATAGATGAAGTGCCGACAAATTTTATTTACAGAACAATTCAGCTTGCACGACAGGATGTTAAAGACTTTTTACTGCCTGAATATAACACAGAATGGGACACAGAAGCATATAATACTGTAAGCGGACAATGCTCTAATAATTCAATTAGAATCACACAGGACTTTATGAATGCTGTTATTGATGATACAGAGTGGGCATTAAAACGGAGAACTGACGGCAAAATAAGCAAAAAAATAAAAGCAAGAGACTTATGGGATAAAATTGTGCTTAATGCATGGCATTGTGCTGATCCGGGCATACAATTTCATTCAACTATAAATGAATGGCATACTTGTCTTGCAGATGGAGAAATACGTGCTTCCAATCCTTGTTCAGAATATATGTTTTTAGATGATACAGCATGTAATCTTGCTTCCTTGAATTTAATGAAATTTTATGATTCGGCTACCGGCCAGTTTAAATTAAAAGACTTTAAGTATGCTGTTCGAGTATGGACTATTGTTTTAGAAATAAGCGTATTAATGGCACAGTTTCCAAGTCAGGATATTGCTCAGAAAAGTCATGATTACAGGACCCTCGGTCTTGGTTTTGCAAACCTTGGAGCAATGTTAATGGTTATGGGTATTCCATATGACAGTGAAAAAGGAAGAAACATAGCAGGCGCAATCTCTTCAATTATGACAGGTGAATCATATACTGCATCTGCAGAAATGGCTTCAGATTTAGGAGCATTTGACAGGTATGAGGTAAATAAAGATCATATGCTTCGTGTTATTCGAAATCATAGAAGGGCTGCTTATAATGCAAAGCCAGAGGAATATGAAGGCTTGAGCGTTACTCCACTAGGTATAGATCCTGCAAAATGCCCGAAAGAGCTGGTTCAGGCTGCAACGGAAGTGTGGGATGTTGCTTTAGAATCCGGAGAAAAACACGGGTATAGAAATGCACAGGTAACAGCAGTTGCGCCGACTGGCACAATAGGGCTTATTATGGATTGTGATACTACAGGTATAGAACCTGATTATGCTCTTGTGAAATATAAGAAATTGGCTGGTGGAGGCTATTTTAAAATAATTAATCAATCCATACCGGATGCCATATTAAAATTGGGTTATTCCAAAGAACAGGCAAAAGATATAGTAAAATACTGTGTAGGCTCCGGCACATTAAAAGGTGCTCCTTGTATTTCGTATAAGAAATTAAAAGAAAAAGGTTTTACTGAAAAAGTACTTAAAAATATCGAAAATGTAATTGCGAGTAGTTTTTATCTGGGCTTTGTTATGAATGTTCATACTATAGGAAAAGATTTTGTTACAAACACATTAAATATACCGGAAATAGAGCAGAAAAAACCAGAGTTCAATTTATTAAAATATTTAAAATTTTCAGATAAGGAAATAGAACAGGCAAACATTTATGCATGCGGTACTATGACTGTAGAAGGGGCTCCGCACCTTAAGAAAGAGCATTATGCTGTTTTTGATACTGCTAACAAATGTGGTTCTATCGGGAAAAGATATATATCATGGAAAGCACATATTGATATTATGGCTTCTGTTCAGCCGTTTATTTCCGGTTCAATTTCTAAAACAATCAATATGGACAATTCTGCTAAAGTAGAGGACATAAAGGGTGCGTATTTTCATGCATGGAAAGTAATGCTTAAATCTATTGCTATTTATAGGGATGGTTCAAAACTGAGCCAGCCATTAAGCAGTTTAATGCCAGGTTTAGATACTGTTGCAGATGCTATACTATCTATGTCAAAAAATAAAAATGGACAATCTTTAAAACCCGTTACTGACGAAGGCAACAGGAAAAAAAGAAACCTTCTACCGGGAAGGCGCTTAGGATATACACAAAAAGCAAAAATTGGCGGTCACAGCCTTTTTGTAAGAACTGGAGATTATAAGGACGGTACTTTAGGTGAAATATTTCTTGATATGCATAAAGAAGGTGCAGCATTCCGATCTCTTTTAAACAGCTTTGCAATAGCAGTTTCACTGGGACTCCAGTATGGTGTTCCGTTAGAAGAATATGTAGATGCTTTTACATTTACAAGATTTGAACCTAATGGAATTGTTAGAGGGCATGATAATATTAAAATGTCAACTTCTGTTTTAGATTTTATATTCAGAGATCTTGCATTAACCTATTTAAAGCGAACGGACCTTGTACAGGTAAAACCGGAAGATTTGATTTCCACAGGCACTTCCGAGGAAGCTAAAGAGGAAAAGCAGGAAAAAGACGTTCAGAATATAAATGAAAACGATAAAGTAAAGATTGCTCGTTTTCATGGGTATGAGGGAGACCCCTGTCCATCGTGCGGCCATTTTACTCTGGTTAGAAATGGTACGTGCTTTAAATGTGAGACCTGCGGCTCTACAACAGGATGTTCTTAAAAGAACAATAAGGTTCTACGATACCGGGTAAAATGAATATAAAACTAATTAATGGAATTGAATCATATTGAGCAGCAACAATAATAAAAATAGATTATTAACAGGATTAAGAAATTCTATTAATGCAGCTAAGGCAAATATAGTACCTGGTATGCTTTTAATAGCGTTTGCTATATTTATAATCTTTAGTTACTACTATATAAAAGAAGCTAAATTTATATTCGGTTTTTTAGCAGCTTTAAAATTAGAATATGGTTATATTTTTTCATTTATTTCTACTGCGCTTTTCGGCGAACTATACCTTTTATTTTTGAAATACTTTTAAAAAGGGATATGGGAAAATCTAAGTTTAAGGTTTTTTTATTTGTAAATATTTTCTGGGCTGTAAAAGGTGTGGAAATAGATTTTTTTTACAGGCTCCAGGCAGGTATTTTTGGTAACAATAACGATTTTATTACTGTATTTTATAAAACACTTGTAGACCAATTAATATATGCACCATTATGGGCTGTTCCTACTATGATTGCGGCATATTATTATAGAGACAGAGGTTTTAGAATTTCCGGTATTTTTTTAGAGATAAAGCAAAACTTTTTTTATAAAAGAATGCTGCCTATACTGTTATCAGGCTGGATGGTCTGGATACCTGCAGTAATTATTATTTATAACCTGCCCCTTGAACTTCAATTACCGATTCAAAATATCGTTTTATGTTTCTGGTCTTTGATGTTATCATTTTTATCTAAAAAGAATTATGAGAACTAACTTACTATATATAGATAAAACGTTTAAAACCGGAAGCCAAATTATTCGGTATATAAGCATCAATTAAATACCCGGTTTCAGTTTGTTTTTTTTCTTCTATAAAGCATTTTTCTATAAGAGTATTCATGTGATGTCCATCTGAATAAGGAATAATTAATTTCATATGTGACATTGATTCCTTTATTGTATTTTCAATTTTTAATAAAAATTCATTAATACCATCACCTGTCTTTGCGCTAATACTCATTTCGTTTTTGTATATAATATTATTATCTGCTATTTTATCAATTTTATTCCATACAATAATTTTAGGAATACTGTTTATACCTATATTATATAGTATATTATCTACTACTGTTATATGTTTATCTGAGCCTGAGTGAGTGATATCAACCAAATGGATAATAATATCTGCTTCTGTGATTTCTTCTAAAGTAGCACGGAATGCAGCAACAAGTTCATGAGGCAGTTTGTTAATAAATCCTACTGTATCTGTGAACAATATATTTCTACCGGAAGGTAGTTTTACTTTCCTTATAGCAGGGTCTAGTGTTGCAAATAATTTATTTTCTATATGAATATCTGTATTACTTAAAGTTTTTAATAAACTGCTTTTACCGGCATTTGTATATCCTACTAATGCAACAAGGGGAATGCCAGCCTTCTTTCTTTTCTGCCTGTGCTGCCTTCTATTATTTTTTACATTTTTAAGTTGTTTTTTTAAAACAGAGATACGATTTCTCAGCTGGCGTCTGTCAGATTCCAGCTGAGTTTCACCAGGCCCCCGAAGACCTACTCCGCCTTTTACACCGCCGGAACGTCCTCCTGCCTGGCGTATAAGGTGGGTCCATAACCGTGTAAGCCTCGGAAGCCTGTACTCGCATTGTGCAAGTTCTACCTGCAGCTGTCCTTCTTTTGTATGTGCATGTTGTGCAAATATATCGAGTATTAATGCTGTGCGGTCTATTACTTTTATTTCACTCTTAAGTTTTGTTTCTATATTTCTCTGCTGGCCTGGAGTAAGTTCATCATCAATAATTAGAGTTTCTATATTCTCATCAACCATTTCCATATATATTTCTTCAAGTTTCCCGGTGCCCATATAAGTTTTAGGGTTTGGTTCGGAAAGCTTTTGATAAGCTGTTCCGCATACTTTAAGCCCTGCAGTGTCCGTAAGCTGGCTTAACTCATTTAAAGAATCTTTTATGTTCAATAAATCACCGGGATGTGAAACACTAAATAGAAATACTTTTTCCAGTTTGTTTTTAGGATATTCGGGCATTGATTTTGTTAGTTTAGATTATTGAGAGAATTTACTCAATAAGGAAAATTATAGAGTTAATTGAATTTTTAGTTAATAATATCTCAAGGAAAAATATTGTTTTTATCTTGTATGTTAGACCTTAACAAATTATTACATTTATTCTCTTATATAAAATTAAATTCTCAGCTAGTTTCTAAAGCATATTGTTAAAATAAATAAGGAGTTTACTAATGAAATATTTAAAGTTAATAATACTTTTTTTTCTGATATCATTTAATTATATTGCTCAAAATATTACAATGCCGGACGGATTTAAAATAATAAATTATTTTCTTATAGATGATGAGATTTAAAATTTTCGCATTTTAGATAATTTTTCAGCAATATTGCGAATTAATTACAGTTAAATTCGAATTATAAACTTCATTTTTCTCCTATATTTAATATATCATTCTAAAAGTATTCATATTTTATCCTTATATATTTAAAGTTAAATCAAAATTATAATAATATCAATCACTAGCCTTCCCAATCCCAGAAAAAATCCTTATTTGTTAACTCTTCTTCTTTTTCATCAGGACGATGGTTTTCTAAATTCTCCGATAACTTTTTATTAGAATTATAAAAAAATTCTAACTGATTTTCTAAATCTTTGGTTTCCTCTTCCCAATAACTATCTGTACCAAAATGAGTAAAAGCTGCTTTAAAAGCAGGGTCGTCCCAGCGTCTGGCAATCCAGGCGGCATAACGAATATAACGTAAAGTACGCAAAGGCTCTATCAATTCTAGCCACTTAAGTTTAAAAGGCCTAAATTGTTGATAGGCCTCTAAAAAGACTCTCCTCTGGCGCAATCCTTCTTCGTCTCTGGCAGGAAGCAGCATCCATAAATCCTGAACTGCCGGCCCAATTAAAAAATCATCAAAATCCAGGAAAAACCAGCCGTCACTACCATGCAAAAGATTGCCCATATGGCAGTCGCCATGTATGCGGTGAAAAGAAACATTTATACAGAGCGTATCATAGATTTCTGCAATTTCGTAAACAACTGTTTTGTACCGTTCTTTATATCCTTGCGGTATAAAATTATTTTCAAGCAGATAAGACAAAGAATTAAGGCCATAAGTTTGTCCTGTTAAAGTTATACGGTTTTCTAATGTCTTCGTTTCACCTTGATTATGCATCCTTGCCAATAACCGTCCTAAAATCTGTAGGTCTATATCTGTAAGTTCATCCTTAACTCTGCCGCCTGTACGCGGCCAAACTGCATAAAAGATATTCTGATTACTATGAATTGTCTCTCCGTCATTAAAAAAAAGAGGCGCGCAAACTGAAATATCCTGCTCTATTAATTCTAGAAGAAAGTTATGTTCTTCTTGAATTTCAGGCTGATTCCATCGTCCCGGCCTATAAAACTTGGTTATAATATGAGACTCATCTTCCAGTTTTAAATCATAAACTCTGTTTTCATAACTATTTAAAACCATACAATGACCGGTTGGTTTGAATCCCTCATTTTCCATTACTTGCAAAATGATATGTGGTGTTAGATTGAAGTAATTATTTGCCATGATTTGCAAAAGTATAAATCGAATCTTTAGAATAATCAATGCTTCTTTTGACATGTCAGCAGTTTTAAATATGACCTTGCATTCTGAAAGTCTATATGTACATTAATAATTATCTTAAGTCAATGTCTAGACACTAGTGTGCTAGTCTAGTATTATTATAATCGTGGGTGGGGATAATG
>SDBV01008552.1_pt1 | contig 13774 bp, 13 predicted proteins | sample 2277081 | NCBI WGS metagenome assembly SDBV01 (sample SAMN10402039, study PRJNA504765) | marine sediment metagenome | isolation source: marine sediment core GS10_PC15, 223 cmbsf | place: Arctic Ocean: Southern Knipovich Ridge | collected 2010 | reverse complement strand
ATACCCACGCCATCGCCGGGTCTGATCCTTGTGCCTCTCTGCCTGATGATAATGCTGCCGGCCGAGACGAACTCTCCGCCAAATGCTTTGACGCCAAGTCTTTTAGATTCACTGTCCCGTCCGTTCCGGGTACTTCCCATGCCTTTTTTATGAGCCATTATTTCGCTCCCATGCGCATCTTATTCTGCCTTTTTCTTCGAAGAGACAGGGCCGCTCTTCTCGGCTTTGCCGGCCGCCGGCGCTTTCGTCTTGGTGCTTGCCGGTTTTGGCTTAGTCTCAGTTTTCTTCGCAGTTTTCACCGGAGTTTCTTTCTTTGCGACCGGTGATGCTTGAGCGCCGGCCGTATCTTTAACTACTTTTACGGATTTTTCCTTCTCCACCGTATCGGCTCTCTTCTTAACTGCGCTCTTTCCCTTTTCAATCGCAAGAATTTTCACTCGCGACTTGCGCTGACGGTGCCCGCGCGTCCGCCGGTATCCTTTTCTGGCCCGGTACTTGAAGACCAGAACCTTGTCGTCGCTGAAGTTGTCGACCAGCTCGGCCTCGATAGCGTACTTCGCAATATCCTCATCTCTAACCAGCGTTGTTCCGCCATCGTTGATCAGCAGATGCTTATCGAAGACGACCGGTTTGCCGACGTCAGCTTTTATTCTGTCGATGACTATCTCGTCACCTGCGGCTATTCTGAATTGTTTGCCGCCCTGTCTAATAATCGCGTACATAATCCCTCTTTAATGGTGGTTGCGCGACCAGTAATTTATCATAGCCAAACCCAAGCCGTCAAACGCTAACACCGGCGCCGTGCATATATTTCTCTATTTGTGCGACCGTTCCCTCTCTAACTACGGCAACTTCGTCGCTGTCATAACTCTCGGCGCCGACGATGTAGACCTTTTTCTCAGTCGCCTTAAAGAGCATGTCCGCCCAATTCTCTTCCTTTATGGTTCGCGCTACATCCGGCGCGACATTGAAAACGAATGCCCTGGACGCATGAGCGATCGCCTCCCTCTTGATCTTGCGATAGGCCTCTATCCCCGCGCGCCGTCGCGACAATACCTTTCCCTCGCCACAAAGCGGGCAATCCATATAGAAATGAGATTTTACCCCTTCGGATATACTCTTGCGTGTCATCTCCAATAAGCCGAGTCGCGAGATCTCAATCACCCTGCTCTTCGCCCTGTCGTGCTCGAGAGCAACGCTGAAGGCGTCGAATAGTGCTTCTCGATGAACGGGCTCTTGCATATCGATGAAGTCGATTACGATGATTCCTCCGATATCTCTAAGCCTCAGCTGTCTGGCTATCTCGGACACCGCCTCCAAATTCGTCTTGTATGTGGTCTGCTCGAGGTTCCTCCCGCCCGTATACTTCGCTGTATTGACATCGATGCCGGTGAGGGCCTCTGTCCGGTCGATTGCGATGTACCCTCCGGAACGCAACCAAACACGCCGCTTCAAGGCCGATTTAAGTTGCCCCTGAACATCATGTTTCTGAAATAGCGGAAGCTTGCCATGGTAACGCCTGACTCTGTCTGTGAGCTCAGGGGTGGTTGTCCGGATCTCATCGAGGATCTCGTCTTCAAGGCTGCCCCCTTCGATGGTCATCGTATCATACTCGACGGAAAAGACGTCCCGCAGGATCCGTCCGATCAGGTTCAGTTCCTTGTGAAGCAAAGACGGCGCCTTGCTTTTAAGCGCCGTCTCTTCGATCGCGTCCCATCTGGCCTTTAAAAGCTCGACGTCCCTGGCTAACTCTTCCTCGCCGGCTTGGTCGGCGACGGTTCGGACAATCAAACCCATGCCGGGCGGGCAGACCTTTCTTGCCAGTCCTTCAACTCGATCTCTCTCGTCACCATCGATCTTCTTCGAGACGCCGATGAATGTGTTTTTGGGCATCAAGACGACGTTTCTGCCCGGAAGGGCGATCTGGGCCGTGACCCTCGATCCCTTTCTGTCGACCGGCTCTTTCCGAACCTGCACTATGATCGCCTGACCTGGTTTTAACAGGTTCTCTATCCGGACGGAACCGGCTTCGCCGCCGTCGACGACCACTTCTTTTACGAAGAGGAAAGCGTTGCGCTCGAGCCCGCAGTTGACAAAGCTTGCTTCCATCCCGGGAAGTATGTCTTTAACTTCGCCCAAATAGATATTCCCGGCCAACCGGAGCTGGTCGGACTCTTCCGCGTAGTATTCTACAAGCCGTCTTTCTTCGAGCACCGCCACGCGCGTCTCGAATTCATCGACGGTTATCAATATCTCTTTATGCATCCCGGTCCTAAATTATCGATTAAGATTTTGCGGCACCGACCTCGAGCGGATCGGCAAGCTTCCCGTTTACTAATACCCACAGCGCCACTCGATCAATAGATCGTGTCTTCACCTCGGTACCGCAGAGTTCCGAGATTGCCTCGAGAAACGTCCGCGGTCGGATCTGGATAGGCACCCGCAACTTAAACCGTACACCGCCTTCATCTGTGAAGAGTTCGCCTAAACTCAAAGCAACGGCCCGCTCATCTACCTTTTTAGCTGTTCCAATGAGGTCAGTCAAGCAATCTGTTAAAGAGCTCCGCGCGAGCAGAACCGATTTCTCCGAAAGCGGGCCGATCAGTACCTCATAATCCGCGACCGAGACAGCGGAATTAAGCGAAGGAACGCCATCCGCCAGTGTCGCGGCGGCCACGATCCTGAGCCCATCGGGACTCCGGCCGTTTATGTCGTCTGCAATGCCTTTGATATCTATCTCATTCTCGAGTCGGACATCCATGTATTCACCATGACCGGCCGTCCCCACAGGCAAAGCGGGAGAAAACGCGACTTTTTGGTGCGGCGAGAATCCTTCGCTGTATTTCACCGGAACTTCAGCGCGGATAAAAGCGCGCTGCCAAGCCCTGGCAATATCCAGATGTGACAACCAGCGCGCATCGCCGGTTTTTCGCCATTTCATTCTCAGCTTCGTCACTTAATCAACCGGCCGACCGCCTGGGGCAAATTCCAATCCGAGATCGCCCTCACAGACCCCGCATCCGCTGCAGTCCGCGGCCCGGCAGTCTTGTGTCTCTTCAGCCCGCAGGGCCTTCTCGTACTCGGAGCGAAGCCACAGCGGATCGACACCGCTGTCGATGTGCGCCCAAGGAAGAGCGTCGCCAAGGTCGAATCCGCGTGCCGCGTATGACCGCAAGTCCAGACCGGCCTCGGTGAAAGCCCGCTCCCATAGATCAAACGAGAACTGATCCGACCAGCTATCAAAACGCGCGCCGAGCCGGTAGGCATTTTCAATAGCGGCCGACACCTCTTGCCCTCCGCGGGAGATGGCCGCCTCGACCAGACTGAAGCCCGCATCGTGCCATTTTAAGGAAACCCGTTTTCGCGGCAATCGAGCTCGGAGCATCTCTTGCCGTTCTTTGATCTTCTCGTAACCTAGAGCTTCAGCCCATTGAAAGGGCGTATGCGGTTTTGGCACAAAGGACGAGACGCTTACGGTTAACTTCAGTTGCCGGGCCCGCTGCCGCCCGAGTTCATCGGCCGCGACCTTTAAAATATCTTCGACGAGCTCAGCTATCTCACCAATATCTTCCTCGGTCTCGCCCGGCAACCCGATCATAAAATACAGCTTAATCCGGACCCAGCCGGCCTTAAACGCAGTTATCGACGTCTCAATGATCTCGTCTCGAGACAACCCCTTATTGATCACGCGGCGCAATCGCTCGCTGCCGGCTTCCGGAGCGAAGGTGAGACCTGTCCTTTTTAAAGTAGCGATCTTTTCGGCTAAATCAACCGAGAGCCGGTCAATTCTAAGAGACGGCAGCGAGACCGATTTTACAGTCGCCCCGCTCAGGCCGATCACCGACTCCACCAGCTCTTCTATCTGGCTGTGATCTGTCGTACTTAAGCTTGCCAGAGATATTTCGTCGTAGCCGGTAGAGCGCATCTGCGCTCGCGCCGCCTCTTTGATCGTATCAACCGACCGCTCTCGAAACGGCCGGTATATGACTCCGGCCTGGCAGAATCGGCACCCGCGAGTGCATCCGCGCATTATCTCGAGAACACACCGATCATGGATCGTCTCAAGAAACGGAACCACCGGCATGGAGGGCATCTTGACCGCATTGAAGTCGCTAATCACCCTTTTCTCTATTTTGAGCGGCCGATTTTTGACCTTTAACGGATAATCGCCCGGCGCCTCAACTAGCGAGGGCACGTACACCCCGTCGATCCGCGCGAGCGATTCCAGCAACCCTGAGCGGTCTGACCGGCCGACTCGGTCTTTGTGCTCCTTGACTGTCCGGAGCAGTTCGAGCACGACCTCTTCACCTTCTCCGATGACAAATAGATCAAAGAAGGGGCTGAGGGGTTCGGGATTAAAGGCCCCCGGTCCGCCCGCGACGACCAGCGGGTCAGAGTCTTGCCGCCGGTCAGCTCTGATATCGAGCCCAGCCAGTTCTATCATGTTCAAGATGTTTGTATATGTCAGTTCTGTCTGAAGCGAGAAACCGAAGATATCGAACCGGCGTATCGGGGTCTTGGTCTCGAGCGAGATCAGCGGAACGTCATTCTCCCGCATGGCGGCCTCCATGTCTGTCCATGGAGCAAAGACGCGTTCGGCGGCAAAATCCGGAGCTTCGTTAACCAGCTCATATAATATCCTGAGCCCCAGATTGGACATTCCGATCTCATAGACATCGGGGTAGGCCAGCGCGATCTTCACCGGTTTCGCGCCGGAAACTATCTGATTCCACTCCCCACCGGTGTACCTGGCCGGTCGCTGGAGCAGGGGCAATATCCGACTAAGCCGCTCGTCTGACATTAATCTTGGTTGAAGCGATCAAAATAAAGGCTGGCCAGGCCGCCGAGAGTTATCGTTCCGGAGTAAGCAATCGCCCCTTTGACCGCCCATCCGGCGATCGGCACTAAGCCGACCGCTTGTCTGGCGACCGCCCTAAAAGCGAACCCGCCGCCAACCACAAAAAGAAGTTCTCGGACGCGGGAAATAGTCATCTCGGTCCCGTACGCGGCTGCGATCTTCAGTACCATGCGTATCTGGTTGACAGTCAGTATCGGCATGTCCGCCCCTGGGAAAAAAGCCGTGGCGCCGATGAAGGCGTTCTCGTTGGCGATCCCGTTTATGATGTTTTTTACAACTTTATCGCGAAAATCAGGCACCAGCGCGGCCAACGGAATGCCCTTGTCCGGCAGGAGTTCGATGATCTTTTTGAGAATTTCCTCGCGGCTTCGACCGGTCATCTCCGACCCGAAGAACATCACGCGGGCGGGGCTTAAGTTGAATGCGATCTCCGCCTCGACCTTTTTCGCATTCATCGCGGCCTCGCTCAGCTCCAGCGCGTTGATCATCGCCAGAGCGTCAACGCCCGCCATCTGTATGTCTTTGACTCGTTGCTTGATGTCTTGGTTGACGGCTTTCGCTCCGGAGGCTGCCAGGATCAACAAATCGACCGGTTCATCAGCCCCTGTCTCCGAATCAATGTACTTAAAAACGGACCCGGCCGTCGGGCCGAATATCTCCATCAGGCGCTCGGATTCCGCGCGGTCGCCCATTAGCCCGATCGTTACCGGCTGCGCCGCCTCGGTTCGCGTCTCTCTAAATATCTTATGAAATTCACGTATGCCCAGCTTGCGTCCGATCAGTCCCACCTTCTACTATAAATACTCAACAGCATACCGGCCGCGATCATATTCATCATCAACGAACTCCCGCCGTAACTGATAAACGGCAACGGGATTCCGGTAATCGGCATTATACCAATTGTCATTCCAATGTTTACCATAACCTGGAAAAGCCACATCGATACGATCCCGGCCGCAAGAATGGTGCCAAAATAACTGCGCGACAATGTCGCTATCCGCAAGGCCCTCATTATCATGAAAAAGAATATCAATATCAGCCCAAAGCCCCCGACAAAACCAAGCTCCTCGCCGATAACAGCGAAGACAAAGTCGGTGTGTCTGACGGAGGGGGGCAGAAAATCGAGCCGCGACTGCGTGCCGGAGACCAAACCGGTGCCCAAAACTCCGCCGGAGCCGATGGCGATGATCGATTGCCTGAGGTTATATCCGCTGCCAAGGGGGTCTACCTCCGGATTCAAAAAGACGATCAATCGTTTCATCTGGTATTCGTGGAGCAGCCTGAAATGCCATACCGCCCACCCCGCCAAGTATGTCAACCCGGCCATCGCCGCCAGATGGCGCGGCTTGATCCCCGCGACCACCAGCATGCCAACGACGGCGGCCCCGATCACCAGCGCTGTGCCAAGATCCGGCTGGAGAAGGATTAGGACAATGGAAGGCGAAGCATACGCGAGAGCCAACAGTACGTCCTTTACTCCCCCCAGCTCCCCTTTTTTCTCAGCCAGAAAAGCCGCCAGCGTGATAATCACCAGAAGTTTCGTGAATTCAGACGGCTGAAATCGGAAGCCGGCGATCGATATCCACCGCTGTGCCCCGAGCGCGATCTTCCCTGAAACAAGAATCGCGACGAGCATCGCGATATTTGTCCCGAAAAGGATGATCGAGTAGTGACGCAGCCGATTGTAATTAAAGAAAGCGGCGGCGGCCATCAGAACAAGACCCGCCATCGCCCATATCGTCTGTTTAGCGGCAAACCCGGCCGCCTCCGGCGAACCGAGGGCGATACTGCGAAGAACAAGCATGCTTCCGGCCAGAAGCAATATTACTGAGACGATAAGCCCGAAATCAACGCGGCGGACCATCTCCGCCCTCTTAGTCATCTCCCGCTCCCGTCCTGGACTCGTCCTGGGAAATTGGCGGCGAAAAGACATCCTCGAACACCTTTCGCGCCGCAGGAGCCGCCGCTGAACCGCCGTGGCCCCCCTGCTCGATAACGACGGAGACTATGTATTTCGGGTCATCAGACGGAGCGTATGCTACGAAGAAAGCGAAGTCGTCCTTCCCTTTTACCTCCGATGTTCCCGTCTTACCGCTGACCGGGGTCGAGAATCCGCTGAAGGCGGCCCGCGCCGTGCCGTCCGTCACAACTCGGCGCAATCCTGTCCTGATCGCTCCCATCTGCTCATCAGAGAGTTCGAACTTCTTGATCACTTCCGGCTCGATCTCCTTGATCGCCCGCCCGTTCAATCCAACGACCGATTTCACGACATGAGGGCGGTATATCTCTCCGCCGGTCACGATGCCGGCATATACCGACGCGACCTGCAGCGGGGTAGCCAGCATATCGCCCTGGCCGATGGCCATGTTAACCGTGTCGCCGGGGAACCACGTCTGATATTCCGGATAATTTTTGTTCCACTCCTTCTTCCAAGCGGCCGTCGGGACTCTCCCTTCGACCTCCGAGGTCAGATCGATTCCAGTCCGGGCGCCGAAGCCAAGGTTTCTCGACCAAGTCTGAAGATCCTCCCGCCCCAGACGATCCAGTCGATATCCGATGTCGTAGAAGAATACGTCGCACGAAACTTCGAGCGCGCCGACAATGGCGTTGAGCCCATGCCCGGAACGCTCCCAACATCGCTTTGCCCATCGCTCCCCGAGCCCCGTCCAGAGACCGGAGCAGAACACCGTCGTCCCCGTGTTCATAACTTCAGTCTTGAATCCGGCCACTGAAGTCACCACCTTAAATGTCGACCCCGGAGGATACGCGGACATGATCGTCCGATTGTTAAGCGGAAATTCATTCTTCTCGTCGTTTAGATAGGCCCACTGATCGTTCGATATGCCGCCGGTAAAGACCTCGGGGTTGTAAGATGGGTAGCTGGCCAACGCCAAGATCTCGCCGCGCGGCTCCATGACAACGATCGCTCCGGCCTTAGCGTTTTTGAATTTGGTCTTCTGCGTCTCCTTGATCATTGATTCTAGGGCGCGCTCCGCCGATTCCTGGATCCGCCGGTCGATGGTCAAAACGATGTCGTTGCCGGGGTCGGGATTGCTGCTCCCAACGGTCCGCATGGATTGTCCTGCCGCGTTGACCTCGACAAACTCGGTGCCCTTGGTTCCCGATAACACACCTTCGTATACCCGCTCTACTCCGCTCTTGCCGACCAGATCGCCAAGCTCATAGTGAGCGTAATCGGGATCTTTGCGCTCTTCTGAAGAAAGCTCCCCGAGGTATCCGATAACGTGCGCCGCCAGGCTGCCCTTCACGTAGTCTCTGATCGACTCAACCTTCAGGTCGACGCCGGGAAAATCGCCCTGGTTTTCTTCAATATATGCAATCGTTTCCGCTCTCACATCACGCTTTATGACCCGGGGCTTGAGTGGATCGTCCCGCTCGCTGGCCATGCGTTCCTTGATCAGAGAAACACTCATGTCTAAAGTCTTCGCCAGCCTGCGCAATCCCGGTGTATCGTCGATCTTCTCCGGATCGATCACGACCGCAATGGATGTTTTGTTTTTCACGATCGGCTCGCCGCGGCGATCGAGTATCAGCCCCCGTTGAGCGTCGACCGAAACTTCTCTGGTCCGATTCTCCTCGGCCATCAATTTATATTCGCTGCCCAAGACAGCCTGCAGCATCCAGAGTCTCGCCAAGAGCACGGCCAAGACCACGGTCGCGGCAACGGCGATAACGCGTACGCGAAGCTGAGTCTTCTCGCTTAAATCGTCCATTATCTAAACACTGTCGTATGCCGTTCGGCACTGAGCCGCCTGCTTAAATGCGGATATATAAGGACCCCGATAAGTGCCGTGTATAGGGTTGATGGAAGATTTGTCCCTTGTGTCACACTGACGATGTCAATTGTCTCACCGACCAGAAACAGCAGCGACGCGTAGAATAGCTGAGAAACGAAGCTGATAGATCCAATCGTCAGCAATGACATTAAGTAGTTGCCGCCGACGACGTTTCGCTCGATCAGCCCCGAACCATAACCGACAACGGTCATAACCAATGCGCCCAGCCCAGCGCTCCCCGGAACAAGCATATCTTGGAGCAATCCGCCCGCAAAACCACCGACGGCGCCGGCCGCTGGCCCCCTCAGTATCCCAAAAGTGCAGACGGCAACCAGCACAAGGTCGGGTTTAATGCCCGCGATCGCCAGCCGAGGGACGACGGCGGCCTGCAGCAACCAGGCGCCCGCCAGAGCGATCGCGAATTTGCGGTTGGTATCCATTGATCTGATCCTTACTGTTCAAGTATTACGAGGACGCTCGTTAACTGGGCGTACCTCACGGATGGTTTTACCTTGACCCGAGGCTCTAAGCTATACGGCGTCTTATCGACTTGCGACACCGTACCGACCGCGAGTCCCCGCGGGTATACGCCACCGGACCCAGACGTCATCAGCGCGTCGCCGACTTTAATGTCCTCCGTCCCCTGGATAAAGCGGAGCCGCAACCGGTTATGCATCAAACCTGAAACAACGCCGGTCGCGCCGGTCCGGGCGATCTCGACTGCTACTCCGCTGCGGCGATCATCAAGCAGCTGAACGATGGCCGCCCGGCCGGAAACCTCAGCAACCTGCCCGACAATGCCACTCTCGGTAATTACAGGCTGTTTTTCCTTGACTCCGTCCGCACGGCCGATTCCAATCGTGGCAAAGGACTGCCAATTAGTGGGCGATCGGCTGATGATCCGGGCAGCGACGGTCTTAAGTTCAGTATCTTCCCTGAAACCGGCCAGCGATCTAAGTTCAATGTTCTCGGATTGATACTGCTTCAGCTCAGCAAGCCTCTTCTTGAGCGATGAGTTCTCGGCCTTAAGACGGCGGTTCTTTGAGCTGGCGCTGCTCAACCTGATCGTATAATTAGATATGCCGGCTAGCGGACTGACGGCAACGTCTAGGGCTTTTTGTATCGGAGAAACGACAGAGAGCGCCCCGCTTTGAGCGACGGCTATGACGTCCTTACCGCCCCCGTAATACGCGCTCGCGATCAATATTGAGGCTACGATCAATAAAATTAGAATCGGTCTCCCTCGGCTCTCTCGCCCGTCGTACATCAAGCGAAACCGAACCAGATGCGACCGTTATCTCTGCGTTCCGATAGAAATTCTTTTAAGAAGTTGTAACTCTTCAAGCGTTTTACCCGATCCGAGTACCACACAACTAAGTGGATCGTCTGTCACGTGGACCGGTATGTTCGTCTCCTGCCGCAATCGTTCATCAAGTCCTTTGAGCAGAGATCCACCGCCGGTCAAAACAATACCTCTATCCATGATATCACTAGAGAGTTCCGGCGGCGTCTTTTCGAGCGTGCCCTTGATCGCCATAATAATTTGCGTCAACGTCTCTTCGAGCGCGACCCTGATCTCCTCGGACGACAGAACGATGTTTTTTGGCAGCCCGGAAAGCAGATCGCGCCCTCGGACCTCCACATCCTCTTCTTCCGGCAAAGGAAAAGCTGAGCCTATCTCCATCTTTATCTCTTCAGCTGTTCGTTCGCCGATCATCACATTGTATTCTTTTTTAACGTGCGCGATGATCGCCTCGTCGCATTCGTCGCCGCCAACACGCACACTAATGCTGGTCACTATCCCACCTAAAGAAATGACAGCGACTTCCGTTGTTCCCCCGCCAATATCCACAATCATGTTTCCGGTTGGTTCCTGAATTGGAAGGCCGGCGCCGATGGCCGCGGCCATGGGCTCCTCTATCAGGTGCGCTTCCCGCGCCCCCGCGCTGAGCGTAGCCTCATATACCGCCCGCTTTTCGACGGCGGTCACCCCAGAGGGCACACAGACCACAACCCGGGGACGTACAGCGAAACGGCGTTTGTGCACCTGCTCGATCAACTTGCGGATCATGGTTTCAGTTACATGGAAATCCGCGATCACACCGTCTTTCAGAGGGCGGATGGCCACAATATTTCCCGGGGTTCTGCCGATCATTCGTTTTGCTTCGGTGCCGACGGCCAGCAATTGACCGGAATCCTTCTCGATAGCCACGACGGACGGCTCGACCAATACTATCCCCCGCCCTCTTACGTAGACGAGCGTGTTGGCCGTACCTAAATCGATGCCGATATCCCGCCCGAAAGCGCCGAACAAAAAGTCGAGAATCATATCTTAAAAATAACCCTGCTCTTTCAAGCTGACCCAGCAGCCGTTTCCGATTACGATGTGATCGATAAAATCGATGCCTAAGATGTTTCCGGCTTCTGCTAACCGCCTGGTCAGAACTATATCTTCCCGGCTCGGAGAGGCGTCTCCGCTCGGATGATTATGAGCTACGATCAAGCCGGATCCATTGAGCCTGATGGCCGCCTTGTATGGCTCGCGCGGATGAATGATGGCGGCGCTTAAGCCACCGATCGCAATCTCGATTGTCTTGATTAATTGAAGCTTGCGGTCGACCACGATCGCCACAAAATGCTCCTGCTCGTAATCGCGCATTCTAGGCATGAGCATCCCGGCAATCTTCGCGGGAGTCGCCATCGATTCTTTTGTTTCTTCATCGCGGGTAGTCGCCCGCTTACCCAGCTCGAACGCGGCCAATATCTGGGAGGCCTTGGCCGGACCGATACCGGGTATCGCCGACAGCTCTTCGAGTAAAGCCGTCCCGAGCCGACTGGGGTGCCCGTCGTACCGCCGCATGACCTCTTCCGCCAACCTGATTGACGTCATCCCGCGCGTTCCCGTACCTAAAATGACAGCGATCAGCTCGCTGTCGGATAGATTAGCCGGACCGACCCTGGCCATTCTCTCTCGCGGCCGGATCTGAGTCGGTAGGTCTTTCGTAGTTATATGGTCAGCTGCCGCATGGGCGGTTGATGTTTTAATCATTGAACTTCCATTGTTTTGCTGCTTACTGAGCCTGCCTATGTTAAAACAACCGGTTCAAAATAACAAGAACGAAGGGCTGCTCAGGCAGGATGCGCAGCCACGCAGGTCTCAGGGCAAAGAGATTTCGCCGTGAGCCAACGCCGGACCGTGAGCCAGGAGCATAACCGAAGCCGGCCCTCCCTTGGGCTGGTCCACGAGGCCGGGGCTGCCTAGCTGAACTAACTCTCTCTGTAAGATCGTTTTCGCTTATCGCACCTAGCGTCAAGCTGCGCTTGCCGCGGGGAATTTAGAGGTGGGGACACTCTTGGAACCTAATATGCCGAGCTTTGCTCGGCTTGAAAAATTAGTTAAGAATGTCCCCTTGGCAGCCGCAATCGCGACTGGAAAAATGTCATGATTAAAGACCTGACCCCATTAATTAGGCCAACTCTTTCAGTCTTGGGCCGACGAGATTGACTAGTATGCCGTTCCCCACCCCGGTGGCGACGCCGATGATGATGAGCCAAGGCATCATCGTCAAGATCCCTACATGTCCGAGAATTAGCACGGCCAGCCCGAGTTGAGTTAAATTGTGCGTCACTGCCCCGACCAGGCTGACGCCGGCGTAGCTGAGGGGTCCATAAAAAAGACGATGCCAAACGATCATCACGACGGCGCTCATCAGTCCCGCCCCCAGACTATAGATGAATGTTGTCGACAAAAACGTGCCGGAGATAAAAGCAACGGCTGTCACACGCAGACCGACATGGACCAGAACATCGCGCCAGCCAAACAGGACGATCATGATTAATGTCATCGAGTTAGCCAAGCCAAGCTTGGCGCCCGGGATAACCAGGGGCGGGAGATAAAAGGCCTCGATCGCCTGCAGAATCATCCCCGCGCTGAGCAAGAGCGCCATTCTCGAAAGCGTCCTGATCGATCTGGACTTCATCTGATCACCGCGTCTACCGGCTCAGCCCGCGAGACCCCGGTCCGGCCGATCGTGATTCCGTGAGGGAGGCAAATAATAATGCCCCCGTCCGCTCCGTCCGGACCCATCGCCTGGCAGAGCTTTTTTGGGCAATCCGACTCGACCACCCTCGCTTCCCCGCCGAGCGTCTCCACGACACATTCTCCGCCGACGCCGGCGACCCTGACGCGCTCGACCTGATTCAAACTCAGTTTCTGCGCGACGTCGCCCCGCACAGTCACGGAAACTTCGGCGGCGGGCAGAGCAGGTCCGACGGCGGCATCGACAAACGCGGGGCTGGCCAGTCCGGCGCCGACTGTTAGTGCGATCAGCAGCTTGTCCCAGAAGGTTAGCAAGTCATCGGCTCAACCGGCCTTCTCGATCTTCTTGACGTACGCGATATGGTTAATCATGGGCTCGATCAAGCTGTCAGTCGGACATCTCTCGATGCAGTCTCCGCAGGCATTGCATTTTTCCTGATCTATTATCGGCAGGTTGTCTTTCATGACAATCGCTTCTTCGGGACATATCTTCGCGCAGAGCGAGCACCCGATGCACCCCAGCGAGCAGATAGATTTGACCGCCTTCGCTTTCTCGGGCGAAGAGCACCCGAGCAGGACCTTTTCGCCTTCGGGGATCAACGAGATGACCGCTTTCGGGCAAACATCGGCGCAGATCCCGCAGCCCGTGCAGAGATCATCATTTATCATGGGCAGTCCGTTTGCGTTCATCTTCATCGCGCCAAATGGGCACGAATCAACGCAACTCCCATAGCCGAGGCATCCGTAAGCGCAGTCCTTGTCGCCGCCGCCCACGAGCGCAGCGGCCCGACAGTCCTCGATCCCGCGGTAATCGGCCTTCTGCCCGCATTGCTTATGGCCTCCGAGGCAGACGACCCGCGCCTTGAGCGGTGGACCGGTCTCAATCTCAATACCGAGTATCTCGCCGATCGCGTTGATCACGTCGGGCCCGCCGGCACTGCATCCGGCCGGATCCTGCTCGCCATTGATGACCGCCTCGGCAAACTGATGGCAACCAGGCAATCCGCACGCGCCGCAGTTTGCCCCAGGCAGAATTTCCTGGATAGCTTCGAGCTTCGGGTCTTCTTCAACCCGCAATTT
>SDBV01008551.1_pt1 | contig 13774 bp, 10 predicted proteins | sample 2277081 | NCBI WGS metagenome assembly SDBV01 (sample SAMN10402039, study PRJNA504765) | marine sediment metagenome | isolation source: marine sediment core GS10_PC15, 223 cmbsf | place: Arctic Ocean: Southern Knipovich Ridge | collected 2010 | reverse complement strand
CCTCCAGCCTGAGTTTGATAACCGCGCCAATGCTTTCCTTAATGGTCCTTGACATTTCACCATGTATAGGTGCTTTAAGATTTCCCGTTGTTGCACCGGAGGCACATACGAAAAGATGGTAGTGCCGGTTTTGAATCTCTATCTCAATCTGCTCCCCTTCATGCGAAAGTCTCGTGATTCTGGATCCTGTATAGGTAGTAAACCGATAAAATCTTTCCCCCTCACTCAAAATGATCAGGAATCCGGTAAAGGCACTCTTTTTCCAGGGTATGTTGGCAACGGAAAAACTGAAGGAGAGGTTCTTCCTGATGAAATGGTTGGATTGCATCCATATCCAGGCCAGGGGCATGGATTTGCCCCAGTCTTTTTCAATATATCCTTTTCCCCCTGAGAAGTCTACCTTCTTATCTGCAATGATAAGCTCTCCCTGCAGGTCATGAAGCATGCTTACAATTCCATGATAGCATTCCATTGTAGGAACAAACCTGTACCATCCCATAACACCTGGGGACAATAGTCTTACCGGGTAGGGGACATTTTCCCGGAATGAAATTTCACCATTGATGCCAAATCCGGATTCGGTAAGGTTTAGTTTCAGTCCTGAATTTGAAAATATGTTATTGGATATGGAAATTTCGAAGCTATTGCGGGAGAAGCTGAAATCGTCGAACTCGTATTTAAGAAACCGTGTTTCTCCGGAGATCCCATTAATAACCTGGATAAATGAATACGCCAGCTCTGGTTTCTCACCGATAGAAATCCCCGGTATTACAGCATATACAACCGTTTTGTCCGCATTTACCAGTTTAAAATACCAGCCTTCAAAATACACTTTATGCCTGCGGTTACCCTGGAACCAGTCGGGATTCCAGATTTTCCGGATGTTATAATAATCCATATTATCAGAGGATCAGGAGAGGGAAATAAAGGCAGTATAGCTAACCTCATTTTTTTGTTCAGAAAGTGTCAGATATATCTCTGCTGTATGCACCTTACCACTTTTATCCAGGATCTTTACTCGTTTCTTTTCACCTGTTATTTTTCTGGTTCTCGGGTCGAAAAGGCTTAAAATAAATGAATCCATCTCGGCGACGTCACCAGGGAAAAGGGACTTAATATTTTTACCTGCTGTGTTTGTCAGTTTAACACCGAAAAAACTTTCAGCTCTAAGGTTTATAAACAATATTCTCGATGACTGGTCAATCGTGAGGATTATATTCGGGTCATTAAGTAAAGCTTGCTGCATACGATCACGCTCCCTGGTAATCATCTGATATTGTTGTTCCAGACTCTCTTTGCTTTGCTCCAGTTTTTTCTTTAGTTCAACACCTGCAAGTTTGAGCTTATCCTCCTGTACTTTCAGCTGTTCAGTGTTTTTTCTGCTCTCCAGTTCCATCACCTTCTCGTTTGTGATATCGGTTGCCAGGCAGATTACCTTAGCAACCTCTCCATACATATCATTTACAGAAGTGAAGGTGACCCTGAACCATTTCTCGTCATCATATTTGGTAAGGCTTTTATACTGACCCTGATGGGGAACCCCTCGTGTCACTCCTTCCCAGGTTTCATTAAAACTTTCAAGCTCAGCTTTTTCAATAAGGTCAAATACAGACATTTTCTCCAGTTCATTTCTGGAAAATTTCATTGTATCAAGAAATAGTTCGTTGCAATTGATGTATTTGCCATCTGGGGCAAATTCAATTTTGATATTTAACCGGTTGATGGAGTCGATCTGTCCCTCATAATCCAGACTCTGTTTCCTCTGTTCGGTGGTGTCAATTGCAAGGAAGAGTATCTTGTCAACTGTACCGTCATCTTTCCTGACACAGGTATATGTTGCCATGGTCCATAAATCCTGTCCAGTCTTGGTGATATGCTTCATATACCCCTCATAATGCTGCCCTCCCTCTGAAATCCTTTTCCAGATCGGATCAAACCATTCACGGTCTTTCTCGTCCAGAAAAATCGATATCGGTTGTCCTTCCACCTCGGCATTGCTGAAATACCCGAGCATATGAAGAAACTTTGTATTCGCATAAATCAGGGTTCCTTCTGTATCATATTCAGCACGTATCAGGGTATGATTCACAGAATTTGTGAAACTAATGAACTTTTCAGCCTGCCGTGCTGCTTGTTCCTGTGTATTTTTTAACTGCTCCATGCTATGACGCATCTTATCCTCCTGAACGGCCAGGGTTTCAGCCTGGTTCTGCGACTCCCTGAGCAACGCGGAGGTACGTATATTACTCCTCAGACTTGATAATGTATTGGCGGTGCTTTCTGCTATGCTCTCAACAAAATCGATCTCAAAGTCAAGTATTGTCTGAAAAGAAGCCAGTTCAATTATACCGAGGACTTCCTCCTGCACGATCAGGGGTACGATCAGCAAATGATCGGGAGTGGACTGGCCAAGTCCTGAGGTGATCTCGAGGTAACCTTCCGGGAGATCTGTCATGTACACGGTTTGTTTTTCGAGTGCACAGGTGCCTATGATCCCTTCTCCCCATTCGATCTTTTTATCTGCAAATTTTCTCCTGTCGTAAGCATAACTGGCTTTTAATTCGAAAAATCTTTCGCCGCCGGGTTCCTGCTCCACAAGGAAAAAACCACCCTGATTTGCGCCAAGGTATCTGACCAGATAACTGATTATATTGTAGGCATAATCCTCCATATTCTCAAAGGAGCTGCGGAGGATATCTCCAAATTTCGCCAATCCCTCGCTTACCCAGTTTCGCTGATCATCCTCCATCTTTCTTTCCTGTTGCTGATCGATGTTTTGTTTAAGATTATCTCTCAGGTTGATAAGGGATTTTCCAAGCGGATCATCTTTTTCCTTCAGATCAAGTGCGGCATCAAGCTGGTTATTGATCAGTTTTTCTGTAAAAACAAGAATTTTTTCTGATCTTTTATTCTCTTCTTCTGATTTTTTCAGGAGATTTGAAATATGCGTTGACTCCGAATAACCTAAAATTGTACCTGCTATTGTGGAGAATAATGGTATAAGGTCCAGGATTATCTGTCCGGGGAACAATGCATGAAGCTGGCTGAATCCCTGTAGGGAAAAGCTGACATCTCCGGTGAGGCTATGGATGAAAAGTGATACAACCGGGAAGAAGATACCGATGAGAAACCCGTAAATAGTGAATCTGATAATTATTTCGTTCGGTTTGTTCATAGCCATCCCTAGTCTGAATAAAAATACTTATAATTCCTAAATGAAGGAACTTTGAACAGATTTTTATTAGAAGGAATGAAGACGGGAGGGAAAGATGCTTATTCGTAATAAGAAAAAACACAAAGCCTTAGCATGTAAAAATGAGGTTGGGCTTCGATATCTGTTTCGGGAGTTGATACAAAAAGGGTAGTCATTGGTTTTCTAATTCAGTGTCTTTTCAACTTTACTCAGCAGAACCTTTATGTCAACCGGCTTCTCAATGTAATCGCTTGCTCCCATCTCAAATGTTTTCTGGATATTCGGTGCATCTGTAACTGCAGAGACAATGATGACAGGGATGTCTTTTGTCTCATTGTTTTTCTTGAGCTGGTCAAGGAACTGGTAACCGCTTACTTTTGGCATGAGTAAATCAAGAAGTATCAGCTCCGGGCGCTCTTTTTCAAGCATATTGTAAGCCTCATTAACATTAAAAGCTGTTTGGATATTATAACCCCGGCTGACAAGAATGGCTTCTAGTAGAACCACATTTGTGTTGGAGTCGTCGACAATCAGAATCTTTTTCATCTTATGGAATAATTCCTATACCAAAGATATTACAAAACCTTAGAAGAATCAGACTTTAAGCGATGATTTATATCATCGATTTTACATATATTTAGTGAGTCAAAAAATATTGAATTCTAATAATTCCATACCAGACTTTTTATGCAGGGATATTATGCCTTATGCACAGCTATTGTCTGATGAACAGCTTGAACTTATTCGAAACAACAGTAACATTGTCAGCTATAATAAGAAGGACAGTGTATTCCGGCAAAGTACCAGGACTTCTCATATAATGCTTCTGGCTTCCGGCCTGGTTAAGATCTTTAAGGAAGGCAGGAATGAGCGTGTTGTACTTCTGAGGATGGCATCCCACGGTGAATACATTGGGATGCTTTCTGTAATGGGAGACCAGATCCATCAATATTCCGCGACAGCTGTAGAGACTTCTGAAATTTGCTTTATTGATATCAACGCCTTCCGGAATGTGTTGATGGAGAATGGTAAATTCAGCCTTAAGCTTATGAGCATTATCAGCCAGGACGGACTCTTCATTTTCAACCGGCTGATTAACCAGACCCATAAACAACTGCCTGGAAGGATTGCCGATGTACTTCTGTATTTTGCAGATAACATCTATGGCAAGTCTCAATTTGATTTTCCACTTACCCGAAGGGAACTTGCCGAGCTTGCCGGAACTACAAAGGAAAGTTTTATCCGCACCCTCACCGAATTCAAGCATGACAAGATCATCGACCTTGACGGAAGCCATGTCCGGATAATTAGCATGGATATTGTTAAAACCCTTAGCGAATTGGGATGATTATGCAGAATACCTATAATCAATTGAAATGCGGGCTCTTATAGTAGATGATATTTTCACCAACCGGCTATTGCTTACGGCGATCTTTAATAATCTTGATCTCGAATTTGATGAGGCAGAGAACGGTAAGGAAGCAATTGATGCCCTTCTGGAAAAGGATTACGACCTGGTCCTCATGGATATCGAAATGCCTGTGATGAACGGGCTTGAAACTACCAGATATATAAGGGAAAATTTACCCTTCCCAAAAAATAAGACCTTTATTGTTGCTCTCACAGCGCATAATCCACAATTATTTTTTGAGGATTTCAAGGATGTCGGCTTCAACCAGTTGCTGACTAAACCATACAGTGTTGAAAAAATAAGTTCTCTCGTGGAGGAGATTAAGGGGTGATGAATCTCCCTATAGAAGCGAGATAATCCGTTCAAGTCCCTTCGCAACTTAAGCAATTACCTCCTAAACGTCTGTTATTTCATTATTCAGGATAGACATTAAGAAAAGAAGGTAAGATTATACTTATCAATTAATCCTGCCCTGAAGTGAACCGAATAATTTAATTAATGAACTTTCAGGTGATTCCCTTTAAATTTAAATAAACGGAGGGTATTTAATACCTGTATAACCGTAGGGGATGAAACCTTTTTACTAGACTTTTTTAATTAAAAACTTCAAGTGTATTATTTGGGGGAGTATATTGGTGGAAATTATTACTACTACTCATTTTGCAAATTGAAGGTAATTACTGGCTTCAAATGCACTTTGTAAGCTGAAGAAGAAATTGGGAGGACGTTGGATGAGATGACACGATGTTCCTCATAATAATGTTTAACTTTAAGAAAGATAAATACTATTACGTTATGAGCAATTTAAAAAAACGCATCGTCCTGAAATAGTATGACAAAGAAACAAACAAAACGAATACTCAGAATAGTATTTATTATTGCAAGCATAACCTCTTTGGTGTTCGTACCATGGATTTTGGTAAAGGCTTGGATTTTACCACTACCTGATACGGTTCAAGAACAAGTAAATGAAGCAATTGGTCATGGATTTGACGGAATTATTGTCTATGTGGACGAGTCTGGCAAACCACCAGCATTTTATACATCTGGCTGGCATGACCGAAAAAACAAAATACCTGCTAACCCCAAAGCCTTATTTAAGATTGCCAGTATTAGCAAATTATATGATGCTGTGGCTATAACCAAAATGGTAAATGACAAACGTTTGTCTTTGGATAAAACGCTCGCTGATTACTTTCCAGAACTTATAGGAAGAATTGAAAATGCAGAAAAAATTACCTTGAGATTGATGGTGCAACATCGGAGTGGCATTCCCAATTACACCGACCATCCTGGTTATTGGGACAACCGACCGAAAAGCAGGGAAGAAACCCTTGAATTAGTACTTGATTTGCCGGCTAAATTTGAGCCAAATGAAGACTATGGATATTCAAACATGAATTATTTGTTGATTCGAGAACTCATTGATAAGGTGTTGGGATATAGCCGTCACCAATATATCAAGGAGGAGATTTTGATACCACTCGAGCTGAACAATACTTTCAGTTCGCTTAAAGATGTGGATATAGACGATGTTATGAGTGGCTATTATGTTGGAATTGAAGCCGATTTAAAGACTGAAGAGTATGGAATGTTAGCTACAGCCGAGGATGTGGGTATATTCTTGCGGGCATTAAACGATGGGTCATTGTTTGATGAAGGGGAACAGGAAATCTATTCTTCAATTTACGAGTATGACCATACGGGATGGATACCTGGCTATCAGAGTATTGCAAAATACCACAAAGATATTGATACAGTTGTTATTCAATTTGTGAATACAACTGGAGGATACAATTGGAATTTATTAGAAATCGTATATAGCCGTATTGTAAAAATACTTAGGAATAAAAAAAGCTCATAATCGAGTAGACTGCTGACGGTCAAATGACCGCCAGTACGCCTCTCATACGTGATCGACTCCATGCATAGGCTTGTCCTTGTTCAACTCCCAATCGGATCAGATTTTTCCTTTTCCGTTCGGATTTCTTCCAATGATGCCAGATGAAATAACGAAGTCTGTTTCGCAACCATCCGTCCAGTTCGACAAGTTTGTTCTGAATACTTGCCATACGGTAGTTATTCACCCATCCTCGTTGAACTTCATTGAGATATTTGGCAATAGATTTTGGTATTTCACCATGTTAGCAACGATTCAAGGAATCATAGGTATTGATAAACATTTCCCTACTTATCTTCAATTCCTTCGCATGGGCGACAATGGAATAACCATCGCTCTTCAATTTCTTGATTTTCCTGACTTTTGATTCATCCATTGCAGGACGACCACCAACACGACCCTGCTGACGAGACTTTTCCAGACCTGCCTTTACACGTTCACTAATACGAATGTGCTTCTGCTTCTAAAGTGAGTCGGTCAAGAGCGTAGAAAAAAAAGCATATCAAATTTGTGTTTCACTGCATCATTCATCATGGATTTCCTAATCCATCTTTTGCCAGTAATCACGCAAGATTAAAATTGGTTGGCGTTATCCGATGTTTCCTCTGAGACCATTTATATATGGTGACCATCATGGCTATATGTTGGTATACAAAAAAGGAACGTTTTTTATAGGGTTTTCAGGAAAGACTGCAAATTAGAGGTAGGTTACAACATTACCTTGAGATTTGTGAAATTGGGCTTGCCAGGAATCAGGTGAAAATTAGAAATAATATAACAGAATATAATTAAAGGAATTCGATCAATTACTATTTATAAAAGATTTGTTTCATGGGACGATGTTTGGTTTTCTTTATATTGTTATTTTCAATAGATTCTATCTGTGTTGAAATTCAATAATATAAGTTCTCATGAAGTACTTTTTGGGAGTAATATTGTTAATCGGATTCGTTCTAACATGTAATGGAACGGAGCTAATTGAATCTGGACAAAAATCAGATTCTTCCTTCGATAAGAATGCGATTTATTTTGAGTTATTTGGTAATGGTTTTTTATCGTCCATTAATTATGAGAGGCAAATAATCACTTCATTTAAAAGAAAATTACGGACTGGGATCAGTATAGGCTTCATGCCCCCCTTCCAGGGATTCAGTGCTACAGTGCCAGTTGAACTTAAATTTCTTTATGGAAGGAATCATAGCCTTGAAATAGGACTTGGAATGACATTTATTCCATATAATATCATAAATCCATCATATAATCCAGCTATTAAACGAAATAACGATATCTACTATCCGGTATACAGGATCGGTTATCGCTTTACTTCAAATAATGGGATAATCCTAAGGGTAGCGCCCATAATTCATACTATAAGTTACACCAATCCTAATACGCTCTATGGTGGAATTAGCCTGGGCGCAACATTTTGAAGGATCTGTCTAAAACTTCACTGTTCGAACAAGGGTAAGTTTTTATGAGTAATCAAATAAACGTCCGGTTTTTTACCTATTGGAATTCGAAGGGAGGACACTTGGATGAAAGATAGCAATTTCCCCTTCTCAATTATTTGGGGGAAGCTTACACAAGCACAAGAAATTGATACCCACATTGGAAAGTTAGAATTCGAAAGCGGGTACCCAACCGAAAAAAAATTGTTTAATAAGCAGACTAAGTAGCTACAATCAAAATCATTTAGTCGAACTGCTTCCAAACTATAGTGGAGGTAAGTAGAGATATGATCCGTTCAAGTCCCTTCGCATCAAACTCATCAAATGTATCAGTATCCTTGCTGTCAACGTCCAGAACGCCGAATACCTTCCCATCCTGATCAATTAGAGGAATAACTATCTCGGAACGGGATCTGAAATCACATGCTATATGCCCCGGAAATTTTTCAACATCGGGAACGATTATTGTTTTGTTCTGATTGATCCCTGCCCAGCATACTCCGTTATCCTTCTCGAGTTCCTGGCAGGCCAGGGGACCCTGGTAGGGACCTACCAGTAATTTGCCGTTCTTAATAAGGTAAAATCCCGTCCAGAAAAAACCATCCATCTTATTATGTAAAACGGCCGCAATGGTTGCCATCCTGGAAACAGGATTATCAGTTGCAGTGAGAAGCTCCGCAAGTTGCTTATATATCCTTTCGTACCTTCCTGCTTTTTTCTGAGGGTTCATGGATGCAATAATTTCAGCTAGAAAAGTTCTTTGATGACCTGCCGATTTCCGTTGAATTCAAAACTGTCACCGGCTTTCATTCCTTCCATGGCTTTATAAAGTGGTACTGCCGGTGAAATTGCATAATATACAACACCTCCGTGCTCAATTTTTCCGGAGCTTATGGCTATAATAAACCTCGATGTATCAGAGATGATGATGGCTCCGAATTCAACTTTATCCTTTAACTCATGGCAATTGATTTGTTCAATCACATGGAGATCAGATAATGCTTTCTGGTACTGCCCTGAAAACATTTCCCTGCGACCGATAAGCTGGTCGCGGAACGAATCGAAACGATCCTTGTTGGCGCCATATTCATTAAGAGCCTGTTGGGCTTCACTCATGGCTGTTTTGGCACTCTCGACCATTTTTTTCTGGGTTTCTTTACACAGTTCAACCAGCTCTTGCTTTGTACGCAGCATTTCCTTATTCATAGCTTTAAGGGTGTACTAATATTTTGGGCTTATCATTGTTCAAAGAATTTTGAACAATGTTATATTAGCATAGTTTTAAGGAATATAACCGAAAAATACTTAAAAATCTACAATAATGAAAGCGCTGTTTGCAAAATTTCTGTTGATTATTGTTATTGCAGCGTTGGGAACGCTGACTGCCAGAACCCAGGATAAGTCAGATTGGGAGGGGATATTTCCGGATGGATGTACTACAATTACACTTGGTAAACTGGCTACAGAAGATGGATCCGTAATTACCTCACATACAGATGACAGTCATCGTACCCGGTCCTGGATTGATATTACCGCTCCGGGAAAACACCCTGAGAGATCGGAGGCAAAAATGTATAAGCGAATGCCCTACGATTCTCTGGTTATGCCAACTTACATCCACAGAGAAATTGGGAGCATCCCCCAGGTTCCGGAGACCAATGGATTTATAAATTCTGCTTATCCCTGCATGAACCAGTACCAGCTTGGCATTGGAGAATCCACATTCGGGGGAAGGGAAGAGCTGCAGTCTGATGAGGGACTCATAGACTGCCAGAGGCTATGCCAGTTGATGCTTGAGCGAACAAAAACAGCACGTGATGCCATTCTTCTCGGGGGAGAACTATGCGAGAAATACGGTTGGAATGATTACGGTGAATGCCTCACAGTTTCTGATCCCAGGGAGGTCTGGCATTTTGAAATAGTGGGTCCCGGTAAAGGAAAGACAGGTGCTATATGGGTAGCCCAGAGGGTACCCGATGAACATATCTCTGTCAACGCAAATGCAAGCAGGATACTTGAAATTGACCTGGAGGATCCGGAATACTTTCTGGCTTCAGGAAACATATTTGATGTCGCAAAGGAAAACGGGTGGTGGGACGAATCCATGGGGCCCTTCCGATTTGCCTATGCCTATGCACCTGATAGCAGGAAATCATTGGCGGGGAGAAGGAGGGAATGGAGGGTCCTTGATCTTGCAGCCCCTTCCCTGGAACTTGATCCCTGGGCAGAGAACTATCCTTTTTCGGTAAAAGTGGATGAAAAGATAAGCATGGGAAAGCTTATAAGCATGTTTAAGGATTATTATGAAGGAACAGATTTTAATTTTGTAAAAGACATTACTGTAGCGGATGACAGTGGGAAGATGGTGATTTCACCACTTGCAAATCCATTCATGCCATACGATATGAATAAGGTATTCAGGATTAACGGAGGCTGGGGCTGGAGGGGTGAGAGGACAATTGCCAGATGGTATACGATGTATGCAACAATTATCCAGTCAAGGGACTGGCTGCCGGATGAGATTGGAGGGCTTGTGTGGCTGGCCATGGACAATGTGGCTACATCTATCTACATTCCTGTCTACTGCTCTGTCACGGACCTTCCTTCGGCCTACAAAACCCCAGGCCGTCCAAATGGTTATACTACCGAATCTGCATGGTGGGCATTTAACCGTCTTGGTACCCTGGCAGCACAAAGATGGGGGGATATGCGTTATGATGTTGATGCGGTTTGGGATCCATGGCAGGCGGAGCTTCTGCAGAATCAAAAAAAGGTAGAGGAAGAAGCACTCGCCCTGTACAAGAAAGGAAATCCCAAAAAGACAATAGAGTACCTGACGGGTTATACCCATGAATGGGGAGAGAAGGTAGTAAGAAAGGCCTGGGATATGGGAGATCTATTATGGACAAAATACGATGAGCTGTTTTAAAAATTTTCAGGATGAATAAACGCGGTTTTGCGAGCGATAATAATGCCGGGGTTCACCCGGAGATAATGAAGGTCCTTCAGGAGGTTAATGGGGGACATACAATTGCCTATGGAAATGATCCATACACTGCATCGGCAGTAAAAAAAATTAAAGGTGTTTTTGGAGATGATGTGGAAGCATTCTTTGTTTTTATCGGAACAGCCGCAAATGTTCTGGGACTGGATGCCCTTACAAAACCTTTTCATTCCATCATCTGTGCAGAGACGTCTCATATCCACGAGGATGAATGCGGGGCACCGGAACGGTGGACCGGATGCAAACTGCTCGCTGTCGAAGCTCCGGACGGAAAACTGACAATTGAGGGCATTGAGAAGTATATGTACGGAATCGGATTTGAGCACCATTCGCAACCCCGTGTTATTTCGATTACCCAGTCCACCGAGATGGGTACGGTCTACTCAACCGACCAGATCAGGGAAATCGCAGACTATGCTCATGCGCACGATATGTATCTACATATGGACGGGGCCCGTATCAGTAATGCAGCGGCTTTTCTGGGAGTGGGCTTCAGGGAGTTCACCCGTGATGCAGGCGTAGATGTCCTTTCATTTGGAGGAACCAAGAATGGTCTGATGTATGGTGAGGCTGTTCTGTTTTTCAATCCTGAGCTTGCAGTTGATTTTAAATACCTCAGGAAACAGGGTATGCAACTGGCCTCTAAAATGAGGTTCATAGCAGCACAATTTGAAAGGTTCCTTGATGAGGATATCTGGCTTACAAATGCAACTCATGCAAACCGAATGGCTGAAATGCTGGTGGAAGAAGTTTTAAAAATTGAAAAGGTGCAGATCACTCAGAGAGTAGAATCAAATGCTGTATTTGCCATTCTTCCCAAAGAGATAATTCCTGTACTTCAGAAAGAATATTTCTTTTATATCTGGAGCGAGTCCACCGGCGAAGTTCGCTGGATGTGTTCCTATGATACAACGGAAGAGGATGTGAAAAACTTTTCCTCACTGATCCGGAGTATTGTGTCTTAACCATATAATTAATTTATACCATGATAATCCGTTTAACTTTTATTGTTCCTATTGCATTTTTGATTGTATCCGGCAGCTATGCCCAGAGAAATATTCCTGAAGTCTACAGCAATCTGCACAGAGACGCTCGTGGACGCCTGTATATGGAATATCAGCCCGGTAAAAAGGCCTACCGGGTAGACGAACCTGCAAAGTACTCCCTGGAACAGCTAATTGGCAATCCTTCCGGAACCGAAACAGGAATAGCATTTGATATGAAGAATCAGGAATTTGAAGGATTCCTGTATTACGGTTTCATCCACCATGATGACGGAGCTTACCCGTATCCCGTATACTTCAGGAATTATGAGGCTATTCACCAGGGGAAAGCTAATATTGATATTCTTAATGGCATGTCCGGCAAGTATGATATGATAGGATGGGAGGACCGGGGAAGTGGATTAATGGGATACAGGATTATCTCCATATATGGCGAGATTTTATACGATGGAAAAATTGGATTTAAAGGGACCGGACCCTTTGAGATAGCTACTACAATTATTGAAGGACCTTTCCTGAATATGGTTGGACCTGACAGAGTAACTGTCAGCTTCAAAACCAATATAAGTTCAAAGTCCTCTGTAATTATAGATGGCAAAAAATTCAATGATAAACGTTCTGTCTACGATCATAGTATTGATGTAACCGGACTATCCCCGGATACAAAATATAGTTATTACATAAAAGGACTTACACAATTGTCCAATGAATTCAGCCTTCGAACATCTCCCATGCCGGGAAGCCGGACAGCATTTACATTTGCCTATGCAAGTGATTCAAGAAATGGTGAGGGAGGAGGAGAAAGGAATGTGCGTGGGGTAAATGTATACATTATGAAAAAGATACTGGCTCTCTCTCTCTACGAGGATGCCCGCTTTTTTCAATTTACTGGTGACCTGATCACAGGGTATTCCACCGATAAAAAAAATCATGAATTGCAATATGCCAACTGGAAGAGGGCTGCGGAGCCGTTCTGGCATCATTTCCCTATCTATGTAGGCATGGGTAACCATGAAGCCCTTGAGTTCAGTTTCCGTGATACCATAAATGGCAGACCAATAAGGATGAAGATTGACCGATTCCCGTTTGATACAGAATCTTCTGAAGCGGTTTATATGGAAAACTTTGTAATGCCTGAAAACGGACCAGAAAGTGAGGATGGATCCAGGTATGACCCCAATCCCAAGAAAACAGATTTCCCTTCATACAAAGAATCTGTTTTTCACTATTCGTATGACAACGTAGGGGTGATTGTACTGAATTCAGACTACTGGTATAGCTCAACTGCGCCATTCATACGGTTTACGAGCGGGGGACTCCATGGGTATATTATGGACAATCAGTTAAAATGGCTTGAGGAAACTCTTGCCATGTTCGAGGAGGATCCAAATATTGACCATGTTTTTGTTACACAGCATACACCTGCTTTTCCTAACGGCGGACATGTTCAGGATGATATGTGGTATGGCGGAAAGAATGACTGGCGACCTTTTGTCGCTGGCAAACCGGTTGCAAAGGGTATAATTGAAAGACGGGATGAGATACTTGATTTGATGATAAACAAAAGTACCAAGGTTCTGGCTTTATTAACAGGGGATGAGCATAATTATAACCGGCTAAAAATATCCGATCAGATGCAGAGATACCCGGAAATGTATTTCGCTGAGAAATCAGTTTTGAAGCGGGAGATATGGCAGATCAATAACGGAGCAGCGGGTGCACCCTACTATGCTCAGGAGCAAACTCCATGGTCGGAGTATGTATCTGGATTTACTACCCAGAATGCACTCGTTCTGATTAGTGTTGACGGTACA
>SDBV01008550.1_pt1 | contig 13775 bp, 5 predicted proteins | sample 2277081 | NCBI WGS metagenome assembly SDBV01 (sample SAMN10402039, study PRJNA504765) | marine sediment metagenome | isolation source: marine sediment core GS10_PC15, 223 cmbsf | place: Arctic Ocean: Southern Knipovich Ridge | collected 2010 | reverse complement strand
CTTGTACTGGTTCAGGAAGAACCGCCAGCTGCTCGAGACGTACTGCGACCAGCCGTTCTTTGGCGGCGAGTCGGGCATCGGGTACCGGTTCTGCAACGACATCGCCGAGAAGTTCAAGAAGGAAGACGTCTTCGCGCTGGAAAGCGGCGATCTCGAGCCCAGAAGCGTCGACTATTGTTCGTACATCCTGGAAGCCCTCGAGACGGGCAAGCCGTTCCGGCTCAATGGTAATCTGATCAACCGTGAAGGTTACATCAGCAACTTGCCTCGCGAGGCGTGTGTAGAAGTGCCGATTTACGTGGACAAAGCCGGCTTGCATCCGTTGCATGTGGGCAAGTTGCCGTCGCAGTTGGCCGCCCTGAATCGCAGTAACGTCACGCTGCAAATGCTCGCCGCCGAGGCGGCTGTCACCGCGGACCCGGAGTTGGCCTTTGCGGCCGTGGCTATGGATCCGGTGACTTCCGCCGTGTTGGGGCTCAAGGAGACCCGCGACATGGTCCGCGAGCTGTTCGAGGCGGAAGCTGCATGGCTGCCGCACTTCGAGGGCAAGACGCCAAGGAATCTCGATATTATCGACGTGCCGGAAGGTACCGCTGGCGTCGAGGTGCCATTGGATCCGGCGCTTGCCGTGGCCAATCGGTTCGGCAAATTAGCCGGCGAATAATACTGCGAGGCGGTATGCTGCGGCGGCCAGGATTCTACGGGCATCATATTCATGTACGAACCCGCTCGCAGGTGATATACGTTGTGTGTGTAAATATGTGAGTGTTGCAATTTTAAGAAGTATGTATTTGATTAGAATAATGTTATCAATGGTGCTACTGAGTACAGCAGTGCTCAAGGGTGCGGCGGCTTTGCCGAAACTCCGCGCGGAGATCGACATCGAGCCCCTTAAGGCGGCGATCGAGGACCTCACCGAAAGTTTTTCCGATCAATATGTCGGATATCGCGAGCGGCTCGCACAATACGAGACTCGTGTTGAGCAGCTTCAGGACGCCATCGCCGGTGGGGATGCGGCGGCGGCGGAGCGCCTGGGCGAGTTGATCGACCGGTTCAAGAGCTTCCGCCGCGAGGCGTTGATCGCCAACCCGCTGGTCAGCGGTCGGCCGATCCTGTATGTGGTGCGTCGTCAGTATCGCAGCCACTACCACGCGATCGACACGCTGTTTCATACCGACGAGTTCAACCCCGACCGCGAGATCATGCACAGCCAACTGTTCGAAGGCGGCGGTGCGATGAAAATGATCGACTTGGCGCAAGGCGGCAAGGTCGCCACGGTGATCGACGTGCCCGAGGGGATTGCCCGGGATCCGGACGTCTACTTCGACGGCACGAAGATCGTCTTCGCGATGCGCCGCAACGTCGACGAGGACTATCACATTTGGGAAATCAACGTCGACGGCAGCGGTCTGCGGCAATTGACTTCGGCGTCGGGCGTGAGCGACTTCGACCCGATCTATCTGCCGGACGATTCGATCGTCTTCTCGTCGACGCGGGAGCCGAAATACAACATGTGCAGCCGGGACATTGCGGCCAACCTGTTCGGCATGGAGGGCGACGGGGCGAACATTCATCAGATCACCAAGAATACGCTGTTCGAGAACCACAGCGAACTGATGCCCGACGGGCGGATCCTTTATGCCCGGTGGGAATACGTCGACCGCAACTTCGGCGACGCCCACGGGCTGTGGACTGTCAATCCGGACGGTACGAACCAGGCCGTCTATTGGGGGAACAACACGGCGGTACCGGGCGCGGTGTTCAACGCCCATGTAATCGGCGGCACGCAACGGATCGTTTGTGTGTTGGGGCCGCATCATGACCGGCTTTGGGGGGCCATGGGCATCATCGACCGGCGGCTGGGAATCGACGGACGGCGGCCGATGCTGCAAACCTGGCCGCCGGAGGCCATCGAGTCGGTGCGGACCGGCGGTGCGTTCGATTGCGACGCACATGCCCGCTCGGTCAAGATCAAGTACGAGGATCCCTGGCCGTTGTCGGAAAAGTACTTTCTTGTTTCGCGGATGATCGGCGACGGTGAGAAGATGGGCATTTACCTGATCGACCTGTTCGGTAACGAGATCCTGTTACATACCGAAGGTCCGGGCTGCTACGATGCCATGCCCATCAAGCCGCGACGGCGACCGCCGGTGATTCCCTCACGACGCGACTTCGAAAACCGGGAAGGCGTCTTCTTCGTGGCCGATGTCTACGGGGGCACGCACATGCAGGGCGTGGAGCGCGGCACGGTCAAGCAGTTGCGCGTGGTCGAGTCGCCCGAGAAACGACACTGGGCCCGAGGCTCCTGGTTCGGGCAAGGCTATACGGCTCCAGGCATGAACTGGCACAGCCTGGAGAACAAGCGGATCCTCGGCACGGTGCCGGTCGAGGCAGACGGGTCGGCCTATTTCGCCGTACCGGCGGAGACATTCGTCTATTTCCAATTGCTCAACGAAAACGGCATGATGATCCAATCGATGCGCAGCGGCACGGTCGTCCAGTCAGGCGAGCGGACCGGCTGCGTGGGCTGCCACGACGAGCGCCGCACGGCGCCAGTGCCCATCGGCACGGGTACGCCGTTGGCGCTGAAGCGGCCGCCCAGTCGATTGCAAGGCTGGTATGGCCCGCCGCGGTTGTTCGGCTTCACGGCTGAGGTGCAGCCGGTCTTCGACAAACATTGCGTTAGTTGCCACGATTACGGCCAAGAGGCGGGCGGGAAACTGAACCTGGCTCCCGATCGGACGATCACCTTCAACACGGCCTACAACGATCTATGGCGGAAAGGTTACGTCGGCGGCGTCGGGGCCGGACCGGCCGAGGTGCAGCCGGCCCGGTCGTGGGGATCGCACGCCAGCAAGCTGATGCAAGTGCTCCGGACGCCCGACTTTGCGGGCCATGAAGACGTCAAGCTTAGCAAGGAAGAATTCGATCGCATCGCCACGTGGCTCGATCTGAACGGTGTGTACTACCCGACCTACGCCTGTGCTTACCCGGAAAGCCTCACCGGGCGCTCTCCGCTGGATGGCAAACAACTGGCACGGCTGGCGGAACTGACCGGCGTAGGGTTCGTGCATTTGCGATCCTATAACGCCAACCAGGGCCCCCAGGTAAGCTTGGCGCGTCCCGAGCTAAGCCGCTGCCTGGCAAAGTTCTCGGACCACAACGACCCGAAGTATCACGAGGCCCTGGCGATCATCCGGGCGGGCAAGGAGATGTTGGCGACTCGACCTCGCGGCGACATGGCGGGCTTTACACCCTGCGAGAAGGACCAGCTTCGCGAGGAGAAATATGCTTTGCGCCGGCAGATCGAAGTCCGCAACCGGCAGGCCATCCGCCGCGGCGAGCGGGTGTACGACCAAGGACCGTGATGCGAAGTTTGGCGACGCCCGAAACGACGATGGCGGGCGACGGCATTGAATCGCGTGCTGTGAAAGTATTGGTCGCCCATAAGTCCTTCTACAGCATTGTGTTAAAAGGCAATTGGACGAACACGATGGTACAGTCAAATTAAAAGGAGATGTACGATGCCGAAGGAGTTTGATAGAAGGACATTTCTGGCAAGATCTGTAGCTGTTTCCTGTTCGGCGGCGCTGGGCGGATGTACTTTCAACCGGATGGGAATTTTGGCGAATGACAGGCAGGCAAGTGAGTCGAAGGTGCAGGCTAAGCCAAACATCGTTTTCTTTCTGGTCGACGATCTCGGTTGGCGAGATGTGGGTTGTTACGGCAGCAGTTTTTATGAGACGCCTAACATCGATCGGTTGGCGGCTGAGGGCGTACGCTTTAGCCAGGCTTATGCGGCGTGTCATGTCTGTTCGCCGACTCGTGCGAGTATTTTGACCGGCAAGTATCCGGCGCGGATTGACCTGACCGACTGGCTGACGGGCAGGAGGGACTTTCCCTTTCAAGCGCTAAAGAACGCCAGGATCAACCAGCATTTACCGTATGTGGAAGTTACATTGGCAGAGGCGTTGAAAGACCATGGCTACAGCACGGCGATCTTCGGCAAATGGCACCTTGGCGAAGAACCGTCGGGACCTTTAACGCATGGTTTCGATCTGCAGGTTCCCAAGTGGAACAAAGGCTGGCCGAAATCGGGATACCACGCACCGTTCGAAATGGAAGGCCTTGAGGGTTCAAAAGGTGACTACCTGACCGACCGTTTGTGCGACGAGGCATTGAACTATATCGAGAAGAATAAGGACCGGCCTTTCTTTTTGTATCTTTCGCACTTTGCAGTACATGATCCGATCCAGGGACGTCTGGACCTGGTCAGGAAGTATCGCAGGAAGCTGGCGAAAATGCGGCGGTCCGAAGGGGCTGACTTTGTGCTGGAAGGAAACCCGGATGACGCAAATCCGGTGTCCCGTGAGCAATTGGACGACCTGATCGAGCAGGCATCGCACCAGGGCTATCGGGTGTTTGCTGATCGTACGGTTAAGATTAAGCAGCGGCAGGACAACGTTGAGTTTGCGGCTATGGTGGAGGCGATGGACGAAAGCCTGGGACGTGTCCTGGACAAGTTGAAAGCGACGGGTTTGGCTGACAACACAATCGTAATCTTCTTCTCTGACAATGGCGGTATGTCGGCAGCGAACTTCTGGAATCCAGAACGTCAAGTGGCCGAGTCCAGGCTGGATGAAGCGTATTCAACTTCCAATTTACCTTTACGGGGGGCCAAGGGCTGGTTATACGAAGGCGGCATTCGCGTGCCAATGATCGTCAAGTGGCCCGGTCATGGAAACAAGGGCGCCGTTTGTGAGGAACCGGTCATCAGCACAGATTTCTATCCGGCCATTCTGGAAATGGCGGGTCTGCCTTCTCTGCCTGACCAACATGTCGACGGGGTGAGCTTCGTACCGGCGCTGAAGGGAGAGCCTTTCGATCGAAAAGCGATATATTGGCACTTCCCCCATTACAGCAATCACGGCATGCAAAGCCCAGGCGGCGCCATCCGTCTGGGAGATTATAAACTGTTAGAGTATTTCGAAAATAACACCGTGCAATTGTTCAACCTGAAAGCAGACCCAGGCGAACAGAACGATCTTGCCCGGACGCAACCGAAGAAGGCCGCCGAACTATTGAAAATGCTGCAGGTTTGGCGCCAGGAAGTGTCGGCACAAATGATGCCAACCAATCAAGCGGATAACTAAAGGTTCCCGGCACATCGAAAAAGGGGCTGTAAGCTTTAAGCTCACAGCCCCCGGGGTTGCCTGTATTTGTTCAGCAGGTTATTGTATTGTAATAGTGTCAGATGTTTCCACATTCAAGGCATCGTCATAAATCATCCCTGATTTTTCAACATCTGCAATCGTGAATGTAAATGTCCCGCCTCCGCTGATACGAGAGAGGGTAAATTTAGCCCTGCCGATCCTCTTTTTGCCCTTAGAGAATGTAAGCGCAGAAACAGTCCGCTCAACTGAACCGGTCCAGTTGCCGAATATGGCGGCGGATTCAGCGGGATTGGCGGAATCGTCAAAGATAGTTACCTCTGCTATGACATCCCATACTTTCCCCTTCTTTTTGACAGTCATCCTGATGTCCTGGACGTAGATGCGCTGCCCCGAAGGAGCTTTCTGCGTAACCACAACCTGCATTGTATCGGTTGCGGTCAATCCGTCATTGTCTGTAACTGTCAGAGTGATGTCATGCGTTCCGACAGTCAAGGCAACCTCTATTGCAGCGCTGCTGCCGAGAGCGACGCTATCTTCCGTCCAGAGATAAGAAACAATATCTCCGTCAGAGTCATAAGAGGCTGAGCCATCCAGTGTTGCCGATGCAGTGTCGCTGCCGAATTCAGCGGAAATCCGCTGGTCGGCGCCTGCGTCTGCGACGGGAGCGGCATTTGCCGCTTCGACAAGGACATTGACCGAGTCGGAAGAACTGAAACCGTCGTTATCGGTTACCTTCAGCAGGATGTCATGTGTTCCGACAGTCAAGGCAACTTCTATTACAGCACTGCTGCCGAGAACTACGCTATCTTCTTTCCAGAGGTAAGAAACAATATGTCCGTCAGAGTCATAAGAAGCTGACGCGTCCAATGTTACCAGGGCGGTATCGCTGCCGGGTTCAGGCGATATCTGCTTATCTTCGCCTGCGTCGGTAACGGGCAGACCGGGATTTGTCTGATAATAGAACGCGGGATCCCACTGTGTAGTCAGAGCATTGCCTGCTGTGTCAACGGCGACCAACATCATGGAGACAAAATCATCTGCCGCAAAATCAGGCAGCAGCGCGGTATGTTTTGTGCCTGTAACATCGAGAGGCACCAGTTGCCAGTCAACTTCCTGCGAGTAAGGCTTTACGTAGAGAGAAGCACCTGCGAGCGAGGATTTATCATCCATGAGGTCGAATTCAACAGTATTGAGCAAACCCTCTAACATGAAATTGCTTACTCTGCCGTCGGAAAGAACCTTGAAATGCTGCATGTAAGGAGGATCAGCATCGGCTCTTGTGGTGTCGAAATCCAGAGTTGTTGTAATGTTACCAGGCTGATCACCTATGTAGTAGAAACCGTCATAAGGAACGACCAACTTATAGATACCGGCATAAGGCACGGTGGTTCCTCTATAAAGGCCGGTCGTGCCGGTTGATTGGCCGCTTCGGACGGTTTGGCCATTTTCATCAAGAAGCTGCCAGTACGATTCAGCAAGAAGGTCAAAGTCGCCCCACTGGGAGATATAATGCAATCTACCCTGTCCCATCGATGCATACACACGCACGCTTGAAGGTGTGGTTTGTACCTTGGCGGCCCAGTAGTGAGGTCCCATAGCGACGACCATCTGATCAATGTTCGTCGTTGAAAAGACGGGATTGTCAAACTCAGGGAAGAAGTATCCCTTAAAAGGTTGACCGGCCAACTCAGAAATCAAAGGAGTGATATACAGCATTTTCTCCTGTGAAGAATTGAATACGCCGTCTCCGGTGTAATCGTAAACCCTCTGGCTGCTATAGGTTTTGGTAATACCGTCCGTGGTTTCAAAAGGTTTTATGTAGAACATTCTTTTGAACTGGCCGTTGGCATCACGTGTAAAAGGTGCATCATAGATGTTATATGCGGACCAACCTATCATGCTCCTGCTGTAAACATGGTGGAGAAAATGCAGCATGAACATGTCGTCGGCGGTAGGCTCGATGTCATATGTGTACTCGATAGCCCTGTACTCATCAGGAGTATTGGTGAAGTCATGGTCGGCGCTTATTCCACCGGCGATCCTTGAGCCTAACTCGTGCGTAACAGCATAGTCTCGCATCAGATCAGAAGCAGACCATTCAAATGTGTATCTCTCACTCATATCGGAGAACTTCAGATCACTGCGTCCACCGAAATTGCCGTAGCCGAATCCTGAGTCATGGCTGAGGTTCCAATAGATATATGTCCGGCCGATAAGAGAATTGCCGGCGTGATCGACGATATTGCTAAACGTCAAATCGTGCACAGCTTCCGTCGATAAGATGTTAAGTACGGTATTGTCAACAAGATCAATATCTTCCCTAAAGACCGTAGAGTTGGCAAACATGCTTATTACATCGTAAGTGCCTTGAGGTAAGGTTACGCTTATAGACGTACCGAAACCATAGCGATACCAGTACTTACTTACCCTGTCGATGACGAAGATGCGATGGGGTGCTATGTCATAATTGAGAGTCAGAACAGGCGACATTGTAAAGGCAAAGGTAACGCGATGTGTGTCTGCTCCGTTTGAAACAAGCAGAATGCCTTCATAAGAATAAGGATCCGCGGAAGGATATGCAAGGACGGTATTGTCCACGGAAACAGTAAAGTCAAAGCTGCCTGTTGCAGTCCGGGCATCAAGCGTAATTGCGGCGGGTACGACAATATCGATACCGGCGGCAAGGGGCTCGGCTAAGGAAATAGTGTAGTTGTTAAGCGCCGAGTCGCCCGAGATGTTTTTGATCTCAACAGTTCGAGTATTTGTCCATATCGATTGCGCGACGTCATCGCGGCCGAGGCTTACAGAAGCAGGCGAAACAATCGTCTTTGAGCTGATCGCCTCATAAACATCGATACCTCCGGTGCCCTGACAGAATACATTGTAGCCGAGATCGACAGCGGTTGACATGAGAATATTCTTTACCTGTGCAGGCGAGAGCGCGGGATTGCTTTGCAGAAGCAAGGCTGCGGCGCCTGCAACATGAGGCGCTGCCATGGATGTACCACTCTTAACGTGATTACCGCCTCCAAGCCTGGCGGCCAGTATCCCAGCACCGGGAGCGGTCACATCAGGCTTTATGGCGTATGTGCCTAATACGGGCCCCTTCGAACTGAAAGAGGCAAGTCGGTCTGCTTTGTCAGTTGCTCCTACGGTGAGCGCTTTTCGTGCGACGCCAGGCGAAAGAATTGCCCAATACGAATAGTCATTTCCCGCGGCGACAACCACAACCACTCCGGAATCAACCGCATTGTCTACGGCCTGAGACATGGGGTCATCGGGATTACCGGAACCTCCAAGGCTCATATTAATAACATCCGCTCCATCATCTGTCGCAGGGTCTCCATCGGGGTCGGTTGATAACTCTATTCCCTGGATGATAGTCGAAGAATAGCCGCTGCCGTAGGCACTTAGCACCTTGTATGCCATCAGGCTTGCTTCGTAAGCGACACCTTTTAATTCGCCGTTTGCCGCTACGATGCCGGCTACGTGAGTACCGTGATAATGGTCGTCCATGGGGTCATTATCATTGTTGTAACAATCGTATCCACCGATTACCTTGGCATTGGGGAATACGGCGGATCCGCCTAAATCGGGATGTGTGTAATCTATTCCGGTATCGATAATGGAAACAACTATCCCTTTACCTGTAACGCCGAGATCGGCCCATGCCTGTGTTGCGCGGATTAGAGGTACAGATTCATTCAGATTTACTTTGACCTCAACATCGGGGTAGACTGCTTCTACATAATCCAGCTGCTCAACGGCGCTTAAGATTTCCCCGGAAAGTTCAACCGCGGCGCCGTTGAATACATGCTTGTACTTCTTTTTGAGGATTTTTCTAATGTCTGCAGGAGGTTTTCCCCTGCTTTTACGGCCGGCGTTTTCGAGTTCCAGAATGTCATTGGCGAACCTTTTATGTTCAAGGTTGATTCTGGAAGCGGCAGTATCGCGGAATTTCCTCGATTTGCCTCTGTATTTGATTAGAGGCGCTTCTTTGAACTTTACGATTAGCTTTTGCGATTCCTGGGAGCTAACAACAAGTGTGTCTGAAATCCGACCATCCTTAATCGCATAGGTCAAAACCTCGTTTTCTCCAAGCGAATACGTCTGTTTTGTCCCGTTTGAATCAACCGAGACAGCCTGGAAGACAGGGCTCAGTGGCAGCTTGTGCGAACCCGCTTACAACAAGCCATGTCACCACCAGAGCCAGATTAAATGAAACCTTACAAATGCCGGAAGAATTAACTTTGAGTTTTCTGCTTTGAGTTTTCACGATCATCACCCTCTAAATCAAAAAGTGTTAGTTTTTTGTAATACCTTCAACCACATTAAAGTACTTCATTGAAGATCCGACCTGAGTCATCCTGGACCTCAGTATCTCTGCACCTGATGATAGGTCCGCCAGGTCTTGTTCAACCCCCATTAATTAAATATAGTATACCACAATTACTGCAAGTTGTCAAGCACATATGAAGATTATATGTGGACAATATGTATGCCCCTTAATAGGCCTGATTCTCGCCTCGCAGCAGTTATATTATGAGACCGACATATCATAAAAGCTGGACCATACAACAAGGGCAGCTCAACTCCTATGGTTTGGAATTTTCGACGCGCACGCCGGGATAACTAAAGAAACGATGAAAGGTGGATGCCTGTGGGTTGTGGAGCCGGAATATAGAGAGCAAGGGATGCAAGGAAAGAGGTGGGAAAGGTTGGGAACAGCAGAATATCGATGGCAGGAAGGTGAGATGGGAAATATCAGGTATTGCAGATTGTCGGTGAGAAACCTTTTGACATCTGCGGGGTCTTGGCCTATATTTGAATACATGTGAAGGTGTGTAACCAAACGCCACAGGTAGGATGAAAAGTCTTCGTTAAAGAAGAAAGGAGGTATGTATGGTAACCTTTGGTAAGTGTATGCTTGTTGCCTTTGCGGCGGCGCTGGTAGCGCCGGTCGCCAATGCGGCATACAATGACGCGGCTGGGGATGAAGCCTTCGGGCACCCGCATCTGGATATCTTATCTGTTGAGGTTTCCAACGATGCTACCGACATCATGTTTACGATCAATGTAACCGGCGATCCCATTGCGACTGACTGGGGCAAGTACCAGGTTGCGTTGGACAGTGTCGTCGGTGGCGACACCTCAGGTGACGCCTGGGGTCGCCCGACCTCGATGAGTTCCGGTATGGACTACTTTATCGGGAGCTGGGTCGATTGGGGTGATGGCGCGGAGCTCTACAGTTGGGACGGAGCGGTCTGGAACCTGGACGGGGCAACGTACAACCCGCCCAGCGATGTCCAATTTCCCGCCAAGACGACGAGTTCTGTGACATTGACCACCACGCTGGCTTCGCTTGGTTTGGCAATCGACGACACGTTCGTCTTTGACGTCTGGACAACCGGGGGCGGCGGCACGGACAGTGCCATAGACGCCCTTTCGGACCCGTCCACGACAATCGTGAATTGGGGCGACCCGTATAACTCGACGTCCGAGCTTTCTTACACGGTCGTTGTTCCGGAGCCTGCGACGTTGTCGTTGTTGCTGCTCGGTCTCGGTGCGATGCGGTATCGGAGATTCCGTCGGAGGTAGGGCGATTCTCTGTAATTTGCCATGAAAGTCCATGCCCTTGGGGGGCATGGATCTTTTTGGCGTTTCCGTTGTGCCGGCCATGAGTCAGACACGAGACAAACGAGTCAAGCTGCCTCCCGCAAAGCGGAGGCTGTTCGCACTCGTGTGTGTGCTGGGGCCTGTTCTAATCCTGTTCGGAATCGAGGTGGTGCTGCGCCTGTTCGGCTGTGGCGGATACGATTCGATCCTGCGGGAGGTGGAAGAGACGCCGCAAGGGAGACTGGTGATTACCGAACAGGCGGGAACTCGCGGTTTCTTCTTCGCCAATCCCGGACGACCAGGATACAACAATCAGTATTCCTTTTATTCTCCGAAGGCCGCGAATACGGTGCGCATCGTGTTAGTTGGCGGCTCGGCAATCAAGGGCTTTCCGCAGACGCGAAGGTTCGCGGCGAGTTCCTTCCTTAGTGAGATGCTCAGTGACTGCTGGCCGGAGCGGACCGTCGAGGTCATCAACCTTGGCACGACGGCGGTGGCGAGCTTCCCGGTGCGCGAGTTTCTCGAGCAGGCGCTGGAGTATGAACCGGATGTTGTTGTAGTGTATTCGGGACACAACGAATTCTACGGCGCCTATGGGGTAGCGTCCATCAACCGGGCGGGTACGACCCCACGAATGCTGGAATTCCAGTATCGCATGCGCGGTTTCGCCGTCGTGCAGGGGCTCAACTCGCTCGTGCAGCATGTGAGGGGGGTCAAGTCCAAGCCGCTGATGGAGGTCATGGTCGGACAGGACTACGTGGAGCCGGAGAACTGGAAACGCAAGGCGGCAGCCAATCTTCTGTACCATCACGTCGGCTCGATGATCCGGATGTGTCGCGAGCGGGATGTTGCCGTGGTGGTCTGTTCGCTGCCCTCGAATGAGCGCGACCTGGCGCCGATCGGCAGGGACACTGCCGAGAGCGACGTGGATGCGATTGTTGCCGGGGCGATGCGCAGCTATGAGAAGGAACCGGAAAAGGTTATCGGCGAACTCACGAAGCTGCTGGCGCGCCGGCCTTGCCACGCTCGGGCACACTTCTACCTCGGCAAGGCCTACTTCGCGATGGAGAACTACGAGCAGGGCCGGCAGCACTTTCTGCGGGCCCGCGACGTGGATCCGATGCCGTGGCGAGCGACGACCGAATCGCAGGATGGGATACGCCGCGCGGTGGAGGAACACGGCGGTCAACTCTGCGACGTGGAGGATGTGTTCCGCAATCACAGTGCGGGCGGAGCCATCGGGCGGGAGTTGATGGATGACCACGTTCACCTGTCTCTGCAGGGACAAGCTCTGCTGGCCCGGACGATCGTGGAGGCGCTTGCTACACGCACGGATTCGGTGGGCGTTTCCGCAGACCGGCTCGAGGCCCTTGCGGACTGGCGCGTGTATGCCAAGCGGCTTGGCGACAACCCGTACGACCGTTATGGAGTCGCACATACGCTTCGGGTGCTGTTTAACATCTCGTTTATGCGCAAGAGCAACCCGGAGACGCTCAGCCGCTTCGATCAAATGGCGCGTGACCATGAGAGCAGGATGACGCCGAATATCCTTGGCATTGCACGGCAGTGGCAAAAGAAAAGGCCACATGCCGGGGGCAAGCGGCCGATCAGCGGGATGGTCGCGCGTGGACTGCTCCGTGAGAACCGGGTCGAAGAGGCAATGTCTCTGTTCGCCGTCGCGCAGCGCTCGGTACCCCTCTACACGTCATGGCACCTCGAGTACGTTTATTTCCAGCTGGCATGCAGGGAGAAGCTCCATGGCGAGCTGAGTGCGGCCGACCGGGACGAGGCGACGGAGGCAATGGAGATCGGCAGGCTGCTGCTGCGGCACGGGTACTCGGAGTCGGGGCTGACCGAGAGGTACATCGGGAGGATGCATCAGCTCCGTGGCGAGTTTGCCGAAGCCATCGGCTATCTTGCTGCAGCACGCGCGAAGCTCTACGAGTTCGATAAGGTGGCTACCGATCAGGCACTTGTGCTGTCGTATATCCATACCGGCGACCTCGAGCGCGCGCGAAACATCGCCATGAACGGTGTGCGTCACGGCGGGAAGTACGCTGACCTGTACCGCCAGATACTCAAATCGATCCCGGCCACGCCATGATGGACAGCCGGCTGTACTCCGTTTCACACTTACATTCCAGTCGATGCCCGTCAAGTGTAAACGTGGTCCCTTTTGCCATACTCATTCGCTTTGGTCTTACCATGGGGGCAAGGGGCACGCTGTGAGTTTTTGGTTTTTCGGCGGATTTTGTTTGTGGGGTTTTGCAAATGGGCTGGAATCTGTTAGAATCAGGTTTTCGATTGCTTTTGATTGAGCTTTCTTTGTGGTGGACAGGAGAAGCCGATGTGTGAACAAATAAGGCATGTTTGGGGCGTTAGAGGGCTGATTGTGTGTTTGGCAGTCTTTGCTTTGCCTGTCATGGCGGCGATGACTGTGGAGCAGACGTGGGATGCGGAGTACGCCGAACTCATCGGGCAGATCGACCGGCTGAAGAAATCACAGAGCCCGTGGCGGGATCGCCTGAAGGCAGAAGCGCTTGATCAGCAGGCGCTGGTCCGGGCGTCGGACAGTGATCCGCTTGATGTTGTGCTGCGGAGGACGGCGGCGCTGGTGGAGTACTTCAAGCACCAAAAGATGCTGGCTTCGTCGGTGTTGGAGGATTTTGAGACACGACTGAGCAAACTGTCGGCGGCGGCAGAATCGGTATCGAAACCTGATGCCCGCAAGAGGCTGTTTGCCGGGGCATGCGCATTGCGGCGGAGTATCTCCTTTGCCAACCCGCTGCTGGACTTCGACGACATCGTCTGCATGCTCGAGCAACCGGGCGACCTCCGCATTATCGAGCAGGCCCGCGCGGTGTGTGCCGGGCACAGCAAGGGAGGCGGGCCGGTCATTCTCAGGAATTTCAAATCCGGCGCTGCCCCCGTAGAAACGCTCGCTCGTGTTCGGGTTACTCGCGGGCCGTGGAAGGGCAAGGAACT
>SDBV01008549.1_pt1 | contig 13776 bp, 7 predicted proteins | sample 2277081 | NCBI WGS metagenome assembly SDBV01 (sample SAMN10402039, study PRJNA504765) | marine sediment metagenome | isolation source: marine sediment core GS10_PC15, 223 cmbsf | place: Arctic Ocean: Southern Knipovich Ridge | collected 2010 | reverse complement strand
AGGAGCCGAAATAGGTCACGAATTAGGCAAGAAATAACTCACCATCAGTAGAATACGGGGGCAGGAAACAAGGATGCCGAAAGAGGCTTTCTTGATTTCCCCTACTGTCCACGATGGTGGGCGGTACTGTACGGTAGGTAGAACCTTTGAACTGGCTTTTAGCCTAGTCTAACTGAAAAGGCCACTCATTTCAACTTAGAAAGGTTCCCTTTTGGGTGCAGATCAATGGATTTCCTTCTTCAGCAGGTCTTGACTCCGTAAAGCGGGTTGGAAGAGTTGATTCGATAGATGAACTCAACAAATGGTTGGGATTGGCAATGAATATCTGGAATAATACGCGACAGCCAGACCGTGGCGGTAAATCACCGTTTGAAAGAGGTCGAGAGTACGATTAGCAGAGACCGAATGCGCAGTTGCCGTAACGACGAGGGCAAGACGCACACTATGACCTGATAGTGTTTGACGACGATCCTTTATTTGACAGGGCTTGGGCTAGCGATAATCTTGCTTGGAATTTGACTTGTCTTGAGGAAGTCAGAATTTGGTATTGTGGAGTGATTTTCGCCCAGAGGATAGAGCATCGGTGTTCGGATTTGGCGCTAGTGTGTTAGTAAATATGGTCTGGTGTGGTTGGCTGAACGCTTTTCCCCTCCCAAACTACGAGGAACCACAGCTAACCACAGACACTAACAGCGTCACGGGAGCGTCAAAAGGGAGCACTAAGCCACAGCTATTGGCTGATATAGGTACTTCTGGAAGCCACTGAATATCTTCCCAATCTCCTCCGGCTTGCCAAGTTCGGCCACGGCGTCGGCGATAGAGTTGCGGTATTTCAAACGTAACAACGGTGTCAGCTTGTCCGTATCAAGTTCATCCACTCCGACACTCACATAATGAGACAGTACGAAGTCAAGGAAGGCCTGCTGTTTCGTGTTGAACTGGGTGCTGATTTCTATTTTAGCCATATCAGCCCGAATAGTGCGGGTCTGTGGTGGCACGGTATAGGCTACATAAGCCAGTACGTCAAAAAGGTCACTATCCTCAGCATCGATTATCTTCTGCATTTCAGTCAGTTGATCGTGGCCAAAGCCATTCTCAGCAAGCCCCTCCAATAGTCTCTTTCGGGTATCAGGGACACTCCAAAGCCTACGAAGTTCCGCTTCATCTTTGAAAAACTCTGGCAGCTTACCAAATAGCAATTCCATGAACTGTTGGGCGGACATGGGCGTGCCATCAGGATGCCAATAGGTGGTGCATGTCATATGCTGGATGGTTCGGTCTTTACCATCTGCAAGTTTTATCTTTACTTTCTTTTTACAAATACACGGTCTCTGGCCACATATAGGGCATGGCTCTTTTTCGCATTCACATGGGCTTTTACCACAAATCGGACAAGGTTGCGGGGTGGCTCCTTCGCATTGGCAGGGGTAAAAGCCACATTCTGGACAAACCTCAGGATCTAATGGGTCGCCATCCCATTCAGGATCGTTGAAGTGGGTGTGGGCTTTCACAAAGTCATATATTGTGAAGTAATATTTCCCATCATAGAGCCGCGTACCGCGTCCAATGATTTGTTTAAACTCGATTATCGAATTGATCGGTCTCATCAAAATGATATTACGGATATTGCGGGCATCCACTCCAGTGGAAAGTTTCTGTGAGGTTGTTAGGATTGTCGGGATGGTCTTTTCGTTATCCTGAAAAGCTCGTAGGTGTTGATCGCCTAGCTCACCATCATTAGCTGTTACCCGGTGACAATAATTGGGATCATTGCTCTTCTTTATCTGGTTGATAAGATCGCGTACGGCAAGTGCATGAGCCTGAGTAGCACAGAATACAAGTCCCTTTTCAGACTGGTCAATTTGCGACATGAATATCTCGACCCGTTTTTTCTCTCGTTCCCTGATTTCAATAATCTTATTAAAGTCATCTTCAATGTACCGCCTATCGGCCTCAATCTCACCTTCAATCACCGTATCATCTGGTGTATAGACATATTCATCAAGTGTTGTTGAGATTTGCTTTACCTTGAATGGTGTCAGGAAGCCATCGTTGATACCTTCCTTCAGGGAATAAATATGTACTGGTTCTCCAAAATAAGCGTAAGTATCAACGTTGTCTCTACGTTTCGGAGTGGCAGTCAAGCCAAGTTGAACTGCCGGAGCAAAATAATCCATGATGCCGCGCCAGTTACTCTCATCGTTGGCACCACCTCGATGACACTCATCGATGATAATAAAATCGAAGAAGTCTGGGGGATATTCTCCAAAATACGGACTTGGCTTTCCATCCTTTGGAGGTCCGCTCATGAAGGTCTGAAAGATAGTAAAGAAGATGCTACCATTAGTCGGAACTCTGCCCCTTTTTCGGATATCCGCTGGAGCAATCCTCACCATAGCGTCCTCCGAGAAAGCGGAGAACTGGTTGTATGCTTGATCCGCCAGAGTATTTCGATCAGCAAGGTACAGAATCCGTGGGCGACGGGATGGTTCGCGGCTCAGATTCCAACGGCTATAGAAGAGCTTCCAGGCTATCTGGAAAGCTATGAAGGTTTTGCCAGTACCGGTGGCAAGGGTGAGAAGAATTCGTGGCTGATTAACGGATATAGCTTCCATCACTCGTTCGATAGCAATATCCTGATAATAACGGCCAGGATGTGAACCGCCTCTATCCTCAAATGGTACAACCGAGAATCGGTCCCGCCAGTCATTTTGATTTGCGAAAGTCTTGTGCCAGAGTTGATCAGGTGTCGGGTAATAGAGCTGCTCTTCTTCTGTTCCTTCCAGCATATCGATGCTATAGATGCTTTGACCGTTGGTGGCATAAGTGAAACGGATGGACAGTTTTTCCGCGTAGTTCTTAGCCTGGGCTACCCCTTCGGTCAGCTCGTCATCCCACGCCTTAGCCTCGACTACGGCGAGCTTAGTGTTTCGATATTCCAGTACGTAATCTGCGATAAGTGGTTTACCGTGACGCCCAAGGCCCTCGATACGTCCTGGGGTGATATGGTATTCGCGTCTGACGCGGCTGCCATCAATCACGCCCCAGCCTGCCGCTTTCAAAGCGGGGTCAATATGCTCGGCTCTGGTTTCGGCTTCGTTCATAGTGTGTCTCTACAGTTCCCCATTGAACGCCTCGCGCAGTAGCGACCTCTTCAACTCCTCCAGCGCGGCGAGCTTTTGCTGGTAGATGGATTCGAGATGTTGGGCTTCTCTGTGGAGAGAGTCGAGTTTGCGGATCGTCGCTCGCTGTTCCTCTCGGTCGTGGGGAAACGGGACGACGTTGCTCAAGATTCGCTTCGGTGCAGTATGCTTCACCATCGTTCCGGTGGCCGACTCCTTGATATTGTTCCGGAAACCATCAGTCATCATGAAATAGTAGAGAAAACGCTTCTCAATCCAGTCATTCAAGAAAACCACGCGGCCTATTCGTTGATTGTGCAGTAAGTTGTGCCTCTCGACGAAAGCTGGCTTGCCAAGAATCTTCATCTTTGACGAAAGATCGGTCATCACGACAACCAAGTCTCCCACATCGAATAGAAATCCGGTAGGCAGTTCGCCGCTGAACCGTTTGGTGTTCTTCTCATTGAAAAACAGTTTGCCATCCTCAGTGAAGTTGCCGGGGGTGATGACGAGTGGATTCCCTTCGGGAACATCCCTGGAAAATTCCGTGCCATCGAAAGCAAAGCCGTGCTTCACATCGCATATTGATCCGACATGTTCTTCCCCCCACCCCTCACCGCGTTGGCTAAAGACAGCCTGCAGGTGGCTTTCAAAGAGAGCACGTGCGTTTTGGAGGTTCTTTTCGGCGTTGGCTTTGGCAGTGGCGATGCCGTCAAACGCTTCGTCGAGGATGCCGACGATGCGCTGCTGCTCGGGGAGTGGGGGGACTTTTGTAACCCGCGAATATACCTCATTTCGATTGATACCGGGTTTTACACCTCTGGCGAGGCTGGGTAGGCTAAGGGTTGTCAGAAGATAGTGGAGAAACTGCAAATCATGCTGGCGTTCATCGAATGTGACGAAGTAGGTGACATCCAGCGGCCAGAACTTTGAGTCAGTGAGGTTAATTTCACCAGCTGAACCTTTGCGACCTACGATGATGCTGGGCTTGTCATAATAAAACTTATCGGTGCGGTCTTTCTCGCCATTTGCACCGTAGACGGGATACCGACCATCAGGTTTCCGGTCAGCCTTATCTAACGGTTTCCCATATTCCAATCGGAGGACTTCACCGACCGATTTCTCTTCCCATATTGCTTTCATAGTAGCCCCTTAATATTCGCCAGCACCTCCGCGCTCTCAACGTCCAAGACGGCGATTTCATCTATGATTACCTCTGGGCTTCGGTGTGTCACTTCCTCACCGCCGTTAGGGTTCTTCACGGAGAGGTCAAAGGTCGCGGCGTCGATGTTCCTGGCGTCTACGCTCCAGCTCTTCGACGAATCGGCGGATGTCTTTTGCAGCGAGACGAACCCCTTCAGATCCTCATCGTTGAGTGGATTGGTCTTGCCAAGACTGCGGCCTGGATCGAGCTGGTAGTACCAGATTTTGCGTGTCGGCGTACCTTTCTCGAAGAAGAGTACCACGGTCTTCACTCCCGAACCTTGGAAGGTGCCGTTAGGGCAATCGAGCACGGTGTGCAGGCTGCAACTTTCCAACAGCAGCTTACGAAGGCTTACCGCAGCGTTGTCGGTGTTGCTGAGGAAGGTGTTCTTTATGACTACGCCTCCCCGACCGCCAGCCTTGAGCATCCTGATGAAGTGCTGCAGGAACAGGAACGCCGTCTCACCAGTGCGGATGGGGAAGTTCTGCTGCACTTCCTTACGCTCTTTGCCGCCGAAAGGTGGATTGGCCATCACCACCTCGTAGCGGTCTTTATCCTGTATGTCAGCGAGGTTTTCGGTGAGCGTGTTGGTGTGTAGGATATTCGGAGCTTCGATGCCATGCAGGATCATGTTCATGATCGCGATGACATATGCCAGTGACTTTTTTTCTTTACCGTAGAAGGTGCGCTCCTGAAGAATCTTGGCGTCTTTGGTGGTAAGCCCACCCTTTGCATTCATATAATCAAGCGACTCACAAAGAAACCCTGCCGATCCGCAGGCACCATCGTAAATGCGCTCGCCAATCTTTGGTTTAACCACCTGCACGATGGCTCGGATGAGTGGGCGTGGTGTGTAATACTCACCGCCGTTACGCCCGGCGTTGCCCATACGTTTGATTTTCTCCTCATATAGCTGGGAAAGTTCGTATTTTTCGGCTTGTGAACGGAAACGCATCTCGTCGATATGGTCAATAATCTCACGTAGATTGTAGCCGCTTTGTATCTTGTTCCTTATCTCACCAAAGATCTCGCCGATCTTGTATTCAATAGTGTTCGCTCCGCTGGCCTTCTGCTTGAAGCCACTGAGGTAGGGGAAAAGCTCCAGATTTACGAAGTCTCGTAGATCGTCGCCAGTTTTGGCAGCGTTGTGGTCAAGCTTGCCGTCTTTATTCTTGGGAGCCGCCCAATTATCCCAACGATATGACGCGTCGATGATAAAGGTGTATTCCTTTCCATTGATTTTGGCCTCCATCGATTTGTCTTGCTCCAACGCGTCAAGGTATTTCAGGAAAAGCAGCCAGGATGTCTGTTCGGTATAATCGAGCTCTGTGGTGCACCCAGCCTCTTTCCACAGGACATCATCGATATTCTTAAAGGCTTGTTCAAACATAGGCTCCTACTTCCCCTCATACTTTGATAAGAGTTCGTGAACTAGTTATTTTTGCCTTGAAAAGAACATTTTTCTATTATGGCAATTATACACCCAAAGTCGAGAGCCAACAAAAAGCATAACCTGAATGAGTATAGTTAAAGATAAGGGGGGGATATCTCTACTGGCTGAACCGACTCCTGGGGGACGCTAGACTAATAAGGCATCCTAACTCCGCTCTCAGTGAATCCTCCAAAGTGGATATTCGAGGGTAGGAAGGTTTGATTGTATTACCATTAAATTATTGCTACGATAATATCCTAATTGTCATTCGTGAAAAGGGGGGATTCGAATAAATGATACAAGAATTCTATCAGGCTATGCTTATGTGCGGATTTCCGTTACGCGGTTGGTATAGATACGATGATATCTTTCAACTTCTACCACCAACACAGGAAAACGAAATGTATCAGCACCATCATCCCCTAGTTCTTGAACTATCCTATGATCCTGCAGTATGGCCAGATCGAACTGATGTGTTGTGGTATCGAGACATTTGGGAACGTGAGCGATTTGAACGCATTAAAAGTAGATCGCAAGGACAAGAAATGGACCTGCAAGATGGATGGGTCCAAGCGTACCAAAAACAAACATACTGGAACCGTCTACCAGCGATTATCTCTGAAATAGCAGATCTTCTCTCCCTATTCACAAATTTCCGGTTTTTCCTCTATGATAGCATGCAATGTTGGTTTATCCCATTATCAGGTGACGCACGATCGTCGGTTTGGGGTCAAAAAGGCTATACTTTTATAACCCTTATCAAACCTACGGAATTTACTACTCCGCAAGGCGTACAGTTACCTGTAGTCCCATATCAGAAATACTACAAACAAATTCGTGATGGGTATTATGCAGGACAAGACAATCAGATTGAATTGCCATCCAATATTGATAACCTCTTCGATACTTACTTCTCACTTGATACCACCAAGAAGATAGCTTTTCATGCAGCATGTCATCTCTACAACCAAGCACTAGAACTTAATAATAAGATGCCAAGCCTGGCTTTAGTTGCTTCGGTTATGGGAATCGAGGCCTTAGTGAACTATGATAATAGCAATGGAACGACTTCATGTAATGAGTGTGGCGCACCTGAAAGTATTGAGAAGTGCGAGGTATGTGGATCACCTCGGTATCGCGCGACAAGTAATTTTAAGGATTTCATTGGTAAATATGGATCATCAGATCTCAACAAATTCTCTGATAATTTATATAAGATGCGCTCGAAACTTGCGCATGGAGCCTTACTTCGGGACGATGAATTCGACAGTGGCTTCTATGCTGGTGATAAGGACGAACAACGTATGTTCAGGAGAGAGTCTCTGATCTTGGTACGCTTAACTATGTTAAATTGGCTTCTAGTACAATCTCAGGCACCACTTGAGGCGGCACAGTAACTCAATCAACGCTGACTAAGCAGCGGTCTGCCAGAGCGCGGCTAAGTAGCCGGCCAGTTCCCAGATATATATAACCAAGAGAGGGGAGTGACCATGAAGTCACTCTCCTCTCTAACCTTATTATGCCTCACTATGCGGCTTCAGTGAGTAGGACGATACTTTTGTTGGCTGGTCGGATGCAGTATCCGCCAACCCTCTTATGCACCTTGAAACCTACCAGGCCAGCTTCAGCGTAGAGTTCATTGAGCCCCTGGATGATTATTCCCTGGCGGTCAAGGATACGGCAACTGTAGTGGTACGGGGACTACGCGAAGCTCCTTTCGATTGATTTGATGGTATACTATCTGCAAGAGAATGAGAGTCTTGTCTGATCCGTCGGACTTCTAGAGGAGATTACAATGACAGAACACGATGTACCGGAGTTGGATCCAAATCTAGCTAGTCGAATAAGACTTGTCAGGAGGGATATGGGAGACCTGCTCTTCCACTTCACTCGCGCTTCCGAGCAGGCGAAGATTTCATGGACTTCAGCTTATGGCAGTACGATTACCGCTGATAATTCGGCTTATAATGTCCTGCGAAAGATATTGGATGAAGGGACCCTGATGGGCACGTCTAAATGGACTTACGGGAAAAATTGCGTTTGTTTCACCGAGGCCCCCATTACCGAATTCAACTCTATCTTCTCATTGGTATCGCTGGCAGCATCAAAGCAGGAGCGTCCTAGATATCAGCCATATGGTATTGCAATTGACAAGAAGTGGCTCTTCCAACAGGGCGGAAGGCCAGTGATATATGACAAACCTGGTGGTCTTGACAAACTGCCGGAGACTCTAAGATACCGTTTTGTACCATTTGACCCCACAACTGGCGTAGATTTTACATGGGAGCGCGAATGGCGCGTACCCACCGACAGGCTCATACTAGACCCACACCATACTCTCGTTGTAGTTCCTACCGCCGATCTAGCTTTTCGCATTGTCTACGACTTCGCCAAAATCGAAGCTGATTGGGATGTTGAGGGAAGCAAAGGCGAACCATATATCGTCGGAACGTACCACACGCCACGATGGTTAGCTGTCTCACTCGATATCTTTGGAGTTAGTTCGTTAGTCTGGACGACCCATTTCCATTAGCCCACACAGCAGCGGTCTCCCAGACCGATGGCACTATGCAACTCCATATCGATGACATTCTCTTGCCGCTTGACTGTATGTTTCATTCTTCTCGTACCTTGATGCGAAACGGACAGACTTTCGCTTGCTCCCCGCATCGGGACGCCAAGCGGGTAGCCTAACCTGCCTGCATTTGAGGCGTCCAACACTATCCCTCCATAGTGTGCGTGATTTGACCTGCACTACTGAATCGTGGCCATCAGATGAAGGCAAGAATTCCGCCAACGTTCAAGGGTTTCGGGGTGACCTACTCCCACAAAAGATACCACTTCCTGAGCTAGAGTTGCCGGTACGATTGCCCTATGGCGAAGATGACTATACGTCAAATAACAAACAAGAAGTGAAACAGCGGCGGAACTCTCCCTTTATTCCTTTCTCAATTTCACGACCCGCGGTTTAGGGTCAAGCTCTCTCCATCCCTCAACAGCTACGCTGCCAACTGGGTAGTGCATAAGACGCGCGAGAGGATTTCGGATTATTGTTATTACTGGATCACCCCAGACATGCTCCACGATGACCAGTTCATAGGCCGCGCGAGCCTGATCTGCTCGAGCATATTCATGAGATGTAAGCTCAACCCTATCGCTAGCTGACCCTGCTCGCGCTTTCAGTTCTCGGAATACATTATCATCACCTATAAGATCTGCTCCGACTCCTGCTGTCAGCCTTTGATCTATAATATTAACTTCATCAGGTTCTAATACATATATGCGAAGGAGATCTACTGCTCTCTGTTCTGTTGATTTTCTGCTATGTTTGTCTGGACCGTTGCCTCCTCCGGAGCCTGAGGGCCTTTTAGGTCTCTTCAACTTCACCCTGCGACGGCCAACAAGACCACCTTCGGGTGTCATCGGGTCCTCCCCTCCCTCGTCACTTTCTATGTCGAATTCATCAACCGGATGAGGGAGGGGGACCGGTCTTCCCTCTTTCTTGTTATTATTTGGTTTGGCAGGTTTGAACTCAGGGGAGCTCTCGCCTTTCTCATCTGGTTCTTCCCAAATATCGGATAGCTCGGGTAGTTGCTTCTCGTCATTGAATGAATCCAGAGGTACTCCATCGGTCGGATGAGGATCCGATAAATGGAGCGTCAGAGCATTGATCAAACTCCATCTGTCTTTACCACTAAGCTGAAGACCGCTTAGAAGAGCAGCAGCCAAACTTGGATCTGAAAGTCTAGTAAGACCGGAAATGAAAACGTTTCCCTCTTGATGGAAAGCGGGGACGTTGACTTCGCATACAACTTCACCGGTTTTGGGAAGAGATATTACAACTTCTAACTTGAGTGACTCCATTCTCTTCACCTTACCTCTGAGAACGCCTCGTATTCGGCTACTGATAATGGACCACAGGTCACTACTGATACGGGATATTTCTGTTCCAAAAGCCTGGACCCCGGCGTAGAACTCCCCCTCAAAATCGGAATCAGGGACATAATCCGTTGAGATTACTTTAAAAGTTGCCTCTTGTTCAATATGAAGAATACCGGTCCACCTCTGAAACTTCGGGATAAGGTCGGCAAATTCGAAGTCCCACCGGTATAACCCCTTTGATTCCAGAGAAGTTGCAAGCTCATCGTACTCTGTGGTGAAGACTGTTGGCGTTTTCCGCCATTCACCGTTTACGAGAACAGGAACCTCTGTATTTCTCAGCTTTGATACATCAAGGAGTGTCTCCGCAAATAAATATGTTCTTTCCAATACTCTCCTTAGATCCTGTCCTTGCTGAAACTCTTTTTTCGATACTCCTTCCCAAAACCGGACGAGGAAATTCAAATCAGGACCTGGGTTTACCTCCAATCGATGCCATAATCCATCAGCATTTGCATAGTTATTAAGGTAGCCGCAGTAGTTACCAAATATGGTTCTGTGATCCGCACAAAGACACTCCTCAGGACTCCACCACTTCTGCATTGGCCCTGGCGCAAAAATCAAGCCTTCCCGGAAAGCTGAATCCACTAGTGATGTAGCTGCTTCATATCCGCTCAGATATTCGTAATACGCAGTAGCACGTTGAAGAGAAAGTGGCTGCGCGTTTGACCGTGCGGCTCTCAAATAGCCGATAATCGTCTCTGCGGGTATTTCCATCTTCAAATGTACTGCCCTGGCTACTTCGGGGGAATGTGCAGTCCATTTACAGATCGTATCTTCATGAGGTTCAAGAAGAGCTCTAGTTTGCTCTGTGTTTACGTATGCCTCAAACGGTTTTACGAAGGCTCCGTTGTTTGTTAGAACCCAATTGCTCTGTTGAACTACCCAAAGCCACCTTGATGGCACGGTACCAATATCATGTTTTGCATTTGCGTAGTATCCTGTGGCCATCGCAGTAGTTTTGTTTCTAATTAATTCCCATTGCTCTTCCAGTGTTCGGAGGAGGGCCTCCCCCTTCATGGATCGTTCACGATGACCTAGCCCGTTAACGTGCCTGAACCATTTGTCCAGATCGGGACTCTGATAGTCTCCGACTAAGCCGTAGTCACTGTATGCACCGAAACCAACCTTGGAGTGCGGGAAGTTGGGGAATCTCGAAGGGTCGCCGTGCGTAACGCTAGTAAATTTGTGCACATTGTGCCAATAATTTGCTTCAACGGGTTCGATTCTTGGGGAGGTAACTGCCCCAAGTGCCCTTAAGAATGCTACCACACCCAGCGGGTTTCCCATCCGAACTAGACTTTTTCGGTACCGCCAGTCAATCCAGTGGAATCCGGGAATCCCTTTTGCTGCCACAGACCATGAGGATTTATCTAGGAAACCTGCAGGTATGAAGACATCAGAAACAGGGTGAAAGATGATCTTATCTTTTTCGTTTCCCCCCACCGTGTGAGACTTAATTAATAGGGACTTCCCTAATTCAAGTAGAGTCTGCGCTCTTCGAGCCGCTCCTCGGTCGCTCACGTATGCCTCGAGGTGGTCTCTAACGAAATTCAATAACCTGTCAGAATGTTCTTCCGAACTGGATGATGGATTATTTCCTGCAACAAACCTCCGGATAAAAGCTGCTGCATCGAACCTTGTTTCATATTGGAATGTATCGTCAGACGAAGTAGATCTAAGCCACTCATCCACCGTGTGTTGCATTTCATCTTTTTTATCCGCTGTCTTTCTGTCTGGTAATCGATATACCTTGTGCAAGATCATTACAAGGCTGTTTTGGAAAAGGCCACCAAGTTCTTTTGACAACACTTCGCTTCGTGCGTTACATACAACTCTACCAGACTGGCGTGATGCAGTAAGAGAAGTTGGCTGCCCGTTTCGGTTGAGAATACACTTTCCGTTGAGTAATCTTGCGTTAACTTCATCGTCCCCAAATTCCTTGCTCAATTCAATTATCTGAGCCAGCGTTCTTAGATACCAGTCAGGTTTTCGGTTCCTAGGACCCTTTGCCAGAATTTGTGATAGGACGTGGCAGCATAATCTAAGCGTGCCCAACGATTGAAGAACCGGCCTAGCTTTTCGGGACGGTATTCCAAGTAGCCAATATCGTTTTTCTCCTACGGAGACTAAGTCAGTATTATTGATGAGTCGTCTTACTTCCTGTGTTTCAGGGAAAACAGCGTCTTTCGGGTACACGTGACCACTTCGGGTAGGTAGCCAGGGAGTTGACTCCATCTCATCCTTTGCCCCTTCCCATACTAAATCAATCAACTCATGTTCGTTGCCTTCGAGCGGGACAAGGTCCCAGGGCTGCGATGGGGAGCCTACACCTTTGGACATAGCAGCTTGGACCATCGTACGGCCTGTTTCAAAAAGTAACCAGCGGTTGAAATCGCTTTTTATGAGGTTTTCCCTGCCCGTTGTGACATCAAAAGGAGCCGAAAATCGCCACGGATACTGATGGTATTGTTGCGTGGGAAAGTAAGCACAAACAGGATGTGAACCTCCTTTTTCCTCCTGACGGACGAGAGTGATGGTTATCGCCTCAATAACACCAGTGCCATCGTCCCTTTTCATTCCTTGTGGAGGAAGAACATCTGATGTAAACCTCAGCCATTCTTGGTTTCCAATTGTCACCGCATCACCCGCGCCAAGACTGCGAACTTTGATACAGGCTTCCTTCTCCTCTCCGTTAATCAAGTTACGAACTATGACGCGCTCAAGATGTTTCATGTATAAAAGGGTTTCACTTTCGATTCTCTTCGAAAGGTCATCATATAGTTCATACGGGTCCGTCTCGGGTTTTAAGGGGGCTATTACTCTTGTTCCGTTAAAGAACCCAAATTCTGGTTCACCAGCCGGAGCGGGGTATGTAAAAGAACGTTCCAGCGTGAATAAATAATTACCGGAATGATAGGTCGGGCATTCACTGAAGCGGGTAAGCGAAAGACTGCCAACGCCGAATTGGCCCATCAGGCCAGGATGGTCTGCTTTTGTGGTGCTGGCTACGAAGATAAGGCTATACACATCTCGTGCATTAAATGGGCTACCGTTGTTGGTGATAACCAAACAGTCTTTATCAACACAGAATTCGATTTCTGTTGCCCCGGCATCATCTGCATTCTGCCAGAACTCCCAGAAGAAACGATATACGTCTGCAGCAGCTTGTCTGCCAAGCCTATCTGCTGCCCGTTCAGCCTCTCTGCTATATTGGAAGTGCCGCTCCTCCCTGAAACTCCGGATACTAGTAAGAAAAGCGTCAGCCCATTCCTTGTTTTCGTCAGGCTTGATATCGGAATCCACGTCATCAATCAAATCCTCCAGAAATCGGTCGGCTGCTTGCTTGATCTTTGATCCTGAACTGTACATGTACATCTCTCACAGAGTTTGTTCATTTCTGCAATTCGTAAATTGTAGTGTCTGTACTGTTTCACACTTCATACGGACTCTTCTACTGGCAATTAGGCGTGACCTGTCCCCACAATGGTCACCCGTCTCAAGGTTAGAACTACCTGAATGGGAGCCATACAGTGCAGATGATTATATGTCAAGCAGGAGATAATAACAAGAGAGTCGCTGATATTGGGGTATCCGGAAAGGACGTTTGCTGAGTAATCCGCTTAAGGTCAGGAGTTGAAGTTGTATATCAGTCATAGTTGCCTCCTATATGTGTTTCCGAAACGCCAAAAGAAGGCCTTTTGGCCGTTGGAACTGTATCACTGTTATACAGGATTAAACAAAGGTACTCTTTTCAACCACCAGCCACCAACCAAACATAGTGTCTGTTCTAGCGGGGGAAATGGCAGCTAATCGCTACGCTCCCTAATGCGTCTCGCTTTGGCCTTTGAGGCTAATACCTCGGCTTCCTGGCAGAGAGCCTCCATCTTTTTGAGGATGTCGCGATACTTCGGATAATCAGACTCAAATAATGCCTCTTCGTCTCCGCACACATACCCGGCCTGCTACTTCTCGATCTTCTCTATTCTTTCCTCAATTTGATCTGAGGACATGCCGAGGCGTCGCTTCAGCGATTTCGCAGATTTGGAATGGCGCATCCAATCGTGATACTCTTTCCG
>SDBV01008548.1_pt1 | contig 13777 bp, 9 predicted proteins | sample 2277081 | NCBI WGS metagenome assembly SDBV01 (sample SAMN10402039, study PRJNA504765) | marine sediment metagenome | isolation source: marine sediment core GS10_PC15, 223 cmbsf | place: Arctic Ocean: Southern Knipovich Ridge | collected 2010 | reverse complement strand
TAGAATACCGGCGGTACACACCCGCGGCCCCCGATACAGATTCGAATGAGATCAAGGAGAACTAAAATGGACCGGCGCGAGTTCTTCACGGCGGTTGGTGCGGCGGGCGGGCTGGCCTTGGCCCGCGGGGACCAGGCGCTCGCGGGCGAAGCGCCTACCGGCGCGCCGCCGTTGCCCAAGCGGAAGCTGGGCCGTACCGGCGCTTCGGTGACCTGCCTGGGACTGGGCGGGTACACCGGCATGAAGGAACCACCCACCGATAAGTTCGATCCGGCTCAGATGGCCGACCGGGCGATCGACCTGGGCCTCAGGTATTTCGATACCGCCCCGGCCTACAACAACGGCCAATCGGAACAGAACTACGGCCGGGTGCTCGCCCATCGCCGCGGCGAAGTCTTCCTGGCGGGCAAGACCGACCAGCGGACCTACGACGGCGCCATGCGGCAGGTCGAGGCCAGCCTCAAACGGCTGCGGACCGACCGCTTCGACCTGCTCCAGATCCACAATACCCACGTCGGCGAAGACGTCGTCGCCTGGGGTAAGCCGGACGGTGTCTACCGGGCGCTCGAGAAGCTGCGACAGCAGAAGGTCACCCGATGGATCGGCGTAACCGGGCACGAAAGCGCGGAGCTGATGTGCCGGGTGATCGAGATGTACGATTTCGACACGATCCTGACCACCTTCAATCCCACGCCCAAGCGGAAGTCCTGCATCGAAAAGGTCCTGCCGCTGGCGGGTCGCAAGCGAATGGGCATCCTGGCCATGAAGATCATGGGCGGGGCCTTCGGTTCGCTGGCGGCCGGGAATCCGATCACCAACGACGGCGCGCCGAACCACGACGACGCCCCCCGGCAGGCCGACGCCGGCACGTTGATCCGCTACGTCCTGGGCCTGCCGATTGCCGTGGCCGTGGTCGGCTCCGGCTCGCTCGAAGAGCTGCGGATCAACGTCCGGGCCGCGCGGTTCGAACCGCTGGGCAAGCAGGATCGCCAGGCGCTGGAGGCCCGCATGGCCGGGAAATCGACGGGCCAGTAGTTCGACTGTTTGATTTCTACAGTCAACAGAACCCCATGGCGCTGAAGTAGTTAGACGCGGTTTCAAGATAACCACAGAGAGCACAGAGGACACAGAGGTGAAGAAGGTGATGGTTCCTAGAATTCCGACAACTCTCGTCTCCCTGGGCTCTAGCGTTTTCTCTTCTCCGTGTCCTCTGTGCTCTCTGTGGTTATCCTTCCTTTTCCCAAACTACTTACCACTAAGCGGTTTGGACGATCCTGAAACCAAACAGTCGAAGTAGGAGCCTGCCCCTAAAGCCCCACGGCCGCAAGACTGTCGAGCAGACCGGGCTGTCCCTCTCGGCAGGCCGAGAGCGAGTCGGCGGGGGCACCCGGATAATGTCCCCAGCCCAGTGGAAAGTCGGGCCACGGGCGCCCCTTCGCTTGACTTCGCCCCACCGGCGGATACACTCTCGATTGTGCGGTTTGCACAAACCGTCTCGGCGTGTGCTGAAGCCTCAATTGCCACGATCAAAGCCCTGAAGGAGACCGACCAGTGAAGACCGAACGCCTACTCTTGATCGCGTGCTTGTTCTATCTGTATCCCGTAAACGTCGCGCGCTGTGAGGACCAACCTTCCCAGTGGTGGTTGAAGCCGCATCGTATGATCCAGACCAATCTGCGCGAGATCGACGCCACCATGGATATCGACCAATACATCCGGGAATTGAAGCAGTTCGGCGTCAACGTGGTCAAGTTCAACGTGGGCGGAATCGTGGCAAATTATCCCACCGACGTGAAGTATCACTACCGCAATCCGTTTATGAAGGGCGACTTGACGGAAACCGTGCTCAAACGCCTGCACGCCGAAGGAATCCGCATGATGGGCAGGTTCGACGTGAGCAAGATCAATCAGAAATTCGCCGCCGAACACCCCCAGTGGCTCTACGTCAGCGAAGCGGGAAAGAACGTGAATTACAACGGCCAGGTACACACCTGTGTCAGCGGGGGATATCAGCAGGAGTACATGTACAAGTTCCTGGAAGAAGCCCTCGACCGCTATCCCCTCGACGGCGTGTTCTTCAACATGAGCGGATACCAACGCAGAGACTACAGCGGCAACCACCACGGTATTTGTCAATGCGACAACTGCCGCCGCCTGTTCAAGCAGTTCAGCGGCCTGGACTTGCCGCCCACGCAAGACAACGGCCCCACCTACAAGAAGTACGTCGAGTTCACTCGGATGATGATGACCAAGCAGAACAATCGGGTAAAAACGTTCTTCAAAGCCAAACGGCCCGATCTGGCCTTGTACGGAGTGGACGTAATCCGCAGTGAATCCGGTTCTCCCCTGGGCCGGGGCACCTACTACGATACCGACAAGGTCAAATCGGCGATGTTGACCATGGGTCGAAAACAATACAACAACACCGCGAACCATTTCATCGAAATCCCCTACCGGCACGCCGGCGCCGCTCCCTCCTTGCAGGCACGGCGTATCTGGCAGCAGGCGGTCAACGGGGCCTGGCTGGGCTTCTACTGCATGGGTCCGCTGCACCGCCTGGAGGACCGCGCCGGGCTGAATATGCTTAGGGAAATCTATCGATTCCACCAAGCCAACGAACCGTGGTTCCTGGATACCAAACCGGCCGGCGACGTGGGACTGGTTCGCAACGGCGGAGACGAGTATCAGGGAATCCTGCAAATCCTATCTGAAGGGCAGGTAGCCTTTGAGCTGACCGGCCTGGATCCGCAGCAGCTCGACCGGTTCCCCTTGGTCATTCTGCCCGACGCAGGCGGACTCGATCCACGCCAGACCGCCGTGCTGGACGACTACGTGAAACGGGGTGGGAAACTGTTGCTCACGCAAGCAGTGCCCAAAACGTTGAAGTGCCTGGGAGAGGTCAAGCTGGTCGAATCTCGTCCCGCGGAAAAGGGCTCCTACATTCGCATTCGCCCGGAGGACAAGGCCACGTTGGACGTCTCCTCGCTGGAGGACCTGGACCTGGTTTTCCTGCGTGGAGAGTTCAACGTATACCAAACGCCCCAGGACGTGAAGAAGCTGCTGCGGCTGATTCCCAGCGACATGTTCGGCCCGCCGGAGAAATGCTACTATCGCCACGTGTCGGATCATCCGGCCCTGATCTGCCGCCGGCACGGCAGCGGTGCGGCCGCCTGTTTCACCTTCGGCATCGGCACGCACTACGAGCAACAGGCCCACCAGGGCCACGCCGCCTTGCTGCTGGGCGCGGTCGACAACCTGTTGGGACTCGATCGCCGCGCGCTGGTCTCGGCTCCGCCGCTGGTCGAGATCAATCAGCGTGCCTGTCGACGCGGCCGGTTCGATTGGATCAGCCTCTACAACCATACCGGCCAACGTGGCAAGGCGATCCACATGCCGATTCCGATTGCCGGCATTCGCATCAGCTTCAAGCCCCGAAAGCCCGTGCGAGCCGTCCGGCTGCTCAGCGCCGATCGGGAATTGAAGTTCACCAAGCAAGATGACGGCCGTATCGCCGTGGCCCTGCCGCCGTTGAAGCACTATGAGATCGTGGTCTTCGAGTACCGGGGCGACCGAGGCTAGCGGGCAGCGAGAACGGGCGGCAGTCCGTCAATTCGAGCATCTCTGAAACGTTTCTCGACGTCGCACCACGTCTGCTGTAAAGCCGCGACCAGTGGTCGCGGGGCTGGATGTGCCGAGGCCCCGATTCCGCGACCACTGGTCGCGGCTTTACACAACTGCCGTCGCAAGCCTCTGCAATTCTGCCAGGCCTTCTGCGCGTGCCGTCACCGGTCAGGGGACGAATACTGCGCCCGTCGAATTCTCGCACGTTGCCTTGGAAGAAGCAATCTCATCACGCCTCGCAGCGGCCTCGAGCGCCCGGACCGGCCAACCGCGCGCCGTCGGGCGAGCGGCCGTCGAGTGGCCACGATGCCTCGACTGCTCGGCTCTGCGATCGCGTAGACGTGACTCTTCGTGCGCACGATCAGCATCCGCCGCGAAATGGCCGGTGTCGCCATGCACACTTCGTTCATCGCATTGGTGGCCAGCAACTCGAACGTCGGGCCCGCCCTGACCACGTACACGTCCCCATCCTCGCTGGTGAAGTAGAGGCGGCCGCCGGCCGCAACGGGCGAGGCGGTGAACCCGCCGCCGCCCAGCCGCTCTTGGTATAAGCGCTGGCCCGTGCCGGCTTCGTAGCAACTCAATACACCGTTGTTCTTGCACGCGTACAGGTACTCTCCGTAGACGATCGGCGTCTGCATGTAGATCCCGTCCCGGTCCTTATACCACGCGATTTGATCGCTCGACGTGTCGTCTCCGGTGGGCGTAACGTCGCCGGTCGCGCCCAGGCGGATCGCGCAGAGCGGCCGCCGCCGGCCGTGGGCGCTGCTGAGGAATATCAAGCCGTGTGCCACCACCGGCGTGGGCACCGGAATGTCACCGCCGCCGCTGAGCCTCCACAGCTCCTTGCCCGTCAGCGGATCGTAACCGCCGGCGTGCTTGTAGCCGTTTACGATCAGTTCCGCCCGCGTGCCGTCGTCATGGATTGTGGGCGTACTCCAGGTCGGCACGTCCTGGCGGGCAGTGCGCCACAGCTCGCGGCCGTCGTGAACGTCCAGTGCGGCCAGATACGAGCCCTTCTGCACGTCACACTGAACGATCACCATGTTCTTGTAGATGATCGGCGAGCTGCCGAAGCCCCACTGGGCATCCGGGGCCTTGTAGTAGCCCGAGTCGAGTATGCCCGGGTCTCTCTTCCATAACAGGTTACCGCACAGATCGTAGCAATACAGACCTTCGGAGCCCAGAAATACCACCAGGTGGACGCCGTCCGTGGCCGGGGTCGAGTTCGCGTGCGTCGCCTTGGGGTGGCGCTTGATCTTGGGCACACCCTCGTGGACGGTTCGCTTCCAGAGGATCGCCCCGGTGTATTTGGAGAGACAATAGAGCTGCCAGCAGTGCCAGGACTCGTCTGCAACCGATGCGATGTCGCCATACAGCCCGACGCGCAGCCGGGGATCCGGATCGCTGCCGACGGCGGTGACAATGAACACACGGCCCCCGCAAACGACCGGGCTGGCGTGTCCCAGGCCCGCAATGGCCGTCTTCCACCGCACATTGGACCCCGCTTCCACGTCCCAATGCGCCGGCGGGCCGGGACCGTCCGCCACGCCGGCGGCCCGCCGGCCGCGAAACTGCGGCCAGTCGCCCGCGGACGTGTAGTCACCGGCAAAGGCTGCCACAGGCAGGGCGATGGCCAGGCAGAGCGATGCCAGCAGTTGCCAAGGTGTCATGGTGGTCTCTCCACAAACTCGATCAGGTGCAACTGCGGCCGTGCTATGTTGACCGTCACATCTCGCGCGGGTTTCCTGCTTCCCTGGCATCTCTGTTCGATTGCCTCCTGCCGTTTCGGAAACCGAACAAGTAGACAGAGAACAACACGACGAAAACAGGAATCGCCATGAGCAGCATCGAATACGGGTCAGCCGGCGTCAAAAACATCGCCAGGACCAGGGAAACGAGACCGAGCACGCCGAGCACGCCGGAATGCCGAGCCACGTCGGTTCGTGCTGCCGCGTTGTGATCGCCAGATTCGCTTTGGCTTTCCGCGGGCGATTGATACGGATTCGTTTCCATGTTCATTAACTCTTGACCGGCGAACAGTGTCTTGGTCACCGCTGAGTCGGAAAGAACGGCAATACCGGGCAAGCGGAATCGTCGGTGCCGGCGAGCTCTTTCCAGAAACCTCGATCCTACCAGATCCAAGGTGGCCACGCAACCCCCGGCCGGGGAGTCTTGCCGGCATAGGTACATATCGCGCTTTACGCGCCGTAGGCTGGATCGAGCGGAGCACAACCCGAGAGTCTCAGCCCATCGGACACACTTGGAATTGGCATTTCCGTTTGAATCTGGAGATGCCGAGCGAGGCCCATCTTCCTCGACTACTCTCTCGCAGGGCCGAGCAACTCCGCGAGTAACCGACCGAGTTCCTTGCCTCCAGCCTCCAGGGAAACCACTTTTCCCTCCCGGTCTACCAGGATTCGCGTCGGGAAGCTGCTGACACCGTAGTATTTCACGGTGGGCTGACGGTCATCGCCCTGTTGGTACAGATTGACCCAAGGGATTTGCCTTTCCTTAAGAAACTTTTTCAGCGCTTCGGGATCACGGTCGATGCTAATCCCTACGACCTCGAAGCCCCGGGCGCGATAGAGTTGGTAATTCTCTTTTAGGTTCGGCAGCTCAATCATGCACTCGCGACAACCTATGAACCAGAAGTCGATCAGCACGACCTTCCCCCGGTATACCGACCAGTCAAAACGCTTCCCATCGACTGTAGTGCCGGTCACCTGAATCGGGTCGCCCGGGAGACTCGTTCGTCGGCTCTCTGCTTCGATCTTTTTCGCGTGATGCGCCAGCCGAGACAACTCCTGCTCATGTCCTGGAATGCTCCCCGCAAACTTCTCGCATACCTCCACGGCAAGTTTGCTCCTGCCGGAAGAATGGAGACGGTCGGCCGCGCTGAATACCAACCACAGATACCTCGACTGGTACCCTTCGGCCGAAAGGTATTCCTCCAGTTCTTTGAGGATTATCTGTTGCTCTTCCGGCTCAGCGTCGGCGATTGCGCGTACCCGCCGCAGTATTCTGAGAAACCCGGGTGGGACGGCCTTTCCGGACTCCGTCGTGAGAAGCTCCTCGTGGGTTGCTCCGGCAGACCTTTCATCCCGTGTGATGACTCGTCTTCCACCGTCTTCCCTGGCAAGAAACAACTCGCCCGTCCGCCGATCTTCCACGCGTGTTCCGGGTGGAAATGCGATCTGGAACTCGGAACGGAGAATGGGACGATTCAGGGCATATTTTACCCTGCGCCACTCGCTCGACGTGCTCAAAGACCCGTCTCCACGCAGGCTCCTGACCTTCCATGAAGAGGGAATCCACCCGTGCTCCGCGTCCCGTGTGTTGGTCATATCGATGCTGAAGCCGACTCTACCTTTGTATCGCTGGACGAAGCGAACCATGGCGTAGTCTTGGGCGGGCGCCACCCAAACAGTCGCCTTTTTCTTCTTATCGCCAAGCTCCTCGAGCATGACACACTCGATTCCGTCGACGACCCGGCCCTCGGCCGATACCCTGAAGTTGTCCAGTGACATCGCACCCATTTCCGGATGGAACGGTCGAAACGCCAGGATGAGCGGCCTAAGCCCGACGCGATCTGCGTCATCGCATCCTGCCTGGTCGAGGATGTTGCCCGTTGACTTAGATCCCTGATATAGTCGTCTGCTTTCTTTTCCGTCGTATGCCGACCGGCTAAAAGCCACGGAATACTGCGTATCCCCGCCGACCGGACGCGAACGATAGTCCATCATGTCTCCGGACAGACGAAGCTGCGTTTCAATTCGAAGTGTCCGCCAGGCAGACTTGGGCGGACTCGCAGATTTCGGGTCCATCGGAGTAACTCGCGGCAGTTCCATGGTTTCTTGCACGTCCATGACGTACAGCACGGAATGGAGCGCGTTCTGCCGTTTGGCCCACGCCTCTTTCGCCCGCCGAACCGCCGGAGGTAATCCGGACACAGGGGCTGCATCTGCTGAACGTTCCGCTCCCTTGGCCTCGGAAGGTCGGGATTCCCCGGGGGAGTGTGCTCCCAAAGTACCCGTCTGCTTCAATGATCCGGCACCTTCCTCCGTGCGTTGTGCCGGTAACGTGGTGACTGACCACGGCAAGATCGCCAGGGCAACCGTTACCACCGCCAGCAATCCTCTCCACGACATTCGACGATCTGCTTGTTCACCGACGATCATCTCTGTTCTCCTTTTCAAGTGATTGAACTGCCGGAGTCCGCTAGCCGCCACCGGAAGCAAGAACCGCCTCTCCGAAAGAAACCCCACGGTGGTCAGCAACGTATCCGCGTAGCTCTTCGCCGTGCCCGGAAACGCCCACAATACCAACGCGTCGCAGCATTGCTCTTCGGCCTGGTGCAGCCCGCGCCGTGCCCACCAGACAACCGGGTGCCACCAGTAGAGGCCCAGAATCAGGACTTCGGCCCAGCGAACCAGGTGATCGCCGCGACGATAATGGGCCAGCTCATGGGCCAGTAGTGCCTCCTGCGCGTTCGGTTCCAGTTGGTCCAGCAGGTCGACCGGCAGCACGATGAGCGTGCGGCGACTGGCCCACCACAACAGCGGCGGAACCGGGCCCGCCAGAACGCGAACCTCGGGAGCCCGCCTCAGCCCGAACCGCCCGGCCAATCGGCGGGCCGCGGCTTGTAGATACTCGGGTGCCGATTCGGCATGCCTGACCAGTTGCCCGAAGCGCAGCAAACGGATCGCCGCCAAGGCAAACCACAGAATCGAGCCGGTCAGCCAGCCCAACAGCACCAACCCACGCCAAGGGACTTGAAGACCGGTCTGCCCGGCACCGGCCGGCTGCGCTATACCAGAGATAGATATACTGTCCGGCGCGGAGGCCGGTTCTCCCTCTTCAGACACTTCAGCGGGACCCGATTCCCATGCAATCAAACGTTCTTCCGGCGGCACGGCACGCTCTGCATCCGCCACAGGTTCTGCCGTGCTGCTGAGTACCAACGGCACTTGGACGATTGGAGGCGTCACCAGTTTGATCAGCACCAGCATCCAAAGCCAGTAGACCACTTTCGGCCGTCGAACGAAGCGTATGGCCGCGGCAACGGTCACCGCAACAAACGTGGCCAGAACCGCATTAGAGGCAACTGTCTGGAGGAAAACGTCCATAGTCGTGCCTTTTTCTTCTCTTGGACCCGCGCTATCTCGCGTCGTCGATGAGTTTGCGGAGCATCTTGCGGTCCTGATCTGTTAACTCGGTGGCTTCAGCCAGGTGGACCAGCAGCGGCGTCAGAGAACCGCCGCAGAGCTTCGCCGCAAGGCTATCGAGTCCTTGGTCGATCAGATCAGACCGATCAATCTCGGGGTGAAAGACGTGCGCGAATGAGCTGCGGTCGCGACTGACACAGCCCTTCTTCTCCAGCCGCTCGAGCAGCTTCTGCACCGTGGCATAGACCGTCGAGGAAGTCTCCCCGTAGACCTGCTCGGTGATATCCCGAATGGTGGCCGAGCCGCGGCCCCAAAGCACCTCCAACACGGCCAACTCGTATTCCGTGACGCTGAGCGACTTCTTGGCCATCGCAACCTCCCCGATTGAATAGTAAGTCAGCCTGACTGGGGACATTCTAAGACAAACTGACTGATGTGTCAACAGCTTTTTCCTTCTCAGCCGGCGATTTTGTCTCGGGCTGTGTGATCCGCGCGGAGGTCCAACCGGGCCTGGAGGGCCCGTTTGCCGACCATCCTAGGAGACGTAAGTGCAAGAACAGAAAGTAGATACAGCCTGAAAACGAAAAGGAACCACGTGCCGAACTGGCCGAAGCGTGCTGGGTCCAAGCAATTCTCGATTGGCTGCCGGTCCACGTTTTCAATGTGCTCCATACACGTCATAGTAGGAGGATGGCGCTTCCGGTCCGCTGAGGAAGTCCCCGGCCGGTCCGCCAATATTCCTCCGCTTCCGACGAATTAACCGGATACGCCACAAGCTTCCCACGCTTCTCTTGCCCGGCAATCAGATGAACACGCTGGTCAAGCTCGACAAGATCACCAAAGACTACGGCCGGATGCGGGCCTTGGACGCAGTCTCCCTGTCGATCGGGTCCGGCGTGACCGGCCTGCTGGGGCCCAACGGGGCGGGCAAAACCACCCTCATCAAGGTCCTGCTGGGGCTGGTGCGCGTGACCTCCGGGTCGGGTCAGGTACTGGGCCATGAGCTTACAAGCCAAGCCCGGGCGATTCGGGCCAAGGTCGGCTACATGCCCGAGGACGACTGCTACATCGCGGGGCTCAGTGGCGTGGAAATGTTGCGGTTTGCCGCCCGGCTCTCAGGGCTGCCGTCAGTCGAGGCCCTGCGGCGGGCACATGAGATCCTCGACTTCTGCGGGATAGAACAAGAGCGATATCGGGACGTGGAGAAGTATTCGTCCGGGATGCGGCAGAAGCTGAAGTTCGCCCAGGCGATCGTACACGACCCGTCCTTTCTGATCCTCGACGAGCCCACCGCGGGGCTGGATCCGGAGGAACGGGAAGCGATGCTGGACCGGATTCGGGTGCTGGTGTCCCGGGCGGGCAAGGCCGTGCTGATCTCCACCCACATCCTGCCCGACGTGCAGATGGTTTGCGATACCGTGATCATCCTGGCCCGGGGACACGTGCGGGTGGTGGAGCGCCTGGAGGTGCTCACCGTACCCGCCTCGCCCGCCTTTGAAGTCCGCGTGTTCGGACAGCCCGACTTGCTGGTCGAGCGGATTCGACGCGAGGGGTTCGAGGTGCAACAAAACAGCCAAGGAACGCTCACGCTGGTCGACGCCGACCAGCAGGCCGCCCGGCGGGTGTGGAACTGGGCACGGGAGGTGGGCGTGGGAATCCGATCATTTACTGCGGCGCGGAACTCCCTGGAAGAGATCTTCCTCGACGCCGTACGGGAGGACCACCGTGCCGATTCATGATCTAGGCTACCGGGCCTGGCAAGGGCGCTTGATGCCCGAGGTTACCCGCTCCTGGGTGATCGCGCAGACGGGCTTCGGCCTGGCGTGGAAGAACCGCTGGCTGCGGCGGCTGTTGCTGCTGGCCTGGATACCGGCGTTGTATTTGGGCGCGGCCTTCTTCTTTTTCGAGCAGGCCCTGGCTAATCCAAAGCAGATCCAGATGGCCCTGAGTATCGTTCCACCGTTTCCGGGCATCGACGTGGTTCAGACGGCGTTGGAGACGGGCGATCCGGCCACGGCACGGCACATGGTGTGGGGTTGGCTGCTGCTGGTCTTCTTCCGATACCCGCAAGGCCTGTTGATGGCCCTGGTGGTGGGCCTGATCGCGCCCCCGCTGGTGGCCAAGGACGTTCACTCCCGGGCCTTCCTGCTGTATTTTTCCCGTCCGCTGACCCGGGTGGAGTACATTCTGGGAAAGCTGGCCGTGGTCTGCGCCTACGTGATCATGATCACCACCATTCCCGCCCTGGCTTTGTACGTGCTGGGGGTGCTTCTCTCTCCGCCGGAAGCGGCGGTGATCGCCTCGACCTGGGACCTGCCGCTGCGGATCCTGCTTGCCTCGGTGGCGGTCACGATCCCCACGGCCACCCTGGCGTTGGCCTTCTCTTCCCTGACCACCAGGACGTTCTACGCCGGCTTCGCCTGGTTTGCGGCGTGGCTGTTGGGCCTGGTGGCTTACTGGACACTCTACTACAGCGTCGACTCCGGCGTATCCCAGCGCTGGGCACTGCTTTCGTTGTACGACAGCCTGGGGCTGGTGCAAAGCTGGATCTTCGGGCTTCAGACCAGCTCCTCCGCCGCCTTGCCGTCTGTGGGACTGCTGGCCGGGATTACCGTGGTTTCCTTGATCGTGTTGTTTCGGCGCGTTTCCTCTCCCATGCGGATTTGAGCCTGACCGGCGGCAATACGGACATTTCCATGATTGAACTTCAGCACGCGACCAAACTATACGGCTCGGTGATCGGGGTCAACGACCTTACCGTGTCGCTGCCCACGGGGGCCTACGGTCTGCTGGGTCCCAACGGGTCGGGCAAGAGCACGCTGCTGAACCTGATCACCGGACAGCTCCGCCCTACCTTGGGAAAAGTCCGCACCCTCGACTACCGCCCATGGAACAACACCGAATTGCTCCGCTGTGTGGGCGTCTGTCCCGAACAGGACCTGCTCTACACCAACGTCAGCGGGCTGGATTGGGTGAGCTACCTGTTGAAGCTTCACGGATTCGGCCGCCGGGAAGCCGGCCGGAGGGCCCGAGAAGCACTTCAACAAGTGGGCCTGGGCAGCGCCATGCGAAAGCCCATCGGCGGATACTCCCGCGGAATGAGACAGCGCACCAAGCTGGCCCAGGTCTTCGCCCACGATCCCCAGTTGCTGATCCTCGACGAGCCCTTCAACGGGCTGGACCCGCTAGGCCGTCACAAGATGACCGTGCTGTTGCGAGAGTTGATCGAGGCCGGCAAGGGAGTGCTGCTGGCCAGCCACATCCTGCACGAGGTGGAGGCAATCACTCAGTCGTTTCTGTTGATCTGTGGGGGCCGGTTGTTGGCCTCCGGCTCGGCGGAGGAGGTACACGCCCTGCTGGCCGACGTTCCCAGCGAAATCCGCATTCGCTGCAACGACGCCCCGCAGTTGGCACGGCGGCTGTTGGAGACCGACGTGGTCCAGGCGCTGCGGCTGGCCGACGACGGACGAACGCTGGTGGTGGATAGCAGCAGCCCGGGGGAGATCTATAATCGGCTTCCCGAGTGGATCGCCGGCACCGACATCCGCATCCAGGAACTGCGCTCTGCCGACGAGTCGTTGCAGGCGTTGTTCGAGTCGCTGTTGCGAATCCACCGGGGGAGGTTGTGATGCGTCTTTGGGCGATCTGGTCGGTTTTCGAATTCGAGTTCCGCCGCACCTTGAGCTGGCAGAGGTTGCTGTTTGTGGCCGCGCTGGCGGCTTTTCCCGTGGGCATGATCTCCCTGATCCAGTATCAAGGGGGACACCTCGAGCGCAACGACGGTGCTGAGATCGCCCTGTTTATCCTGATTCCGGAAGTGCTTTGCCTGATGGGAATGTTGCTCTGGGCCACGCCGGCCGTACACTGGGAGCTGGAGGGCAGGACTTGGAACTATCTGGCCGTCCGCCCCGGCGGCCGGGGATCGATCCTGGCCGGCAAGTATCTGGCGGCGGTGGTTTGGACCGCGGGCTGTGCCTGGTTGAGCCTGGCCGTGTGTCTGTGGGTGCTGCACCACGACGTGCAAGTCTTGCGGTTGGTCCTTCCGCTGGGCTCGCTGGCCTTGATTTCGTGTCTGATCTACGGCGCGATGTTCATCCTGTTGAGCGTCTTGTTCCTCCAGCGGGCCATGGTGGCAGCGGTGGCCTACACCGCGCTGATGGAAGTGGTGGTGGCCTGGCTGCCGGCCACGATCAACCATTTCAGCGTCCAGTATCATCTGCGTTGCTTGCTCGTAAATTGGCTGAGTTTCTCCGAGTTCACCCACGGCCCGATGTTCAACAGCCTCTTTCTCAGCTCCGCCCCGGCCTCGCGGCACGTACTGATCCTGCTCGGTTCGGCGGGCGCCCTGCTGACGGCCGCCACCTGGATTCTCCGCCACCGGGAGCTGGTCAGGCCGGACGAGGCGTGATGGAATCGCTGCGGCCGGCCGCGCGGGTGGCACCGGTTCTTGAACCGCGGGTGGCACCGGTTCTTGAACCGGTGTGGCTCCGCCACAAGAGGAAACGGGGTCGACTCTCGACACTTGACAAATCGCCTCCGCGGGTGGCACCGGTTCTTGAACCGGTGTGGCTCCGCCACAAGAGGAAACGGGGTCGACTCTCGACACTTGACAAATCGCCTCCGATGGGCAAAGAGGAGGCTTCGGATGCAAGGCGGATGCCGCTTGGTCGAAGCGAGCTTGACAAATGGCTCTCCGTCTGGCCGAATATGTGAAGTCGATCCGCCCTTTTGAACCTCTGTGTCCTCGGCGACCTCTGTGGTGCGAAATCAGGACCGGCGTCATGGTGGCAGCACATCCTCATATCGATCCCGCCGCCGGGCTGACCTTGAAATACGACGCCTGGAACCGGCTGGTCGAGGTCACCGACGGCACCACGGTAGTCGGCAAGTATGAATATGACGGGCTGAATCGGCGGATCCTGAACTACCGGGACTTTGTCGATTACGAGGTGTACGAGCATTACTATTACAACGCTTCGTGGCAGGTG
>SDBV01008547.1_pt1 | contig 13778 bp, 11 predicted proteins | sample 2277081 | NCBI WGS metagenome assembly SDBV01 (sample SAMN10402039, study PRJNA504765) | marine sediment metagenome | isolation source: marine sediment core GS10_PC15, 223 cmbsf | place: Arctic Ocean: Southern Knipovich Ridge | collected 2010 | reverse complement strand
AAAACCATATTACTCCGCTAATAGCAACCCTTTTGCATGTGGGCCGGGTTGTGGGTATTGCGCATTCGACAACGTCTCGTCGATACTGGAGGTCTCCCAAGCGATGATGAGACGCATCCTGATGCTTTCCACCGTTCATCCGGCGACTCACCCTCGCTACATAATAAAACTCGCTGCCTCTCTTGGTGAAGCAGGCCATGAAGTTGAGGTCTGGGCTCGCGGTTCATCCGCACCGGAGTACTTGCCTGGCCTGAAATTCCACTTGGTGCCCCCCGAAGGAAAGCTCCGTCGCATGTGCCTGTTGCCATCGGCTCTCTTCCGCGCCATGAACGGCGGCCATGACATCATTATTGTCGTCCCTCCCGAAACGGTTCCGATCGGAATAGCAGCTCGCCTCTTCGGCAAGAGGGTTATCTGGGATGTCGAGGAGAACGCCAAGGCGACCATCCTCAGCAGCGACTGGATCCCTCGACCGTTGCGCCTCCCCATCGCACTCGTCTATTCGCTGGTTGAAAGGCTCGCATCGGCGACGATGAGCGCCGTCATGCTGGCCGAGGAAGATTATCTGCCCAGTTTCCGTTCAAGCTCCAGGATAGAGGTCATACATAATTACCCGATGCGGGCGGAATCAGACCTCTCCCGGGGCGAAGCGGCCAGGCAACGCTGGTCACGTCCGGGTCCACGGCTGCTCTATGTGGGTACCGTCACTTGGCACCGAGGCTTGTTGGAGATGATCGAAACCGTGGCGCTCCTCGAAGATCGCCTTTCCGATATAACGCTCGATATCGTCGGGATGATTCCGCGAAAGGAATACCGAGATAAACTGTCCGCCGCGGTGGTGGGCTTGAAACGACCCAAGCGGGTCACCATACATGGTCCTGTTCCCTTCATTAAGCTGCACAAGCATTTCAAGCGCGCCCATATCGGTCTTTTCCCGCTATACCCACTACCGAATTTTACAGCATCGAAAGCAACAAAGCTGTTCGAATATGCTCTGGCCGGCCTTCCGACGGTTGTCGGGGATATACCGAACTGGAGGTTCATAATAGATGAAACCGATGCGGGAGAAACAGCTTCTCCCCTCGATAGGAAGGGTTGGGCGGACGCTATTGAAAGGCTCTGGGGCCGTGGCCCAAGCGAGCTCGAGGCGATGGGTCGCAGGGCGCATGATCATATTGTCGCAAGAGAGTATTTCTGGGACATCGAAAAACGCAAGTTGCTGTCACTCTGCGAAGAATTGATGAAAAGACCTGAATCAGCCTGAAATCGGGCTGATTCCGCCTCATCTGCCCTTCTTGATTGAGAAACGATTGGTTGATCGACTGATCCTTTTATAGATGCAACCTTGTTACGCTCTTTTTTTCACGACTAACGGTTTGGCTATGTTGACCTATATCACGCAGCGCTGTTGTTTACAAACCGTATGTCCATCTTGACCGAAAAAACTCGAGGCCTTAGCGCCTGTCTAAAGTGAGAATTAGATTGTGCCGGTCGGTCTCTAGTGGACGGGGGGCATTGATCTCTATCCCGGTGGCAAGTCACTTGTTGCAATGGTTTGTGAAATCGATGAAAGAATAAGCGTTTTTTGTGTTCCAAGCTGACATTGTGAATTGTATCGCGATTTTCTACTTGTTTCACCGCCTGAAATATGCCCTCCGAGAGCACAAGAGAGAGCAAACCTTTCAAATAATTGTAAAAACGCTCGAAATGTCTTTTCTTCCAGGTATATATAGCTTACAATTAACAGGCTTGGATTAATTGAACAATAACCTCGTTGATTAGGAGGGTATCATGAAGAGTGCCTTTGTTCGTGCTTTGGTTGTGTGTGTACTTGTTGCTTCAATTCTCTTTGTCTTCAGCGGATGCGCAAAGAAGCAGGCTGACGTTCAGGACCAGCCGGCCGAGGAGCAGGTTGATGAGACGGCTGAAGAAGCCGCTGAGGATACAGGTGAAGCCGTTGAAGCGGAGGAAGCTGAAGAGGGCGGCGAGGAAGAAGAAGCTGAAGAAGGCGGAGAACAAGCCGAATAACCTCAGAGTAGTTGCGCTCTCACAATATGTTTTCGCCTCCCGCTTGGGAGGCGTTTTTTTTGTGCCGTATACCTCCATCTGAGATTTCTTCACTCGCAGGTTCCAGACTTCGAGCCTTTGTTCGCTGGAATCTCTGCTCACCTAGTGGACGAATTTTACGGCCTCAAACTTACATACTGTGAAGCTATGGTGACGTACGACTGGAAGCTCCTGCAGAGCTGTGATCTTTTCCCACGCGTATGATATTCTCCAGGTTGTCTATCCTCCCGCCACGCACGCGAGATCCACTTTTATACCACATCACGTTTCACACTCTGGAATTTCGTATATTTATTAACAAAGCCTGTCATTAGGGCAATCAACCGTCAACAGAAAGGAAAAAGGGATGAACGGCGGGTATGAAAACGCCGCTGACAGCGGAGCAGCTTGGAGCGAGTCGGATTCGGTAAAGGACGCCGCGTTTGACGGTAGCACTACACGCAGCACTTGGCAAAAAATCTGGTCTACGGCTGACAGGATCATGGGTCGCACGCTGGAGACGGCGGAAGACGTCATGCAGAGAGGGATAATCGGTGTTGAGGTCACCGCACTACGGCTTCGGCTTCGTGCCCTCTATGCCAAGATCGGTGAAATCGTATTCAGGCTTCGAGAGGCGGAGGAACGGAGCGACGCACTTGAGGGCCCGGAGGTGCAGGAGTTGTTCGCCCAGGCTCGTGCGATGCTGAATGAAATCGCCTCGCACCGGAATCGCGTCAATGAGTTGCGGGAGCGGGCTCAGCGCGATGAATATGCTGGCGCTTGAAACCTTCTTGGGAAAGTAGTGCCTTCCTGTTGGGTTTGACCTGGCTTTAAATTATTCTTGTTGACCGGCGTCCGGACAATGTGCCCAGTTCGTAGAACGCCGGATTGCGCTCGAGAAAACTTCTGACTGTTCCCTCGGTTGTTCGGAAGTAAACCTCTTCGGCAGGTAGTCCGTTACCCCCTTCGTACATTTAAACGCGTTGCATATGATCATCGCTTCTAATCCCAAATCAAGGCATATGTTCCTCAATAATATGAGCACCATCCCGCAAGCCTGTGTTGTTGACATAATCCCGTTCGACCCGGAACCTCGCGGTGAGTGGAGGATAAAAAAACAGGCACTCGAAATGCCTGTCTGTCGCCGGAAAACTATTCCATTCGCGGATATTCGGCTCCAACCGGAGGTCGCATGCCGTCAAATGGTACTATCCCTCTTCGAATACGCCCATCCGGCCATATTTCTCGATTCGCTTTTCTATCAGCTCTTCGGGCGAAAACCCGGAGAGTTCATCGAGGTGACGTAAAACCGCTTCCCTCGCGGTCAGCGCCGCTGCATCCCAATCCCGATGAGCGCCACCCTCGGGCTCCGGCAGCAATTCATCGACAATCTCCAGTTCCATCAGGTCCGGCGCAGACAGCCTCAAGGCTTCCGCGGCGCGATTGGCCAGCGACGCGTCGCGGTAGAGGATCGATGCGCAACCCTCAGGGCTGATCACCGAATAAATCGCGTACTCGAACATCACAATTCGATCGGCGACCCCGAGAGCAAGCGCTCCGCCGGACCCGCCCTCCCCGATGACAAGCGCGATGATCGGAACCCGAAGCAGACTCATCTCGAACAGATTCCTCGCGATGGCTTCGGCTTGTCCACGTTCCTCCGCGCCGAGGCCGGGATAGGCTCCCGGGGTATCGATCAAGGTGACTACCGGGCGGGAGTATTTCTCCGCAAGCTTCATCACGCGCAGGGCCTTACGGTAGCCCTCGGGGTGCGGCATGCCGAAATTGCGGTAGAGGTTCTCTTTTGTGCTTCGACCCTTCTGGTGCCCTATCAGTGCTATCGCTTTTCCGCCGACCGTCGCCAATCCCGATATAATCGCGTGGTCGTCCCGATAGAGACGATCCCCGTGCACTTCCTGGAAACTATCGGCTATACGTTCAATATAATCAAGGGTATATGGACGATTCGGGTGGCGCGCAAGTTGAACCCTCTGCCATCGCGTCAGGTTGCTGTAGATCTCCTCACGCAGTTTGACGGCCTTGTTCTCCAGCTGCTCTATTTCCTGGGAGATGTCTACACCCCCGTCGACCCCGAGCTCCTTCATCTCCGATATCTTGGTTTCCAGTTCAATGATCGGCTTCTCGAAGTCAAAAACAAAATCTTTCATCCTCGCCTCATCACTGCCTGCGAGCGGTTGAAACCCGCCAGCCTGCGCAAAAGCCCTCCGCCAACATCGAGTTCGATCAGAGGTATGCCTTCGTTCAGGTCGAAGCCTTCAGGAATAATCTGGATTCCAAGCCGCTTCAGGCTCTGTTTCGAAACAATCTGAAAAATCTCCTCGTAGCTCGTAGACGCCGTCGAGAAGAGAAGCTCGTCGAGTTGATGCTCTCCGGCCACTGACTCCAATTCCCCAACCAGTCCGAGCACTGGGAGGCCGTCATGTTCCTCGCCGAGATTTTCGGGGTCGTGCACAATCCAGCCAACCGGGTCCCTGCCTGGGATTCTGCCGTCTCGGATCCTCTCAAGCACGGCTCGTCCCAACTCGTCGAGGCCAACCAGACTCACCCTGCGGCGAGCGAACCTCACGCCGAGTTGCAGCAGGGTGTAACGCCAACCGATGATCCCGGTAAGCGACATCCCCATCGCCATCACGATTACAAACCGGGAGAATTGGATAGGCTTGACAAAATAGGCGAGAGAGGATACCAACGCAAACCCCAAGATCACTCCGACAAAAAGACGGAAAATGTCGGGCGCATAGCTGCGATAAATCCCAAGTAGAAGCAACGAGCCGAGTGTGATCAGCGGATATAGACCGGTAACTACCCAGATTCCCAGCCTCAGCGGCGGTTCGAACCTGACGTGAAACGATAAAACGAACGCGACGAAAACGATTAACAGATCCAGAACGGCCGGCAACCAGAAGGATGTCGTTCTCCTCAGCTTTGCAGCCGCTTCGCCGGCGAGTATGCCCAGTTCCACCATCAGCCTCGAGAGCAAGCCAAAACGGAAATGCTTTCTGGCGAAAATACGCATCGCCGCGTAGAAATACTTCTCCCGGTAAGTCCGGCTGCGTCGGGTGGATTCCCCTTTGTAATGCACAATCCTCGAAGCGGGCACATAAAACAGTTTCCATCCGGCCTTGCTGATCGACTGCGACCAGTCGATGTCCTCGCCGAACATAAAGTAATCTTCATCAAGTCCACCCACTTGCTCATATACCTCTCTACGAACAATCATCGCAGCGCCGCTGAGTACCTCCACCTCGTTAGACTCGTCGGCGTCAAGGTGTCCCATTTCATAACGGTTGAAGAACCTGGTCCTCGGAAACAGAGCGGAGAGGCCGCTCAACTTGCAGAAAGCCGACCATGGGGTCGGAAGACCGCGTTTGCTCGCACTCTGGAAGCTGCCGTCACGGTTTAGCAGTTTTGGCCCTGCCGCCCCGGCGGCCGGGTGCGCGTCGAGAAAGCCGACCAATGTTTCCAACGCGCCTTCGGAAACCAGCGTATCCGGGTTGAGCAGCATCAGGTAACGTCCCTCTGCTGCGCCCAGCGCGAGGTTGTTTGCCTTGGCGAAGCCGAGGTTCTCCCCTGTCTCGATTAGCTTCGCCTCCGGAAATCGACGCCGCACCATCTCCGCGGTCCCGTCCTTGGAAGCGTTGTCGACCACGAAAATTTCAAGCTTGAGACTTCCCCGGGCTCGTTGCACCGATCCCAGGGAACGCTCGAGAAACGCACGCACGTTGAAAGAGACTATGATAACGCTGAGGTCGATCACCGCTTCAAGCCGAAAATTGAGCCCAGCCGGAGTTTCCACACCATCCAGATCGCCTCAAAGACAATCCGTTTGTTCATCTTCGAATGACCCTCCACTCTCTCTGTGAAGATTATCGGGCATTCGACGATATTGAATCTCTTGCGCCAGGCAAGATATTTGACCTCGATCTGAAAGGCGTAGCCGTTGGACCGGATTCTTTCAAGATTTATCGCCTCGAGAACCTCGCGACGAATCACCGCAAACCCTGCCGTGAGGTCACGGTATGGCATTCCGGTGACGAAACGCGAATACATGGAGGCAAGATAGGAAAGCAGCAGTCTTTGCAACGGCCAGTTGACGACGTTCACCCCCTTGACATATCTGCTGCCGATGACGAAGTGTGCCTTCTCCGCCAGTTTGAACATCCTCGGCAGGTCTTGCGGGTTATGGCTCAGGTCGGCGTCGATTTCAACCACCGCATCGTACCCGTTCTCCAATCCATACTTGAATCCCGCGACATACGCCGTGCCCAATCCGAGCTTTCCCTTGCGCGCGAGCAGGTTCACCCTTGGTTCTCTGGAGGTAATTCTTGACACCACTTCACCGGTGCCGTCCGGTGAGTTGTCGTCTACAACCAGAATCGCTATCCTCGGGTCCTGGGCCAAAACCAGATCGATCACCTTGCGGACATTCTTCTTTTCATTGTACGTCGGGATAATTGCCAGTATGTTCTTGATTCGTTCCATATTCAACTTTCCGTCAATTCAGCTGCGCCTCTTGCTCGCGATATTTACGAATGGCCCCGTCCACGTTGGAAAAGGAAAGATTCAGTTCCTTCTGGGCCTTGTCGACCACAAGTCCACCCTGGAGCGGCCTCGGCGCGGCCTGCTCAAGCAGTCGTGTCAGAGTTGGCCTGATCGAACTCGAATTCAGGCCATAGGCTTCAGAAATCCGCCGCGCAAAATCGTAACGACTGATGATTTCCCTCCCGGCGACATGGTAAATCCCTGTCTTGCCAAGGGAAAGGACCCGTTTGATCGCCCCGGCAAGGTCATCAACCAGGGTGACATTGCTGATCTGGTCGGTGACGATCTTGACTTCGACCCCTTCACGTAATTTACTCACCAACCAGGAAACAAAGCTCGGCTTAAGGTTGCGTCCATGGCCGAACAGCACCACGGTTCGCACGATTGTTCCCTCGATGCCCCCCCCGAGGACCTCGTTTTCCGAGGCGTGTTTGCTCTTTCCGTAGAAGGAGATAGGGTTTGGACGATCCAGCTCGGAGTAAGGGCCCGAGTCGCCGTTAAATACATAATCGGTGGAGAGGTGGATCAGCCTCGCCCAGGTTCTCCGCGCGGCTTTTACCAGGGTGCGGACCGCGTCGACGTTAATACGCCAGCAAGTATCCCGCTCCGCTTCACAGGCGTCCACCTGGGTCATCGCAGCAGTGTTGATGATCGCTCTCGGCTGAACCCGCTTGACCAGCTCGAGCGTTGCTGCACGTTCGGCGAGGTCATGGCGATGATAGTGGAATCCCGCCAGCCCCTTGAAGAGATTCTCTTTATGCAGGTCAACACCGTGCAGCTCGCCGAACTCCTGGCCGAAAAACTCAACAAGTTTCTGGCCGAGAAGTCCATGGCATCCTGTGATCAGGATCGGCATCATAGGCTATGGGAGACGGTATTCGTTGGTCGTAAAAGTCTCCAGTTTTTTTTCGACTTCGGGGTCGGACAAGGCTGCTATTCGCGCACAGAAAATTGCAGCGTTTACCGCTCCGGCTTTACCAACCGCCATCGTCGCCACCGGAATCCCGCCGGGCATCTGGACGGTCGAGAGCAGCGAATCGAGGCCCTCCATCAACCCTCCCGGCAGCGGCACGCCGATCACCGGCAGGTTCGTCCTTGCCGCAATCGCCCCGGCGAGGTGGTTGGCCATCCCTGCTGCGGCTATTACGGCAAAATAACCTTCGTCCGCCAGCTTTTCGGCAAAGGACGCAACCTCCGATGCATTGCGGTGCGCGCTCAGGATGTTCAACGAGTACTCGAGTCCGAAATAATCGAGGTACGGCAAACCGCACTCAACTAATCCGCGGTCGCTCTCGCTGCCCATCATGATCGCGACTTTCAACGGCAACCCCTTATTTTAAAGTCTTACGGTCGGTTTTCTATCCCGCTTTCGGCGCCGGCTTGTGCCGATTATGTCTCACGACATGCTCACTGGGAAGGCTCAAATGTTTTCAGGATTATCTCCATCTGCCTGAGAAACACCTCCTTTCCCCTGTCAGGGGCAAAGACCTGCCCATCAAGAAGGTACAGGTCTCCATTGTTGTGGAGAAGGTATGCAACAAACGGCCCCCCGCCAAGCGGACCGAGCGTCTCCCACAATCCATATACCTCCAGCGCCCGCCGTCCCGCTATAGTGACTTCCCTGGACCGTATGCCGGTAGGGTTGATACGAAGCGGGTTTGCGAAGGTAAGTCCTATTGAGTCCCGCCAAGCGGTGAGCGTTTCAAGGTTGACCTCGTCCGCTGAGCCTCGACGCCAGGCGACAGTGAGGAAACGGTCGGGATAGAGCTTGCGAAAGCGAACGTACGATGGCGAATCCGATGATCTCACCGGGATATAGTCGAGAGCCAGGCGGAGGTACCAGCCGTGAGCCTGCCGCAACGAGTCCGACATTTCCTTCGGTTCGTGTACGGCATAAAGGTTGCGCTTCATGCGCTCGTCGCGATCCTCCTTGAAGAGCCGGAAGAGCTCGTCTCTATTGTCGGCAAGCCAATTCGCCAGGTTATCCCCCGTTTCGGCCACGACAACCACGACTGTCTGTTTCCTGACCCAGACATCACGCTTCCGAAAGACTCGGTACCGACCCTCCTTAACCCCTTCGAGCACATCGCCCTTAAGCATCATTGTCACCCGTTGCGAAACCGGATCATCCGAATCGAGCGCTCCGACGAGAAGAACATTCTGGTAGCGAAATACAACGGAGATCGAATCGTCTTCGACCCATTGGATCGTAAACCGTGGCTCAATTTGCGGCGTCATGACCGGCCGCTCCATGGCCGACCTGATCAGCGGTTTCACCTCCTCGGCGTGATCCCCTTCGACTGCGACGCCGAGAAAGTGGTCCTTCTCGATGGAACTCCGCCTGAAACCGGAGCAGGACAGCGACATCGCCCCGACAAGCAGCGCCATGAATGCCAACCCGGCAACCGTTCCGTTCGTAGCGCTTGCTGATTTGAACACGTCGCGCTCCATTTATTCCCGCCTCCATTCTCCGACGACCCGATAGACGATATCGTCCTCCCTCCGTTCGCGGCCGTTCACCGAAGCACATCCCGATATTGTCGACAGCGAGTTGCTCCCCAAGCTCCAGTGGACCTGAATTGCTTTAACGCCCGTTCTCCGTTCCATGCCGTGTTTCGGGTTTGGAGCTCCGATGCCGATCACATCGTACCCACAAACCGGTGATTTCAACGATCCCTCTCAACCTATGCGCATGGTCCCGGGACCTCGGGTTTCCAGGATGACCCCTCGCGCCAGCAGCACCTCGAAATCATGGCTCTTTCGACCAATTTACACCGGAAATCGGGCCGAAATCGGTTAACAAACCACAAAATATCGTAAAAAATCCCCGGTTTTCGGGGATAGCTGTTGATGCGAGCGAAAGGCCACTATGTCGGGATTCCATTTTTCCGGTCAAACAATTAACAGAACTGAAACTCATTGGCTACTTCGACCAATCAGTTCGGCCGCACTTCGCACTCCCCGGGCATATGCAATCAGTATGCACCCATCGTAAACCACCGTCGATAAATCACAATCGCGTCGAGCACGGAGCGGATTGATCGCCCGCCTTTGCTTCAACCACTTCGGCATGCTCCATATGAAAGCTATCCACCCCGCGAGGACCGCGGATATCCTGCCCGGCCTTCCCGAGAACAACTCGGCAAGCCCAATACCGATATCGAGGAACAGCCGGGAAGGAATCAACCACATCAACGCTGAAGACTCACGATTCTTGGCGATGGCAATCAGGCTGTTTCGATGGTTGAGATACATCTTGCGCCACGCCCGGTACGACAGTGTTCCTCCCCCGAGGTGTTTTACTACGGCCGAGGGCGCGGAGTATATCTTCCAGCCGCTGTTCCAGGCGCGCCAGGCAAGGTCGATCTCCTCCATGTGGGCAAAAAAAGTCTCGTCGAGCAAACCAACTTTCTCGAGCGCCTCGCGCCTCCAGAGACAGGCTGTCCCCGATGCCCAAAAAATCTCGCGGGATTCATTGTACTGCCCACGGTCCTCTTCCATTACACCGCCAATCCTTCCAAGGGCGAACGGGTAACCGAACCGGTCTATCAGTCCGCCGGCTCCCCCCGCGTAGTCGAATCGTCTCTCGTCATGCAGGGAGAGTATTTTCGGCTGCACGGCAGCGATTTCGGGTGATGATTCGGCTACACGAAGCAGCTCTTTAAGCATGCCCTGCTCAAGCCGAACATCATCATTGAGAAGTAAAACCCACTGACTGTCGGTGGCAACGATACCCTGGTTGCACCCGCCGGCAAAACCTTCATTGTGCGGAAGTCGCAACACATTTATCCAGGGACAGGTTTTTTTAGCCGCTTCAGTCGAGCCGTCAATCGAACCGTTGTCTACCAGGACCACCTCAAAGGAATCGAGAGCTTCGCGCTCGCGTTGAAGGTCTGACAGCAGCCCCAAGAGCAGTTCACGCCCCCGCTGATGCGGAATGACAACCGATAGTATTGGAGGTAAACCCGTCGGATCGCTCTTCATTTCTCTATGCCCAGACTCCAACTGTTCAACATCTCTGACGCTCGCGCATCATTGGGGTTGTCCTTGAGCCAGCCCTGGAGCAACGCCACCGCGTTGGGGGTGTCCTTCAAGGTCCTGTAGACTTCGAGCATTCCCCCTATGGCCTCAAGGTTCTTTGGGTTGTTTTCGTTAACGCCTCTATACATCACAAGAGATTTCTCATATTCGCTCTCGCCATAGAAGAAAGCGGCGAGGTCAAGCCTTTCCCGCTCCGACAAGTCTTCTCGGTTCGAAAGCTGTTCTAAAATCCCGATTTGCTCCTCCTTCATGTCGAGGCGATTATAGTAGGCGGCAATATTGAACAATAACTCGATGGAAGAACCCTTGTGCGCGATTTCCTCCAGCAAATCTTTCGCCCTCTCTAAATCACCCCCGAACTCGGCGAAATAGTACGCTGCCTGCAGCTTTTCCCTCTCGGTCACCCCTGGATAGTCGAGAGTATGTTCAAGCCATTTCCTGCCGGTCGCGTCATCGCCAAGCTCGAACAACAGCCGCCCCAACTGGAGCACGACCTCCCGGTTGGTGAAAGGAATTACATCCATTGGCATCACCTCGTCCATCCTGCGCAGGGTGAACAGTGTCTTCTCGCCAGGCGACAATTCCTCGAAACGTTGCTCCCATTGTTCCTCCGGAATCCCGCTCGGAGTCGCAAGTTGCATCTCCTTGTGTTCCTTATAGTATTCGTAGGCGAGCTGCACAAAGGCGCTACGATAATTCTGGAGAAGCTTTTTAACGTTCCCGAAGTAATGAACGCTGGGATCGTCAAGGTTGCGGTAATGGTCCGCATACTTGAAAAACAGGTTCCGGCGTATTTTCTCCTCATTGATGTTGCTTACTCGTTTAGGGTGCAATCGAAAACATAACCCCTCCATCTGAAGAAAATCGTTCAACCCAAGCATGTTGGAATTGGAAACGGTTACCGCGAAGTAAATCGGCCGACGCCAGCGATTCTCCTCGATAATATGGAGAATCATGACATCCTGCACCCTCAGGAAGTTCGATTTACCTGGATCTTCGTTCGGTAAGCCTGTGCGGATATACATTGTCGGCGGCACTTTCCACTCGATTTCCTCACCATCCGGCCCCCTTAACCGCCAGCTCTGTCGCCCCTCCGGCCAATACCTTAGTAAAAGAGCCTCGTCGCTCCGGCCTGTGAGTCGCTCATCTATGTCGCGGTCCGAAAGGCCGATCGGTACCCTCGGTTCCTTGTCGCGTAACTGCTTGATGTACCAATTGGTGTTCAACAGGCTGAGATTCACCACACGCACATCACGACGTACCTCCTCCACCACCTGCAAGTACCAAAGCGGGAATGTGTCATTATCACCGTTTGTGAAGATGATCCCTCCCGGATCGCACGATTCGAGCATGTTCCGTGAATAATCCCAAGCAACGTAATTCCCGGTCCGGTCATGGGAATCATAGTTCTGGAGAACCATGTTCACCGGAATCAGTCCCGCCGCGAGTACCATGGTTCCGTAAGTTGCGCTCCTGCGAAAAATCTCCCCCTTGTTGCGGAAAAGATCCTCGACTGTTTCGACCAGCGCGGTAACGCCGATACCGATCCAGACCGCAAAAACGAAGAAACTGCCTACATAAGCATAATCGCGCTCGCGTGGTTGGGGATCTTCCTGATTCAGGTAGAGTGTGACGGCTAAGCCGGTCATCAAAAAGAGTACTGACAAGCTGAAACCGCGTTTCGGGTCCCGCCAGAAGTGCCAGACCAGGCCAAAAATTCCGACAAGAAACGGCATGATCAATGGTTGCCCCAGTTCTCCGACGAAGTACTGCCAGGCAAGATACCGGAGGTACATCTTTTTAATCTGGTACTCCCAGAACGGCGCCTTGCGCTCCAGGATGTTAAACCGCAGAATCTTGGATCCGCCCAGTGAAATGAACTTGCCGTTAGCCTGTCGCAGGCGCGCCGTTCCCCGCGCGCTCACCTCCTGCACTTCCACCGGACCAATGGAACCATATTGCTCACGGTTGAGATAGCTGATGAACCGCTGAATCGTATCCGGCTGATTCTCGTTGATTTCCGGGTCCAGGTTCGATCGTATGTAAATCGTGGTATAGGTGGAATAGCCGATCAGAACAAGGAAGACTCCCGCGATTGCGGTTGATATAAGCCTTTGTCGGCTGCGGATCGACCAGACAAAAAGGCCCAGCCCGGCGAGTAATAATATCAACAAGGTAACCGGCGAGGTGCTGATCAACTTCGGCACTCCGGACACCACCCCGGGATAGACGACGAGAATCGCTCCCGCCGAAACTGCCAGCGCGATCAAAAGACCCTTCCAACTGAACTTGTATTTCTGGAAGTAAATCAACAAGACAACAAAGGGAAAAGCGAGTACGTTCAACAGGTGCACGCCGGTCGAGAGGCCGACGAAATAGGCGATGAGCAACAGGTATTTCGTAGCCCCCGGTCTTTCGGAATGGTCCATCCAGCGTACCGCCAGCCAGACGACCAGCGCAGTGACGAACATGCTGATCGCATAAACCTCCGCCTCAACAGCGTTGAACCAGAAGCTGTGCGACGACGCAAAAGCAAAAGCGCCGATCGCACCGGAGCCGTAGAGAACGATTTTGTCTCGCGGGGAGTGCTCGTCTCCACGCCAGCGCCGAATCAACCTCACAATAATCAGATAAGTCAGCAGCACCGTCAAGCCGCTGAGCAGGGCGGACAGGGAATTGACCCGCAATCCAATGTCCGGCAGCGGCACCAACATCGCGAAGACTCTGCCCAGAAGCAGGTAGAACGGTGCGCCGGGAGGATGGGGTACTGCCAGCGAATAGGAACTGGCTATGAATTCCCCGCAATCCCAATACGAGGTCGTCGGCGCGATTGTGCTGAAATTCAACAGAAGCGCCAGGAACAGAATCGAACCCCCAACGATGCGATGGACGCGCAGATCCACCTTCTGTATTTCGGTGGCTGAGTGATTTTCGCTCACTTCATCTACTCCGGTTGGTGGAAGTTGCATAATATCACGCCTGCGGATGCTACCGAGCAATAGCCTAGTGGACGAGATCACATGAATCGAGTAGTTCTGCTTGTCGCAAAGTGTTTGGATTCAAGGCGGTTTTGCGTCGGTGTGGTGGTTCCACAGCAAGCAAGAGCAACGCAGAAGACGTCCGCTTGG
>SDBV01008546.1_pt1 | contig 13778 bp, 19 predicted proteins | sample 2277081 | NCBI WGS metagenome assembly SDBV01 (sample SAMN10402039, study PRJNA504765) | marine sediment metagenome | isolation source: marine sediment core GS10_PC15, 223 cmbsf | place: Arctic Ocean: Southern Knipovich Ridge | collected 2010 | reverse complement strand
TAGCAAACCCAATTTTATCGGGGTGAATATAATATATTCCTGTATCTGGATTAATTTCAAAGTGGATTGAAGGTGCTGTTACACTGCCAATTGAAGCTATAATATTTCCTCCTACAGTTAAATTTCCAGTAACATTAATATTTTCTTGAATAAATAATGAACCTTTAGCTTCAATATCATCTTCAACTCCTAAATCTGCTCCTGTTGAATCTGTATCGCAATCTATTAAATTAAATCCCTGACATCTTGTATAATTTTCATCTATTGATGCATTTCCTAAAGATTTCCCAATCATTAGACTTCTCTCAAAAAGGGAAGCTCTGTTTACACCTCCCTGATTTATTACAAAATCAGAACGATTAGTATTTGCATTATAAAACATATATCCCATATTGTAAGGATTTCCTAAATCGTGAGAAAAAAATATTAAAGATTTATTTGTTGCATTAGTTAATCCTTCATGTTTTTTTTCTGCTATCTTTTCATCATCACTGAAAAAAATATGGAAATATTGTGTAAACCCTCCAGTGCTATTAAGAGATATTATTTTTAAACCATCAAGAAGTCTAACAGGCGTATTAGATGTAATAAAACCATCTCCCATATTTAAATCCCCAAATATATTTACATCTCCAGAAGCTGTTATATTACCAGTTGTATTTATTTTGTTCCCTGTAACTTCTGTAGAAGCTAGTATATTGCTAGCTAATAGGATAAAAAATACAAGTCCTAATAATAATAGTTTTTTAGTCATCTTAATCACAGTATCATAACATCTATTTAAATCTTTCTCTTATTTCATATTCATATCTCTTATAAAAGTAAATTCCTGCCCCTATAAGCAAAATATATCTTCCAACCCAACCAATCATAAATGCTTCTTTATATCTTTTCTCGTTTATTGCATCTGTAAACATGCTGAATTTACAGTCTTCTCTATGGAGTATTAACCCCTCACCCTGCTCACAGATACCATTCCCTGGGTTCTTTTCTGTTGAGAACAGATTAAACCTTCCTAATCCGGTTCCAATAGATCCAATAGAATTCCCTAAATCCTCAGTTAGTGTGGTAGTATCATTAATAGCATATATTAATGGCAAATTAATTAATATAATCAATCCCAATATAATTATTATTTTATTCATTGTTAGTTACCTCCATAGTATGTCTTATATTTAAATCTTACTGTTTTTGTACCTTCTTTTTCCTCTTCTTCTCCTTTTGTCTTCTTCGATATATAAGGAAAATTGCGATGAATGTGATTAATCCCATTGTAATTTGAAAATTACGTGAATCACCCCATTTTTGAGTTACATCATCCCATGTACAATCTGCTTCACATCTTATTCCATCCCATACTAAATCTGCTTCTCCAAAATCTGGCTCACATAATGTATTCCCACAAACACCTATTCCCAATAAGTCGAATGTTGTTAGATTGAATGCTACTTGGGTTGTTATTCCACTTGATCCGCCTCCAGGTGGAGTTGCTGATGGTGCTGCAATCGTAAATTCTATACTTGATGAATTTGAATTTCCAGCTAAATCAAAGGAATAAAAATGAACTGTATAATCCGTATTCGAATCTACTACAATTGTTTGGCCTACATTACAGGTTAATGATCTGTTTGTAGCTCCCTCTAAATCTCCTGAAGCCGTTCTTGTAAGATTCAATGTGCAATAATCCAGATAGAGGTCAGTGGTTGTAAAGTTTAATATTACAGTTTTTGATGTATATGTGGTTCCGTTTGTAGGGGCAGTAACATTAATTGTAGGTGCAACTGTGTCTATTGTAAGGTTCCTTTGCGTAGCATTTGAAGTATTTGCATCTGCTGTGCTTGCCATTACAGTCCAATTATAAAGTCCATCTGTAGCATTAAAGCTCCAATTAAGAGTTGAAGTTCCATTTAGAGTTCCATTTATGTATACATAATAAGTTATGGTATCTCCATCTGCATCTGATGAACTATAATTAAGATTAACTGGTATTGAATTATGGTATGAGCTTGTAGTTGGGGAAGAAATTGTTGGTGCAACAACCGCTGTATCTGCTACAGTCAATGTTTCCATTACAGCTACATTCCAATTATTTAATGTATCATTAGCATACCATTTCCATTCAATAACTGTTCCCCTGGTTTTTGTTATTGTTTTGTTTACTGAAGCTATCCCTGATTTGTTTCCAGAAAAAGATATAAAGCTATCATTAACAAATGTTCCTGAATCATTGAAACTGAATATAAACCCAGATACATTAGTCAGAGTATCATTTATAGATATGTTAAATTGTACATCCTGATTTAATTTTGGTGATGTATTATTAGTATTATTATTTGCCCAATAAGGAGGGGTTGTATCTAATGTAAACTGATAGATTGAAGAATTGCTTGAGTTAGCAAAACTATCTCCTGCAACAACTGACCAATTGTATAAACCGTCTGTAGCATTAAAACTCCAATTAATGGTTGTTGAGCCGTTATAAATGAGGTTTACATAGATGTAATAGGTCAATGTATCTCCATCTATATCTGTTGAATTGTATGTTAGATTTATAGGGATGTAATTAAAAAATGAATCGTTGGCTGGTAATATTAGCTCTGGAGTAACTGGTGCCGTATTTGTTACTCTCAAATTTTCTGATGTAGATACATTCCAGTTATTCAAGGTATTATTGGCATACCATTTCCAAGTTACTATGGTTCCATTAGTTTCATCTATTGTTTTATTCACAGAAACTACCGTACTATTTATATTTAGTATTCTAAAAGAATCATTAATCCATGTCCCGTTTGTTGCTTTATCAAATGAAAAAATAAATCCAGATATGTCATAAGTGGTATCATTTATAGATATGTTAAATTGTACATCCTGATTATATTTTGGTGAAGTGTTGTTGGTACTATTATCACTAAAAGAGGGTCCTCTTGTTATTAGAGTATAAGTAACATTCATTATTGGTCCACCTGCTCCTGTTTTACTATCATATGTTACATATTGATATGCATCAGGTGGTCCAGTATCTTCCCAAGTAGAATCTAAAATTACTGCAAAAATTCCGTCATCTCCTGAAGAATAACCAGAAACTATATCTGTTACATTAACATTTTGATAAACTCCAGTGGTAAAATCAGTTATATCTCCAACTGTTGTTCCTTTAGAATCAACTAAACCCGTTCTATAATTTGATGGTAGATTTGATTCAGTAAAGCTAGTATTGGTTGAATTTGACACATTAATCACTTCAGTAGCTCCACCAGCATCGTTTGCATTTAGTCTTAATGTTGCTTCAGATATACTATTAAAATTAGAAAGAGATGTAATATTAGCTAGATTTAATAATATATATCCCACCCCTAATTGTTCTTCATCTACCCTAATTCCACCTGTAGGCCAACAAGCTCCAACTTGACACCAAAAATCATGTGAAATAAAACCCTTTGCCTCAGCTAATGAAGAAGTAGGATCTAAGTATAAATCATCCCCTTCATATTTATCTAAGGTTATATTTCCTATACTGACCCTTTTTTCTGATATGTTTATGTCTATTGTAAACCCTGAATCTAACAGGTCTTTAAATCCTAATCTCATAATATCTTTTATGAAATATTTTTTTCCTGATTTTTTAAATTGACTTAATGTAAATCCATAGTGGTCTTTATAAGTTAGTGTTATATCTGATATTAATGCTTTGTTTAATGTGATATTTGTTATATTAACAGCATATTTCCTGTAAGAATCATATTTTTGAGTTGGGAAATTAAATCCTATTCCTGGTTGCATTTGCTTAACATCTGCCATAGAATAATAATTTTCATTATAAATAACTCCTGCCTCAAATGTTATATTGAAATATCCTCTGATTCCATCATAGTGAAAAGTTATATCATCTGAATTTTTAGTTATAAATAAAACGTCTGAAGCATCAACCCATTCCCCATTGGAATTTTGTGCAAACCTTGTAAATCCAGAATATGCAGCCGTCCAACATTCTTTCATACCATCTTGTTCTTCCTTACAGTATGTTTCTGTAGAAGCAGACCGTATTATTGATCCAGATGGTATATGTTCATCAGTAACTACAAAACTTATTAAACTAATTAGAAGTAATACACTAATAAAACTTATTGTTATCCATTTCTTTTGCATTTTAAAACTAAACACCTAATCAACTAAAACTAAAATTATTATCATTAACAACTACATTCTCCCTCTATCATAGAACAACTTAATCCTAAATCTTCGTAATTAGTTAACCAAGTTTCATCCATATAACCACATACCATATGTTGCCTGAATCCTTTTGGGAGATATTTTAAATATGTGATTATCTTGTCTAAAATACCATTAAATGTATTTTCTACTTTAGTTTGAATTGAACTTGCAGATTCAAGATATGTATTAAACCTAAGATCTATTTCTTCTTTTGTATAATAGTTTTCTAATTTGGAGTCTACCTCTTCTGCTGTGTAATAATAATCTACTACATAATTTACTAGTTCTTCTACATATACTGATTCATTCCTATACTGAAAATTGGTATTTGTTTCTACTGCTGTGTAATAATCACCTAATTTACTATCCATCTCTTCTGCTGTGTAATAATCTCCTTCAATGGCAGAAACAAAACTACCTAAAACTAACAACAATCCAATTATTATTCCTATTGTTTTTTCCATATTAATTACCTCCTTCTAATGTGTATTTATTTGTTTATATATAAACCTTACTATTGTACCTTCACTCTTGATACTATAACTACCTGGTTTCTTATTGACCCTCCACCTGCACCCCATGTCTCATCTAAATAATCACTTGTAGGTACTGAACCGAATATCCTATAACTTGATGGGCCAACCCAATAAGTTGTTCCTGACTGTGGCGGAACATATGTGGCCACTAAGTAATCTTTATTTGAATCTATGGTAAATGTTGCCCAGTCTGACCATGCTGTAGTCTGAGATGGAACAGTCCAACTATTAGATCCACCTTTTGTTATTTCCCTTAAAGTTCCAGGAACGCAGTCAGATGTTGATCCTGACCTTTCGCAGATAGATGCTCCTGATATAATTAGATCCCAACCTGCATATGAACTTCCTGTTTCTATACTTACCTGGCTTCCACCAGCAGATATTTGGTTTGCAAGGAGTACTGATCTCCAGGTCATATATAAATCTCCTGTCCATGAACCAAGAGGTGATCCTCCAGTTTGAGCTGCTGCTGTCCATACTATTTGTTCTCCTACTGGGCAATCTTGAGTATTACATACTTGACTTAGACCCCCTACACAATCTGTACCACCACATGAAGGAGCAGGATTTGTACATGTTCTTGTTTGTGTTCCTCCACCGCAACTAACACTACATGCACCCCAATTAGACCAAACACCATCTATAACAGGTAATGTTCCTGGAACTTCAATTCCACATACTGGATCGGTACATGTTGATCCTTGGCAAGTAGTAGCTGCACAGGAATTATCTGGTATGCAATCTGAAATTGTAGTTAACTTCATACCCCCATATTCCATATCTATTGAATCTCCACCAGTATTCACTACTCTGATTGTTGTATCAAAACTTACGGCTCCATCTGGAATATCTCTTGTTTCTACTGTAGCAAGATATTCTGATAAGATTGCTTGTAAAGGTGGAGGCCTGCTTATTGATTGTATTAAATTTCTATCTTCATCATAAAAATGGAATGAAACGCCAGATTCAACCTCCCCTGGTTGCTGTACTTCCGTACTTATTGGAACCACCCTATTTTGATATATTAATATAAGTACAACTACCATTATAACTAAAATTGGAATTAATTTCTTGTTGTTTGTCATTATCTCACCAATGTAACACTCCATGTCTTTCTAATTTCTTCTGCAGTTGGTACAGTACTTGTACCTACAACTTCGAATGATACTTCAAATTCTGTACCTTGTGAAATATCTATAAGACCGGTAGTCCACATTTCTTGTTCTCCACTAGTAAGGGTAAATGATCTTGGTGAATCTACTAACTCAACTTCTGGTGGAGGGATATATATATGTGGTGCTACTATCATTGCCCCAATTTCATAACCTTTATATCCATGGTCTATACAGTTACCAGATGAATCGCATGATAATAAATGGTCCTGCGTATTTGAAACCCAAAGCCTATTATCAAATACTTCAATCACATTACTCTCTAAATTTTTATCTCCATGGTTAATACAATTGGCTGAAGAATCGCATGAATAAAGAACCCCTTGCTGATCTATAACCCATAATTTACCTGCAAAGGCTTTTATCAACTCTAAATCGTTTAAACCTAAATCTACTTCATGAACACAATTTGCATCACTATCGCATGATTGCAAATCATCTGCTTCTGCTATCCATAATTCGTTGTTGAATACTTCCATTGATTCTATAAACCCTCCATGAGTGCCATAATCAAAACAACTTCCAGAAGAAAAGCATTTATAAAGAGTTCCGTCATATACACTTACCCAAAGAAGACCATCAAATACCTCTAAATCCATAATATTAGATCCAAAATCATATTCGTAAGTATAATCATTCCAGTCAGTATATCTAATTAAAACATCATCTCCAATATCTCCAACGAATAACATATCATTTAGAACCTCCATTGCTCTTGGAATAAACCCTCCAGAGGCACCAGCAGATTCAATATTACCAGAATAATCGCTAACAAGCATATCCCTTTTAACCCCTAACCAAATTTTATCTGGATCTGAGGGGTATTGTGTTGCTTCCCAAACAGCCATTGACATTATTTCTTTTCCCACATCACCATAATCAACACATCCACCAGTAGAATTACATGCCAGAAGATGACCAAATCCATCTTCACCAAGACCTATCCATAAAGCGTCTTCTGTTACTGGAAAGCCAGCCATTAATAAAAAAGATTGCATCATTGCAGTATCCTTTAATAGAAATAAACCTATACCAATCAATCCTAATACCACTAATGGATTTATTTTCTTTTTAGTCATTGTTCTGCGCACCATCTTGCATATTCAAGATTATTGGTTACACACATTTCCTGCTTAGTAACCATACGATCTTCGAATATTGGTTCAATATTATAAGTATAACATTGTGAAGTTATAAAGCTTCCAGAGGTAGCCTCTAATTGAACCCATCCTTCTGAAGGGATATATGCTTCCAACCATAAATGAAGCCCTCCTTTCCTGCTAAATGTTTCCTGAGATATATTAATTTCACCAATTTCTGTAAACTTTGGTTTTCTTACTGGCATTCTCAAGGCAGACATAACTGCGAATTGTATATCACAATATGTAGTACTGTAAAGGCAGCCGCCAACTACTCGTGAAGGGATGCCCATAGATCTCAGAATCCCTATATTTGCAAAAGTCTGTTGAGTGCATATGCCATAACTATCTTTTATTACTGAAGAAGTTGTGGCTGAATAACATTCAGAATCTGGTCTGGATATGTATTCTATATTATCATAAACATAATCCAATGACATCTGTATTGCTTCTTTTTGATTCTTTGATTTTGATAGTATATCATTTTTAATGGTTTGGATTACTGGATCTGAATAATCATAAATTACTGTTTCTTTTGTTAAATCCTGAAGTTCACTACTTTTATTTACTTCTATACTAAGTATTCTTTGCCAGTCTGTTACTATTTCTTTTTGTTCCTGACGTATTATCAAAGCTGGACGAATAAACAAAAGAATCATTATAATTACTAATACTATTCCTACAGTTTTATTCTTTTTTTTGAAAAAAACCAAAGCTGCTATTCCACTAATCCCCATCAATATTGGTGTATAATCAATCTGTTCTCCTCTTTCGTCTAATTCTCTTCCTGAGGGAGGGAGAGCTGGTCCAAATGGACCACGAGAAAGGTTTTGTGCAGAAACTGAGAGAGTAAAAACTAAAAAAAGAAAAAAAATTAAAGGAACGAGGTTTCTTTTACTCATCCTTCTAACCTCTTTATGATGAAAGTCCCACTGAAATACTAAAGTCTAATACATCACTTCCTATTATCAGATCATATTCCATATCTGATGGATGACTAGTACTTATTCCTTCAACTGGTGGTTGTTCATCTCCAGCATAACTAAATGTTGCTAGATATGTGCCATATTCTGCAGGGAGATAATTTTCTGCAACAACTGGATCTGTCATCCATGCTGTTTGATCTGTTAATCCTTCAGCCACATTTACTTTTCCGGCCGATCCCGTACATGAATTCCCAAGGATGGTACAACTTGCCCATACTGCGGTAAATCTTGGTTCAGCTACTCCACCTGGGTTTGTTTTTACTGTTGGTGTTGAATCTAAATATACGTCATAACTTGATGCTCCTAATGGTGCATCTCCAGTTGTAATACTAACAGCCATATGTATATTTCCTGTAAACTTTTTATATGGTTGTTCTCCAAATTTAAACACTGCCATCAATAGATCATCATACCATGTTTGGGGTGGTCTTTGTTCTGGAATGTCGAAAGTCACTTCTGGGAATAGATTTGTTGGTTCTCTTGTATCACAATCAACCATAAGATACAAATCTTCTCCATACGTTTCTGAACAGCATACCCTTGCTCCACTCGCTCTTCCTTCTATTTCCTGAGGTAGTGGGCAATAGGCTGGACAATCTGCATCATAATATCCCCATCCAGCAATATTATCTGGACAAACATTATCTCTTACTTTTACAGGTATAAAATCTGCACATTCTCCATCCATGTTACATACTAAATCTCCTGAACAGTCATCATCAGTTACACATTCTTGTTCCATTGTGGTAACGAACCATATTATTCCGATTACTATCGCTGCCATCACAATCATTGTTGTTTTATTTTGTTTATTTACCATTGTTTTTAATTCCTCCTGGTATTTATTTCCTTATTAAAAAGGATTTTCATATCTACTTAAAACTAAAAAAATATGTTTAAGTAAACTAAAAGTAATCATTTTCTAACTACCTCAATTTACTTTCCTTTCTTGCTTTTCTTCATAGCAATAATAACTATTATGATAATAATTACTATTAATCCTGTTCGTTTTTGTTGTTGTGATAATTGCTGTTGTTCTTGTAGTAATCCTAAATAGTATACTGATTTCCCTGCTCCTGTATCTTGGTTCACTGTAAATGTCTGGTATCCTGTTACGTTGTTAGTTGCTCCATCTGTAGTAACATATCTCCACTCGTATATTCCTTCAGGCATACTTTCTATTTCTAATGAAAGAGCTCCGCCTGATTCTACTGTGTCAGTGTATATTTTTCTTCCTGGATTAAGTCTCTTGAATTCAATCCATCCACCTGTTACTGTCTCTGCGCCTGCTGTACATGAGAATGTTACATCTCCCCTTGAGTTCTTTATTGTGTTTGCTGCTGGTACTAAGCTTGTACATCGAGCTGGTTTAGTGTTGTCTACTGTAATAGCTGTATAAGTTGCTGAAGTAATTAATTCTCTTGTGGTTGTTGCGTTTCTACATGTTGCGTACCATACCCATATACTGCTGTCTTCTAAATCTGTAGAGTCTATGCTGATGTTACAGCCGCTACCTGTTGCGTTTAACTGACAGTTAGATGTAGCTGCTTTTATCTGTCCTGCTGTTGCGTTTTCTGTGTTTGCCGCTGAACCTATCAAAGATACGTTGGTACAGTTTTCTGCGTTTATCGTAAATCCTACCTGCCAGGCTCCTCCTGACACTGTTCCTGTTGCGTTAACTACTGTCAATGTTGTTGCTGCTGAAGCTAGTCCACTTATCATCACTGCTATCAAAGCCATTATTGCTAATAGTCCTATTGTTTTATGTTTCATTTTCATATTTTCCTCTGCCATACTCCCCATGCTACGAATATGCCTATTGCTGCAATAATCATACCTGGTGTTATCATTGTTCCCATGATGGAATACATCAAAAATCCTGCCATCACTGGACCTATTACCGGCATAAAGCCAAGGCTTAATAATAGCACTGATACTGCATATACATTTCGTTTCGTTTGTGGGTCTATTTTATTTAAAAATGCCATATTCGTTTCCTCCTACTTTGTGTCTTTTAAAAGACAAAAATAAAAAATTTAAATTAAGTTTAGTTGTTTTCTTAAGACTGCTACTGCGAACCATGCTGTTACTAATGCGTTAATCAACATCACTATCAATACCGGTAATGCTGGTAAAGCGAATGCTGACAATGCTAAGGTTGCTGCTAATGCTGCATAGAATAACACTAATGTTAATTTAGTTGTTGGTGTTGGTTTTAATCCAGGTATTGTGTCTGGGGACCATTTCATGTTATAGATCCATGTTCCGACCATAACTACAACTGCTCCGCCCAAAGCTGCCACTAGTACATCTGGCATAGTTAATGCCCATTGTCCGCCTAATGTCTGGATAATCCTGTTGCCTATTGCTGTCCCTGTAATTATTCCTGCTCGTCCTGATTGTATCATTGTTATTATTGTTTGCGCTAAGTTTTCAAATAAACTCACTAACCAAACTAATATTGGTGTAAACACTCCCATAATTGCCCCAGTCATAGCTTGCTGTGGTATCTTAAATCCTGCTAGTTTTGCCATTTTTTGTTTTGCCTCCTTGTTGTTGTTTATTTTATCTCCCTTATGATTTAAGGATTTTGAGCCGGTCTACAATTGCCTTATCAGACCAGGCTTTGTTGTTTGGTTTATTTCATTGTTGGTTGTATGAGATGAGATGAGTTTAAAACCCTATAATCCATTTGGACTACAGGGAGCTCTCCTTAGAGAGGGTAAAACGTTTCCATCCTACCAAAAGAGGTGATAAGTTAAATCATTATCGCACGCAGTAATATTAAAACTATTGCGCCTACAGCTATTGCACCACCTAATTTTATAACTTTTCCAAATATTTTGAATGCCCAAAATCCCAATAGTATTGCTATTCCAAACTGTATTACCATTGCTACTGAAGTGATGTTTGGAAATTCAGATTGAATCCAAATTGCTATATCATCAATTACTGGGATTACTTTATCCCATGCTCCTTGTCCTGCGTCTATTATCCCTGTTGTGTTTATTCCCATTTTAATATGATCCGTCTAAATTAATAATCACTCCGTTGGTGATAAATATTCTTTCTTCTTCTGTTTCTTCTCTTGTCTTTGCCATCTCTCCCTCCATCTCTCCTTCTTCGACTTTTGACGTATTCTATCTTCCTTGGACATTTCTATCCTATCTCTTAGTTACAATTTGAATTGTTTTACTATTTGTTCTACTACTAGAGCTGATGCTCCTGCGGTAAGTAACAATCCTACTGAGATTGCCCCCATCCTGAAAATGTCAGGTACAAATGGGTGTACAAACTGTGTTAATAACACAATTCCTCCACCTAACAATAAAGCTCGCCCTATATTCTTTCCTGTAAATATTCTTTCTGCCATTTTGTTGTTCCTCCTGCTATTTTATTTATTTAAAAAATGCTCATAACCTAATGAAATTATTAATCCGAAAAACGCTAATCTCATCCCCAACATATGATCTATTCCTATATTGGTTAATGTTTGTTGTGAAAATATAGCTAATCCAAATACAACCAAACTTAATAATTGAACTATATGTATCCAATCTGCATATTGTTTTAAGTTGAATTTTACCATTTTTGATTTATTATTAACAACATCCACCTATCATTTTATTTCCTCCTCAAAACCATTTCAATTATTAATAATAAAACCATTGGAAGCACTAAAACTGCCAAAGCCCACATAATTCCGATTGTGGATATGTTAATTATATTTAGTGGAATCTTTCCAGTTAAAAATTTTGATATTTGTGATTGCAAACTTATTGCTATCCAAAACGAAATAAAACTAGACGGATAGTACCATCGTTTCATCCTTTCTCTCATTTCTGCTAGTTTAGCCATTTTTAATTTCTTCCTTTTCTGAAATATCTCACTTTCAATAAATTTGTAAGATTGAACTTATCAAACAATAATGTTGCTGGAAGTGCCATCCAGGCTGTAATCATTGCAGGAGATCCAAAAATTGCAAACCCTTTTAATTGATCTATTGTTGCTAATCCAAATACTACAGTCATTGTTGATGTTACTGCTAATGCGACTGCCAAATCCATAAAAAAGGCAGTAGATTCCTTTCTTCTAATTTTTAGGTACTGCCCACCATTGAAAGGAAAAAAGAACAGGCCAAACCATAAAAGTGAAATGATAAATCCTACAGTGGGATCTATGAATGGTCCAGGGTTTCCTCCACGCAATGCGAAGAAGAAAAGTACACTGGATAGGGCTCCTATGAATGCTTCAAATCCGTCTTTTAATGTATATTCCATTTTACTTAAAACCTGTGGATATTTTTTTTAATATTTTTTTTAATTTTGGCAATGCTAATAAATACAAAATTATTGCTGCCAATGCATAAGTAATCAACAGTGCCAATCCATATTTGATATTAAGGATTGTCCCTATGAACCCTGCTATAACAAATTCCAAATCTGGTGGTGGAATCAAAATAATGACAGCTGCTCCGATTAGGGCTAGCCTGATTGCTTTTCCGTATTTTCCACCATTCAAATAGTTTTTGAATTTTTGATATTCTTTCATCTTTTAAAAATTAATATGCCAAGACCCTTTGCGGATCTACCCCCCTTCCTTTTGGAACCTTAATTGTTATATTTGGAAGTTTAGGGCCTTTTCCCCTGGCTAAGTTATAAAGGGCTAATGCACCTAAAACAATTAAACCCCATGTTCCTATTTTTATTCCTGGAATGATGTTGTTGAATGTGTTTATAAAACTGAAACCACTTGATATTCCTCCTACAACAAGCATGATTACCCCTACAATAGTTGTTGGTGGAAATGGAATTAAAATTGCTCCTATTACGGCAATTACTACTGAAATACCGAATAATGAAGCAAAAATCCCAGCTGTGCTACCAAAAATACTTTGTGTAGTAACCTCCATAACTCCACTTGGGTTTTGGAAATACGCAAATAATAGGACTAATGATCCTATAATTAATAAAGTCTGATTTTTAATTGCCCATCTCCTAAACTTATCAATAAATTTCATTTCTTTATACCAACTGACTTCACCCAAAATACGGCAGCTAATACTGGAACTCCAACCATTACCCAAGTTCCTATTCTATATCCACTTACCATATTGTTTAGCCATTCAATAACTGCACTTCCTCCAACAAAGAAAGATATTAATGCTATTGCACCACCTACAAGTATCATTCTTGTTTTAGATTTAGGGGCTGCCCATTTAGATGCAAATAACATCAATCCTCCACCCATGATGAATGTCAATCCTGCAAATATTATTACTGTTTCTGATGCTATGTCTAACCCTAATATTGATTGGGTTGCTACTTCTGCTGTTCCTGTTGGGTTCATAAAAAACACTATAGCAAGTAATGCTAATACCCCCCAAAATAGTTTTTCATTTCTTCCGATAAATTTTGTTATTTGATTTATTGTTTGGTTTGCCATTTTTAGTTTTGCCTCCGTGGTAAGAATTGAAAGAAAATCATCAATGCGATGAATCCCCCTATTGCTATAATGTAAGCAGATTGACATTGGGATGAATTACCTAATTGTGGTGCCCAAGATGTCCATCCGCAAAAATCCATTTCAAATTTTTTGGCTGATTCTATGCATGATGGATGTGGGCTGTATCCACTTTTTACTTTTCCATCTCCAAATGTTCCTACTTTAGCACATCTTCCACCTACTCCTGGAACATCACTACACCATCCGGTTTCACATAATTCGTGTGGT
>SDBV01008545.1_pt1 | contig 13779 bp, 8 predicted proteins | sample 2277081 | NCBI WGS metagenome assembly SDBV01 (sample SAMN10402039, study PRJNA504765) | marine sediment metagenome | isolation source: marine sediment core GS10_PC15, 223 cmbsf | place: Arctic Ocean: Southern Knipovich Ridge | collected 2010 | reverse complement strand
CCTTAATAAATATTCCTTTGTTAGATTTTAGATGAATAATGACTAAAGCACAAAGACCTAAGCGAGAATGAAATAATGACAACTTAAGGTCTTCTGCCAATCGCTTTATTTCAAACATAATAAATACCAGAAAGCTCATAAATTATATTTACCCACTAAATTCGTAGTAGAACCATTTTTTTTTTCATCTCACTTTTTTTTCTGTTTGGATCAAAGTTTTTTGACATACACATAGTTACATTCTAATTGCTACCTCATGGGCAGAATTACTACCCATCCATAGAACCACTTTTGGTCATTTCTCAGTGTACTCCAAATTTGTACAATTCCCTTGTAGTTTTCGGGTAATCCTGAAGTATGATCAATTCCATGAGCCTGTCCTTCAGCCCTGTTTTAATATCAGCATATGCAGGAGTTGCAACCAGATTGTTCAACTCATCAGGATCATTCTTCATATCAAACAGCTGTTCTCCATAACCATCCGGATAGTAGGTATAACGGTATTGCTGGGTACGGATGGTCCGGGCCCATTGACCGGGATGGCTGGAATTGATCTTGTTGTAGCTTTCACAATAAGCTGCTTCACGCCAATTGCTGACAGGTTCACCTTTATAGACAGGTAATAATGAATTACCCGGGAGAACTTTTATCTCATGGGCAGCTTTTTTGAGATATATTTCTTCAATGGGGGGCTGGGGAATCTTCAAAACTGCCATATCAAGGATTGTGGGACAGATATCTTCCAGCTGGACCATGTGATGAGCCTCCTCGCTTTGTTTTAACCCGGGCCCTGCAATGATGAGCGGGATACGTATACAGGCATCGTAGTGTACCTCCTCTTTTCCTGCCAGACCGTGATCCCCAAACATTTCTCCATGGTCTGCAAGGAATATGATGTATGTATGGTTTAACCGCCCACGTTCTTCCTGTGCATCCAAAATCCTGCCCAGTTGTTTGTCAAGATGAACAATATCCGCAAAATAGTATTGCCGTACCTGACGCCAGTTTTTATAAATTACCGGTTTCCTTCGTTTCAGTTCATATGGTCCATTCGGATCGTCAATCCATTCAGCTGAAACCGGCGGTGGTATCATGATCGTATCGACATATTGCATATATTCACCGGGCGGACATTTGGGTCCATGCGGCTGGACATAGCTTATCTGAGCAAATATCGGTTTGTCTGTTGGTGACTCTTTAATGAATTCCAGTGCATGCATGGTAATCCAATGGGTCTGGGATATCTCTTCAGGAAACGGAAGGGTGTACGTTCCCGAAGTGTTTTGGGGAAACTCATCAGTGGCCCAGTTGAAAGAACTCCTGACTTCCCTGATTCGTTTCCTGAGGTTTATCTTATCTTCTCCGTATGCTGCAAAATCAGGTATCCCTGTCGGCCAGATTGTGGCCAGTGCAGCCTCATAATGCCCGGGGTGGTTTTTTTCAACCCAATCCAGCCATTCTCCACCTCTCGGATCCTCTGTAATATGGGTTACATCAAAACTATATGGTTTGTAATCGGGATAGAGTCCGGCAAAATGCGGCTTCAGATGGACCTTACCAAAGGCGCCTGTCCTCCATCCATGCTTTTGCAGGACCTTCATAAAGGTTGGTAATTCAGGATCAAGCTGGTAACCATTTTCCAACACTCCATGTCCCCTTGTTGTCAGGCCCGTGGCAATGGTAGCCCGGGCCGGCTGGCAAACAGGATTGCTTGTAAAACAATGGGTAAAAGCAATCCCCATTGCTTTTAACCGGTCGAGGTTGGGGGTCGGGCATACACCCTCCCATGCTGATTCCAGCCATTTGGCCGAGAGTTGATCAACCATAAAAAGAATAATATCACTTTTTTCAGATACGGATTTATCCTTCGATGTTGTTTCGTGAAGGCGCTCATTCTCGACCTGCTGAGAAGATTCGCTGATCCCTGGATAAGTATTAGCTGCAAAACCTGCTACAAACACCAATATGGTGGCGAGTGTAATGGGAGTTTTCACAATGATTATGTTTTATTACTTTATAAATTCGCTCACTACGGATAAAATTTATCTCATTGCAGTATTGGGTGCACTGCGCCCTTCATCCACATACTTCTGAAGCAGTCCGGTGAGTTTCTCCACCACCTCCGGATACTGGTTCTGAACATTGTGCTGCTCGGCGATATCATTGTCAAGATCGTATAATTGCACTCCTGGCAGTCCAAGTTCAGCGGCTTCTTCATTGGTCCGTGGATGGCTCCACCCTCCTGAACCACTACATAGTACAAGTTTCCATTTTCCCTGGCGAACAGAGAAACAACCTTGGGCAGAGTGATGAATGGTCGCTTCACGGATGGGACCCTCATAAGACTGACCCATCAGTGCGGGTAAAATATTATAGCTGTCCTCACCGGCATTTTGAGGCAAGGGTGCATCCAGAATGGCTGCACATGTTGCCATCAGGTCGGTAAGACAGATGATCTCATCGCTCTCCGATCCCGGACTTATTTTCCCCGGCCACCGGGCGATAAACGGAACATGGTGCCCGCCTTCCCAGATATCAGCTTTTGTACCACGGAAAATATAACTCGGATTGTGACCGAATTTTAGTATCGAACTTATGTCACCGCTCATGTTTGTGCCGTCCCTTCCAGGGGAGCCGTTATCGCTGGTAAAAATAACCAGGGTGTTCTCTGCAATGCCTTCCTCTTCCAGTGCATTCAGAATTTGCCCCACCGTCCAGTCCACTTCCTGGACAAAATCACCATATGCACCTGCTTTACTCTTTCCCTTAAAATTAACGGTTGGCGCAATGGGTGTATGGGGTGCGGTAAGTGGAAAATACAAAAAGAAGGGTTGCCCTTTCTCTTTCCTGAACAAACCTTCTTCCGGTTTTGCTTTGATATATGCAACAGCTTTTTCTGTTAATGCCGGTATTACTGCTGCCAACTCCCAGCCTTCTATCATCGGGCCGGAGACGCCAAACATATCCCCGGGCTTCCGGAGTCCGGGGATACCCAGGGTTTTTTCATTCTCAATGAAACAATAAGGAGGAAAATTTGGCACATCATCTCCGAAATAGTAATCAAAACCTTTTTTCACGGGGCCGTTTTCAATGGGCATGGTAAAGTCTACTTTGTCGCCGAAGCGGTTACGAATATGACCTTTCGTATAATCACCGAGTGCAACACTATCATTCAACACTGATCCATCTGTTGCATTCCAGTCCCAACCCAGATGCCATTTCCCAACACAGGCTGTGGCATAGCCATTTTGCTTTAAAAAAGTACCCACAGTTAAACGGTTCTCTTCAATAAGAGGCCCATCCCAATGCCACAGGACTGATCTTTTCAATTGTGACCGCCAGCAATAACGGCCGGTTAAAACACCGTAACGTGTTGGTGTGCACACAGCCGATCCTGAATGCGCATCGGTAAAGATGATCCCTTCTCCAGCCAGCTTGTCAAGGTTAGGGGTCAATATTTTAGATTCAGGGTTCAGGCAGCTTACATCTCCGTATCCCATATCATCGGCCAGGATATACACAATATTGGGATATTCCCGGGTTTGTTCCTTGCAGCCTGACCATAGTACAGAAACCATTAAAGTACTGCAGATGAATCCAATCAGGCGAATTCCAGAATGTTTTTTCATTTGTATTTATCTTAATTGCACATTGTTGATCTTTTTGTAGGCCTCCCGCTGCTGGTTTAAATCAACTGAATGATCCTGGCATTTTGCCCTCAGCTCTTCCAATATTTCCGTTCCTTCATATGCAGCGATCAGATTATGGTGCTCTCCGGGATCCTCCTGCAGGTTAAACAGCTGTTCAAAGTCTGGTTTTCTGGCCCGAAAATCCACATCTTCTTCCAAATATTTTACTTTGCCATCATACATTCTGATGTATTTCCAGTTTCCCTGTCTGATCCCCTCACAAAATGGATTATCGCGTCCCGTGTACAGGTTTTCGAGGAATATCTCTTCACGCCAGGAGAGGTTTTTGTTTTCAATTAACGGGACAAGGCTTCTTCCTTCCATCTGTTCCGGAGCCTGAATTCCTGCATAGTCAAGAATGGTTTTGGTAATATCAAGGCTTGAAACCAGATTGTCCAGGGTTTTACCCCTCAAGATTGCAGAGATCTCAGGGTCATAAATAAAGCAAGGGATTTTTGAGGTAATATCGTAAAGCAAGGCCTTGCCTCCCATGCCGTATTCACCCATTAGTAAACCGTGATCGCTGGCAAAGATAATGACTGTATTTTTTATCAATCCCTGTTTTTCCAGTTTTTTCATCAGCCCGCCAATCACTTGATCAAGTCCTGTGATGGTCTGGTAGTAACGAATATGGTGTTCCCTGGTTGAGACTGGATTATAGTCATATTCGTAGGTTTTCGACCTTCCCTTGTCCTGGTCCATTACATGCTGAGGAATGAATTGATAAGGATCACCGGCACAATCAGCGGGGATGGCAAAGGGGGTGCTCCGGTAAAGCGTATCGTAAATCGGATGCCCTTTCAGTTTTGGATTTTCATTTGCCGGTGTCATCATCGAATGCCAGTTATCGCATCCGGTATACATGCTGGTTGTCTGGCTGCCGTGAGGCACATTAAAACTGACCGACAGGCAGAAGGGTTTGTTGCCTGGCAGACTATCAAAAAACATATTGATACTTTCGCCCATAATCGGTGTAATGATGTCTTCCCCGGCATCGTGGTAGGGTTTGCAGCTCCCTTCATCGAAATCTTTTGGAAAAAACTTCGTCCAGCCGTCGTGACCCCTCCAAAAATCGAATTTTTCAGACGCCCTGCCACGGAAAGTGTAGTACTCCACTCCAAATTTTCCGATGAATCCGGTATGGTATCCGGCATTTTGTAACAATGAGGGATAGGTCTTTTGCCACTGCTCTTCCGTTAATTCATAAGAAGAGGTAAATCCGACACCGTTTTTCCGCTCGTGCATCCCTGTAAATATTGCCACGCGGCTGGGAGAACAGGTTGGCTCGGCAATATAGGTGTTTGAAAACCTGACACCCTCCCCCACCAGCCGATCGATGTTGGGTGTTTTCACCCAGGGATGCCCCATGGTACTGAAGGTATTGTCCCGTTGATCGTCGGTAAGCAGGAAGATGATGTTCGGCCGTACCGGCTCCGGTTCTCCCCCGTGCTTATCCTTACGGTATCTGCTTTTTCTCCACCCTTCCTGTTCATGGATTTTATCCGCAAACCTGTTGCCCAGTTCAAGCATACCATAAGTATTAAAATGTACCCTGTCATCAGGGTAGGGTGATTCAGGCTCATCACAACGGAGCGGCAGATCATCGGTCTCAACAACAAACGCTCCCTGAACAGACAGGGGATGTCCTGAATGATCGTCAACGAAACCCTGGGCTTCCCTGACTTCCTCCCTTCCTGTAAAACGGGGCAATGGAACCGGAATAACATATCCATAAACAAAAAGCATATCCGGAGCATTCAATTGTTCCCTTACCCGGTGGATAAAGGCATTTAAATGCTCCCCGTAACCCAGTGAATTTTCCATGCCGGCGATATCCCTTGCATCCCCTTCTCCCTGCTGCCATGCCATTGCCCTTATTATTGGGGTAAAGCCCATTTCCCGGAGTTCATCCATACCTTCTCCCACTGTTTCAACAAACCTTTTGAAATGAGGACTGAACCGGGTTGAGTCGCCGGCATCCTGACCGGGATACCAATCCTCGTATAAATTTGAGCCGGAATAGGCATGTTTGATCAAGGCAGATTTTCGTTCGGGGAAAAGCTGCTGAATCCGGTTCCCCATACTCAGCTCAAATCCGAATTTATCGGGTGTCTCCGAAGCCTGGCAAAGAGGCTGCCAGGTTAAGGGCAAACCTCCCCCGCCAATCTGTTCAGAGTAGAAAATCATTACCGTGGTATCAATCCTGAAACCGTCTGGCAGGTTTTTCATGTACCCCTGACCTGTGGCATTGGATTGACCGCCAATGAGGTACACATCCACTTCAGGATTCTGACAAGCATTGATCATAAAAAAAACAGGTAATAAACAGAGGAATGGGAATCTCATTGTCATAAATTTAGTATTTAATCGTCAGGGTTTGTTTTTTAATGTTAGAATATCATCCTCTGTTAAATCATCTCCGGCAATTTCAAAGAATTCTTCTTCGAGCATTAATGCAATAGTTGCTTCTGATATATATAAATTCTCTGTCTCGTATGGATCGTTGGCTAGATTGTATAATTGATATGGCTTTGTAAACGGATTTCCTATTGGAACTTCTCTACCTCCGGAACCATTACATAAAATTAATTTATAATCTCCCTTCCTGATCGCTATTGAACCATTAATGCTTTGGTGTATAATAGGCTTCCTATTGAAAACTTCATCACTCATAAGAGGGACCAAGCTATGACTGTCCTCCATTTGTAGCGGATCGGCTTTTAATGCTAACAAGTCGACTAATGTTGCTGTAACATCAGTAAGGCAAACAGTTTCATCAATCTGTCTAGGTTGTAAATTATTTGGCCAACGAACTATAAATGGCACCCTGTGCCCCGCCTCGTAAATATCTGCCTTTGTACCACGCCAATTCCAATTAGGTTTGTGATTCTCAGGTTTGAAACCATGATTCTTAATATCATTAACATGATCTGGCTGCCCATCTCTGTATAGGTACATATAAGAGCCATTATCACTGCTAAAGAGCACAATTGTGTTTTCCGCCAATCCTTCCTTATCCAGGGTTTTTAAAACCTCTCCAACTGTCCAGTCAACCTGCTGTATGAAATCACCATACCAGGAAGCTTCAGAGGTGCCTCGAAACCGGGGGTGTGGAATGAGTGGTTTATGTGGTGCTGTTAGCGGAAAATAAAGAAAAAAAGGTTTCTTTTTTCCAATATTTTCTTCAATATATTCTACTGTTTTGCTTAACAGATGATCCAAAACATTGACATGTTTAAATCCTTTTATTGTTTCTGCCTTACGCGAATATGCTGGGAAATCAACAAAATCAATCACTTCATCGACAGGACCTAGAGCAGTATTGTTCTCAATATATACACATGGACTAAAATCGAGTGATGCCGAAAAAATATATGAATAATCGAATCCCAATTGTTTCGGTGTATGCAGTACTGGCTTGGTATAATCAACAGTTCCAAACCCTGCCTGCTGCCCAGGTTCCTTAGTTTGCCAATTTACACCTAGATGCCATTTCCCAATAATAGAAGTTGAATAACCGGCATCTTTAAAGATCGATGCTAAGGTCTGTCTTTCCAATTCAATTATGGGTTTACCATAACCATTAAGCACCCCTCTTTTTCTCTCGCTACGCCATGGGTAGCGTCCGGTTAAAAGACTATATCGGGAAGGAGTACAAACAGCAGATGAAGTATGGGCATCAGTAAAATTAATTCCTTCGCTTACAAGCCTATCCAAATTTGGTGTTTTCAACTTTGACTCAGGATTGTTAGCTGCAACATCTCCATAGCCCATATCATCAGCAAAGATTATTATGACATTGGGTTTGTTTTCGGACAACTCTTTTTTATTCTGAAATTTGCATCCTGAAGATATTACAAGAAATATACAAAGCATTTTAGCTATATTCTTCATGTTTTTAATTTGATTTACCATCTGTTTCTCATTTTCTTTAGCCAATATATCATTCAATTCCGGCAACAGATTTTATAAGTTGAAAATTCTTCAATCTGCTTTTACTTTTTCAGTCCAACTTTTTAAAGTGCTAGAACAGACTGACCCGGAATTTTCTTAAATACGGAAGCATTTATGTACGAGTCGCAAACAAAGCACCAATCATAGGACATTACATTGATGTCTCTGTGTTAATGTTGAACACTCTCTAAGAAACAAAGAATAGTGCTATTCATTCGGGTGTTTTGAATTCAACGGTTTGCTGTTCTGCCGTCTTCGATCTGTTTTTGGAGCAGCGCTTTCAGACTATTTACAACTTCCGGATATTCTTTTGCGAGATCCTTACTTTCCTGAAGGTCTTCATCCAGATTGAAAAGCTGATTATCAATAAGTTTCCATGGTCCTTTTCGAATGGCTAATTGTCCGGCGAAGTTTTGGTTAATGATACTTTCCCTTATTTCACTTTGTTCACCCATGAGCACAGGTAGTGCATTAAAACTATCCTCTCCCATATTTTCTTCAAGCTTATAACCGACAATGCCTGCAAACGTTGCCATCATATCCGTCAGACACATGAGTTTATTACTGACTGATCCCGGTTCAATTCTCCCCGGCCAACAAGCAATAAACGGCACGCGGTGCCCGCCTTCCCAGATGCTGGATTTAAATCCATGTAGGTCGCCGGCGCTTTTGTGGCCAAAGTCCGTCACCATCTTTCCGTTCTCATAACCATCAAGACCGACAGGTCTGGGACCATTGTCGCTTGTTAGGATTACTAGGGTGTTCTGGTCTAGGTTCAGCTCCATAAGTGTGATCATAATCTGTCCCACCATCCAGTCCAGCATCTGGATATGATCACCACGTATGCCTGCATTGCTTTTCTGTTTCATGAAATCGGGTACGATATTTGGGCGGTGTGGGGCTTCCGGCGTCAGATGTACGTAAAAGGGACGGACCGGATCAGCTTTGACATGTGTATTTATGAAATCAATGGTCTTCCGGGTGTAAATTTTATCCACCAGTTCCGGTTGCCAGTCTTCGGCAATCAGCAGTGGGCCCAGATCATGCGTTTTATGCCACGCTATTTGACTCTCGGTCATCTTCCCCCTCCCCATATCCGGATAATAAATATTGTAGTCCAGCGGTTTGAGCTTGCTTATAATTTTATGATCTTCCACAAACGTGATGGGAGAAAGATTATGGGCACTAGCAGTGACAAATGAGTAGTCAAACCCTAAGTCTCTGGGGCCTCTTCCCAGGTATCCCTTATCGTAATTAACAGGCTCCTCGTCTTCCCACCCCAAATGCCATTTTCCGATCTGTGCAGTTTTGTAGCCACTCTCCTGCATCATATTTCCTATGGTTTTACGTCCCTGCCCAATTAAGGAACGCTCATATCCTGACCAGAACACCTCTTTCTTAAGCCGTCCCCTCCAGGAATAACGTCCCGTAAGAACTCCATACCGGGTGGGTGTGCATACCGATGAAGGGCTGTGAACATCCAACACTCTTATTCCCTTTTCTGCCAGGTTGTCGATATTGGGAGTACGGATCTTTGTGGCGCCATAACAACCCAGATCCCCGTAACCCAAATCATCGGCCATAATAAAAATGATATTTGGTTTTTTGTTACTTATCTCTTTTTTATTACAGCCCGCAATAGAAAGTACAGTAACAATAAGAAATAATACTATTTTGATTTTTACCTTCATAATTTTTAGGGACTTTTGTCTTTTACTGGGCATATCTACGTACCTCAACATCGTTTTTCTGCGCTGGACCTGGTGTACTCCGTCCATCGGTGATGAGTTTCTCCAGCAGGGCTTTCATCTCTGTTACACGCTCCGGTTTTTCACCAGCCAGGTTTAAGGTTTCACTCAGGTCATTATCGAGGCTGTAGAGTTGCACGGGACTCTCACCCCCACCAGGGGACCAACCGCCGGAGCCCGGGCCGGGAATAAATTTCCATGAGCCTAATCGTAAGCTGGGTAAGCCACCGCTGGAGGTGCTCACAGCGTGTTCGCGTACAGGATTTTTGCCACCCTTCAGCAAAGGCAGCAAGCTGAAGCTATCTTCGCCGGCATTCGCTGGTAGTGGCGCACCCAGGATGTCGGCGATGGTGGCTATGAGATCTGCCTGGTGCACAAGTTGCGATGAGGAGCTGCCTGGTTTTACCTTTCCTGACCACTTCACGATAAATGGGACCCGATGGCCTCCTTCCCAAACATCAGACTTATAGCCACGTAAAAAACCGCTGGAATAATGACCCTGTTTTTCCAGAGCAACAATGGGCATATTAGAACGATCCCAAGGCCAGCGTTTCATACTCAGGTCCATCGATTCTTCTAAGGTAGTATTGCCAACATATGGAGCACAGCCATTGTCGCTGGTGAAAACGATAAGGGTGTTGTCGGTTGCCCCGCTTTTTTCCACTGCATCAAGTACACGTCCCACGATAGCATCGGTCTCCATTACTAAATCGGCATAAAGGCCAAGGCCGCTTTTACCTTTCCATTCTTTATTCACAGACAAAGGTGTATGTGGTGAAGTCAATGACAGGTAGAGCAGGAAAGGATTTTGGGATTTAGCCTTGCGCTCTATGAAGGCTACAGAACGGTCTCCTAGCGCCGGCAAGACATCTTCCAATGCCCAGTGCTTAAGAGCCGGCCCCTGAATACTTGCTTGATTTTTCCCGAACAAGCTTGATGAACCGAATTCGCCGGGTATTCCAACCGTTTGGTTGTTTTCAATGAAACAATAGGGAGGCCAGTTGGGTACATCTACCCCAAAATATTCATCAAAACCAACAACCGTTGGACCCCCGGGAATTGGCTCGGAGAAAACTTCCTGCCATGCCATGCGGTGTTCCTCTGTAGCTGCAATCTCTTTTTGACCAGGTCTGAACAGATCCATGTTTTCCTTTTGGATCGGCCAGTCCCATCCAAGGTGCCATTTACCGATACAAGCAGTCTGATAATCGTATTGTTTTGCCAGTCCACCAATGGTAAGACGGTCCGGCGTAATCAGCGGAGCTCCAAACACTCCTACGATACCTCCCTGTAATTGCGTGCGCCAGTGATATCGGCCGGTAAGTAAGGTGTAACGCGATGGTGAACACACAGCTGATGATGAATGCGCATCTGTGAAACGCATCCCTTGTGCGGCCAGGCGGTCTATATTTGGTGTGGGAATTTTCCCATTTACGGGATTGTAAGACTGGACATCGCCATAACCGAGGTCATCAGCATAAATTACAATAATATTAGGACTTTCTTTTTGGTTAATGCAGGAACTCAACGCTAATAAAAGGATTGCTATAACAAAAATATTGAGGTTGAGGATATATTTCGAGATAAGCATATTATAGTTAAGATAATATCTTCTAAGACCTAAATTTTCTCCTTTGCTCTGCCAAATACCGGTACCCAAGATCCGGTTAATTAGATTGGATTACAACTGTATAAGATTTAGCTTCTGTCAATTAGCTCGATATTAAAAAAAAGGTTGATTGTTGCTATTTAACCAACCTTTTTTTTTATAAAGAAAATAATTTCAATTGTATCCCGGATTCTGAACCAAATTCTCATTTATATCAATCTCACTCTGTGGAAAAGGCCACAGATAATGCTTTGAAGGATCGAAACTCCTTTGAACTCCTCCCGGGTCTGTAATTTGCGGGATGATCGTTTCAGCCGTTTTCCATCTCTTAATATCCCAGTATCTATATCCTTCCGTTGCCAGTTCGACCAATCTCTCATGCCTGATACGCTCTCTCATTGCAGACTGATCCAAACCATCAGGTAAGGGTGGCATATTTACACGTGAACGGACTGCATTAACGGCATCATAGACACTTTGATCAGGTCCGCTGGCTTCATTTTGTGATTCGGCGTATAACAATAAAACTCCCGCATATCTAGTAAAAATGTAGTCCGCATCACATAAATTTGAGTAATCAATCGGAACACTTTCAGGATTAACATATTTCTTCTGCATAGGAGCATCGCCTTTAGCACCTGCTGTCCAGTCTGACCACTCAAATCCATCCGACCGGACAATGGGTTCATCTTTATATCTAACGTTATAATCAAAACGCGGGTCCCTGATAGTTTTATCAGTCGGGTCTCCCTGGTACAGTGGAGACTCATCGATGGGTAATCCATCAGTACATTCAAAATAATCCGGAAATTCGGGTTGGATGGATGGGGAATTCCACCAGCCCCTTATAATATCAGGGCCCCACGTTGCAATTCGGTCGGGATTTAAATACTTTGCAGAGAAAATTATCTCAGGATTATTATCCTGTCCAACAGTCAGAAACATCTCCGGATAATTACCAGTGTACAGACTAAAAATTTCGGACAGTATCACCAGTTTGGCTGTAGCAGCGGCTTCTGACCAATTCTCATTGTGCATCAGCACCTTGGCCTTTAAGGCCAGGGCTGAACCTTTCACCGCATGGCCGTCAGTATAGGCTACATCAGGTAAACCGGCAATAGAAGCATCCAAATCTGCTAAAACTTGTGAAACCACTGTTGCTTTTGTAGCCTGCGCTACTTTTGCTTCATCGATCGTAACAGGTTCTAAATGTAGAGGTACTCCTCCATAGAATTCAGTCAATGTGAAATAAAACTGTGCCCTTAAAAAGAAAACCTCACTTTTGTACAGGGTTATTTTTGCCTGATCCATGTCAACATTGTCAATATTATCCAGAAATGAATTACATACAGCAATACCTTTATAGCTTTGAGTATATACGGAACTAATGTATCCCCCAAGGGTTGGTTCAATAAGCCCCCGTGCTATATTCGCAGTCTCAAAATGATTAGCATATTGATATCCAATTTCAGTCATACAATCAAAATTCGTCCGCTGATGGTCATAAGCACTTTGGTTTAAAAGGGTGCTATATACTCCAGCCAAACCCATTTCTGCGTCGGCTTCGGTATTCCAGAAGGTTTCGCTTGAAATTGCATCACGCGGGTTTTTATCAAGGAAATCCTCACAGGAGGTAAACAACAACGCTGTTACTCCTAATACAATTATTATCTTTGCTTTCATATCTTTAAAATTTTAGGATTAAAACTTAACCTTAACACCTGCAGAGTAAATTCTTAATTGTGGAAGGGCATTAGCAAAACGGCCACTTCCTGTCCTTTCCGGATCAGCTCCCGGATAATCCGTTATCGTAAACAGGTTGTCTACGGAAACATATACACGTAATGTTTTCATCCTTATTTTCTTGGTGATGTTCTTGGGAATAGTATACCCAATAACTAAATTCTTAAGTCTTAAATAAGAAGCATCTTTTAGATGATAAGTTGATTTCGTTCCTGTAACAGGTTTATAATTTGACCTATACATTGCAGGATATTCATTTGTTGGATTCTCCGGGGTCCAGACATTCTCTGCAAGTTCTTCTGTAGGAGCAGTACCCTGTTGAAATGGATCAATTCCCCAATTCGTTACATGAAATTTTTGACCTTCAACACCCTGGAAAAATGCTGTAAGATCGAAATTCTTCCAGGAAAGATTAAAACTTCCACCATAGTAGAATTTAGGTAACGCTCCATCTACTACTATCCGGTCATCAGCATTGATCACCCCATCTCCATTCTGATCTTTAAACTTCAAATCTCCGGGTTTCGGAGCAAAAGGATGGGTTGGCCCCTCATCAATTTCTGCCTGAGACTGGAATATACCGATCCATTCAGTTAAATAATAAGAATTCCAGGGAAGACCTTCCTGTATGGTGGTCAACGAGCCATAGCTTGGAGCTTTCACTTTGGAAACCTCATTTTTGATGGCAGTCAAGTTTAAATTCACACCATATCTAAGATTACCAACCTGATTGGTGTGTCCTACCTCAAATTCAAACCCGGTATTTTTCATACTGGCATAATTGATAGTAGGAGACGATAAACCTACACTGGCAGGTATTTGTATTGCATAGAGAATATCGTCAGTTACTTTGTTAAACCAGTCGGCAGTTAACGAGAACAATCCATTCTTCACACTTAAATCAACTCCAAAGTCGTGACTACTCAGGTCTAAAAAACAGGGCCGTTATTAACAATTTGAGCTGGGTTTTGCATAGTATTTCAAAAATTTCCGGTTGTATTTTCAAAAAGCAAAGTCTTATTAACAGTTGTCAGTA
>SDBV01008544.1_pt1 | contig 13779 bp, 12 predicted proteins | sample 2277081 | NCBI WGS metagenome assembly SDBV01 (sample SAMN10402039, study PRJNA504765) | marine sediment metagenome | isolation source: marine sediment core GS10_PC15, 223 cmbsf | place: Arctic Ocean: Southern Knipovich Ridge | collected 2010 | reverse complement strand
CCTATCATGTAATTACAATTCTGGATGGCTCCTTGTAGAGCAATACAATCGCGTGTTGATTGATCCAGTTGTACCTCTAGGTCACTTTGATTTTCGAGCAGTTGATCCTTACTGAGCATGAGCCTCCTTTAGTCGGCTAGGTTGCCTATATCGTAGAGGGCGATGTACTTGTCAACATTGTTGACGATGACTTTGATATAGCCCTTCACGGTACCACCCGGCAAGTTCAATTCAGTGGTAGGGTTATCGTTCCACACCCCAGGCTGAGTGGACGCCAGCTTCAAGACGGCATCCCAAGCCTTGCTATTCTCGGACTTAGCCATCCTGAAACCAACGGTATGGACGTTGGAGCTATAGGTGTGACCAGACTCCATGGCGATACCCCGGACATCGTAGCCGACCAGGTCGTCACCGAAGGTCTTGCCTGCGGAGAGTTCATCGGTAAGCTCGGCCCGGAAGCACTGCACACCCGAGGTGACAGTACCCGAAACTCCAGAGCTTCCCTTGATAATCGGGGCTCCCTGATAACCTACCAAACGAGCCGCGCCAACTGCCGCTGCAAGTCGGGGCTGCATCTGAGCACCATAAACATCCCCGGTGGTGGTCACAGTCTGATTCGGCTTGGACGTATAGCCGATGGTATCGCCGGTCGCGTTGTCGTAACTCCGGTGATTGATGCGAACCTGCTTATTGTTATTGCTAACCTTCAAGACCAAGTGAGAACCGGACTTGGCATTGATGGCATCAATTCCAGCATTCGCGTCGAGGACTACAGCTTTAAGAGCCTCAGCAACCCCCGGTACAACGTTAATCAAATCTCGAACTGCATTGCCCATGTTATGCCTCCTGTATCTTCTTGACGACGTAGGCAAGTGCTTTTTCTATGTCGTCAGTGGTGTCTTCAGAGCATTGAGATTGCTTCACATGAAGTCCTGCCGTCCGCTTTTTCTTCATCTGGGTTAGCAGGTTCTTCACATGTTGCATGTGTCCAACAGTGATGGGCATGACCCCTCCTCTTTAAGCCGCAGGTACCTTGGCGATTTCCTGGCCTTCGAGCCAGGCATCAACGGCGCCGAAGTCCGGGCTAGTGCCTCCTACCGTAAAGACCACGTCAAGAGCCGTGTCATCCGTATGCGGGAGGGGGAGCACTAATAGGTACGGAAAGGTTTCCGCATCATCGATGTTCTCAGTGTGGGTTACCTCGATCTCCTTTCCGTCGGTGGTGAACTTAGCCGTAACCACCAGGGTTGGAGAAGTACCCGACTGGGAAGGAACCAAGACTTTCAGGCACAAAGGCCGGGTCATAAAAGTGCCCCCAGGAAGTGTCTTGGACTTGGTCTCAGTAGCCGTGAGATCAGCAGCGCTGCCCACACGAACTATCATATCTGCGTCTCTGGGTCCGGGCATGTTATTGCCTCCTTATGGTAAGAGGGGGGCCGAAACCCCCCATTAGAATCTTAGGTTATCCTCGTTTACAGAGGAACCACACCCCGCAACCGGACTATGGACTTGATAGAGAACTTGGAGAGTCCCACGGGCCACTCGAATACTGTCCGGTGAGTCACACCATCGTTGATGATGTCGTCGTAGATACGTTTGGGCTCGTGCATCTGCCAGCCCTGAACGTGCTGCAACCCGAACCGAATGAAGTAGTAGCTGGTAGCAGTACCTCCAGTCGAGGCGCCAGCATTGGTTTCGGTGCTGGTGATGATCTGGGTAGTCTGATCGCCTTTAGTCCCGGCCTCCATGAATGGCATACCCCGGAACAAGGGCACGGTCTTGTCGAACTGGTCTTTAGTAGTATCCAAGAGACCTTCCCGACGTGCCACCCGTCCCAGTGAAAACATCCCTTTCTTAGAGGTGAGGATAAGGTCCACCTGGCCTTCGTCCACCTCGTACATGGCAGTTTCCAGATGGTCAAGGAAGGTCTGCCGGTTGGCGCTGGAGGCACTGATGTCCAGGCCCGCAGCCTCGATGACCTGGTCGAGGCCCACACCGCCCAAGACAAATTCCGCTTCAACGCGCTTTTTGATACCATTGAATCCCTTGGGGGTCACGTCGCGGTCACCATTGATGAAACTATCAGTGAAACCGTACTGGTACCGCTTGGCCTGCAAAAGTAGGTTCTCTTGCCAGGCATCGATTTCTAGCTGGCCGGGAAGTCGAAGTGCCCGGTCTACATCTATCTGTCCACCCATGAGAGCGATGCCGTCATTAAGCTCCGAGAAGTTGTCCTTAGTCTCGGTATAGGGCTCTCCGATATCCCGGAAGACAGCATCAGTCACAGATTTATTCTGCCATTGTTTAATGGTGAAACTATCCGTGGGCTGGAAAGTAATCTTCTGGAAGAGTGGGCTGCTACGGGCATATTGCAAAAGGATTCCGGCCATCACCTTGTCCTTCATGCCAGCAGCCATTTCAGCTATGGTTAGCGCCATGATTTATTCCTCCGACATACCTCGGATAGGTTCCCATTTCTTACCGCCCGAGGCCATAACTTCTTTGGGGCTTATTGTGTAGACATCGTGAACACTCCCAGCCGCCCGACTGGTATCTACGTTATTCTCGCCTGATTTGGTATCCGAGTCGTTTTTGTCGCCTGATTTGTCGCCGTTACCACCACTCGTTTCGGCCTTGACTTGGGCTACCACACTGGCCAAGAATATCTTGAGGGAGTCCTCACTATTTTTACCATCCCCCCAATCTATCTTGCCAGGGTCGAGGCCCAATTCTTTCAAATTGACCCCGATAGTTTCCCGCATCTGCTTCTCCACATCCCCACTACTGACCTTGGACTCTATGACGGTCGTCTTATTGTCGGGTGCCTGAGAGGAAGAATTAGCTCCCCCTCGGTCCTTGTACATTTCCTCAACCATCGCAGCTTGCCGCTGGTCTTCTGGTAGACTCTGGATATGGTCGGCCTTCATGCTATTGATTGTTTTCGTAAGCTCGGCTTCTCTGGCCGTGCCATCGAATTTTGCAGTGGCAATTTGTTTGTCAGCTACACCCTGAAAGTGGGTCCATGATTCAGTTGACCCCTCTTTCTTCGCTCCGGCAATAGCGGCTGCCATCTCGTCCTCGCTGTAGGTCTTCGGGTCAGATGTTCCACCATCTTTTTCGTCGTCGGCCATGATGATGCCTCCTGATAGAATGTAATTTGATTATAGATGAAATGAGAGATTCCTGTCACCCCAACCTTGAGGTATGTACCTTAATGTGAAGCTAACGGAACCGGGGGAATGTTCCGAAGCCTGATGTTAATACCCGATTCCGACGTGGTACTTGAAGTGTAGGAACAGCCCCCGGCCTAGCTATGAATAACTGATAGGTTTTCTCCATGTCGGGGTTCTCGGTACGCATCCGGCGTCGAGTCTGACGGATAATGGCCTCAGCTAGTGAGAGTTGTGGGGTACTTGCCAGTATGGAACGAGCCTGACGTGCAAGATACTGAGACTCCTGAGTGGTAGTAGCTCGCTGCATGAAGTTCATTAGGCGCCTGTAATCCTGATAGGCTTCCGCTGTAACGGGATCGGCCTGTTCAATCTGGTCCATAACTCCAGATCGAATACCGAAGTAGGCCCGCATTAGAGGAGAGTGGACCTCCAAAGACCTCTCCAACTCAGTCTCGGAGCGTCGGATTTCAGATTCCATGATAGCCCGGATAGGCTCATCGTAGTTGTCTAAGACTGCTTTGCGCTGGTCGAAGAAAGCGCCCCAGTCAATGTCACCTGTACGAACATCAGTGAAGTCCTCAGCCGCAACGGAGTAGTATTGTTCGAGGGCCTCATCAACAGGGCTTACCATAGGGGATGGCTTCCCGAACTGGCTAATATAAGCTAGTCTGTCCTCAAGACCAACGGGAACATCACGGAACTCCGGTAGATCATGAACAGCCTGGAAGATAGAGCCCCGCTCCCGGTTTAATTGGGAGAGTTCTTCCAGGGCCGTTGGACCAGACTTATTTCCAAGTCTCCATTGCTCACTCAACTTCTGGCGACGAGCCAGGTTATCTTCCCGGCTAATTTCCATTGCTGACCAGAAGGCATTGATCTTCCTCAGAATTTTTTGTTCCGCAACAGGCCGGAGAGCTATAGAGGCTCCAATCCAAGCATCGAAGTTAGGGACAGCTTCTCGGATAGCTCGATGTTGAGGACCGGAGACAGCCGTTATCTCATAATAAGTGAGACCCAGGCGTTGAGCATCTTTCAATACGTCCTGGGGTATGCCGACGATACGTTCGACAGCTTCATTGGTGGTCTCCGTAAACTCCCGTTTAGTATCCGGTCGATATCGAATTACACTGGACTGATTGATAGCAATCATACGGGCTGATGCCTCTTTTTCAGCCAGGTAAAGACGGGTGATGGCCTCTTCGTCTCCGTTCTCAGCGAGGTTACGTACCTCAACTGGGTTGAGATTAAACTTATCGGCAATCACCTGGTCAATGATGAACTCAGTGTATCGACTATCGAAAGCCAACTGTCTCAGTGGGGGCGGGAGGTTTACTCCAGCCGCCGCCATGCCGTGTAGTATTAAACTGACGGGAGGTGGTGGAATGGCCGCAGGTTCACCTTGGAGTAAGCTGACACTGCTGGTGATGAGCGGGTTAAAGTAGAATGCCCCACGAGCGAACCAGTCGAAAGTCGGCTCGACACGACCTCTGTATCAAGAGTGTAGTCCCGGGAAGTCACGGGCAAGGGTACGTCTTACAGAACCCGCAGCCGTACCTTTCATTGGATTGAACTCAAATCCACCAGGAGCGGATGAGTATCCGTAATCCCAATCTCCACCGGCTAGGGCTAGATGTTTACCTAGGACTGGGCGTCTTGCAGCTAGGGTAGCAAGACGAGGCCAGCGACGGGACTCGTACATCCAGAAAGGCATGAACCGTTGCATCACGAAGTCCAGGGTAGTCCTATTGTCGTAGTTTATAAACCAGCGGCTATATTCGTCGGTGGTCCTTTTACTTGCAACAGATCGGGCACCCGCAATCTTTGTATTCATATCCGGGCGCTTTTCAACATAGTCTGCTACGCGGTCTAGATAAGAACCAACGGCCCCTTCCTGATCGGTAAGTAGTGGAGGATTAACCCATAGACGTACAATATCGTCCATGATTTTCTGAACGGTCTCCATCTGCTTCTCGATGACAGTATCTAATTCTCGTTGAACAGGGGGCAAGTCTGCTGTCAAAGCATCTATATCTCTTTCGGGAGCCCGGACAAGGAGGGCATCCTCTCCTTTGTCGGTAAGTTTAGTACGCCACTGTCCGCTCTTTAGTCTTACCGGAGCCTCTAGGAATCCCTCCGTAACTAGTTCAGCCAGTGTTCCAGTGGGAATCAGATCGTTAGTAGTGGACTCTCGGAGAAGGTCTAGTTTCAACGGTGTGAGAGTCTCAACTCTACCAAGCTCAACGACACGAGAATATAACTCCGCATAGACCTGTTCTCGACCGGACAGGAATGGGGTGGCAATAACCTCGGTCTCCAGTACGTCGGAGGATACAGCGTCAAAGAGGGAATCCTGTTCTTTAAGACTGGCCAGACGCATGGCACTAACTCGATCTTCGACGGCAACCGAGACATCGATAACCAGTTCCTCGCCGTCCACGAAGGTACCGATGAAGTGGTTACGCTTTCGCAGGAGGTTAAGGTTTGCCACTGTGAACTCCCGGATCGTATCAGCCGTGGCGGTTGGGAGGGGGAGACGCAGTTCCCGGTCAGGGAAAGCTGTCACCATGTATCGTCCGATATCACCGGCAGCAGCCTTGGCGATCATATCCTCGCCTATAAGGTTGATGGACACACCACCCTCTTGTAGTGTGCGCTCCAGGATGTTTTCGGCACGTACTTTGGTGATAGGACGTTTAGGAAATACTACAGGTTGAGTTTCTAACTGAGCGACAACATCTGGCTCGGCGAAAGTAGTACGGGCTGTGTCCAGACTCTCGTTGAATGCGACAGCGGCTTCGTCTCCTGCGGCAGCCAAGTTGTCGAGGCGGGTTACCATCTCATCGAGAGTCTCGGGTGCTCCCCCGCCCTCTATTATGGCCTCAGCCGTATTAGTCATGTTACGTTTGCTGATCCCAGCAACTCGTTCAACCTCCTGAGTAGCTTCGCCCTTTTCGACACGCCGGTGGAAGCGGTTGATACGGGTATTCAATCGACCCTGCTGGCCCCGAAGAGATCGCTGACCAACCTCTGTAGTTTCTTCCGCGAGTAGTCTAGTGAGGCTGGCACGTTCAGCTTTTAGAGTGTCCCATTCCGGTCTGAGGAGAGCCGGGATGAAAGACTCGAAGACTGAATCACGTTCCTTGAGAAGGTCGTCGATGTCTCCCTGGATTTCAGGTATGCGGTCGGCCAATCCATTTTTCCTGGCTTCATCTAGGGCACTGGAAGCCATAGTGATATTACGGTCGTATTCCCGGAGTGCCTCGGGAGTAGTATTACGAGGGCGAACCTTGGTGAACTTCTCCATCTTGACCATCAGTTCGTTCCGTTGGCGGACGGCTACGGCGATGGAGTCAGTGAGATGGGTAATAGACTGTCGATGCTTGTTGGCCAGAGATTCAGGGTCACGAGCAAGAGCCGCTTCTGAATCCTCTAGGGCGGCACGGAGCTTATTAAGGTCTTCGTCAACGTCGTTAATAGAGGCATCTAGGCCACGACGGATGAACTCCCGGTCCTTACCGACTACATCACGGGGCAGTGTTTCGAGAAGAGCGTTCCAGCCCTCGCGGATACGGTTGGACGCGCCTGCTCGAAACTCGTATTCAGCAGCCCATGTGTCAGAGCCAATACTATCTAGCTGAAGCCAGAACCAGTCAGTACGTTCCTCGGGAAGAGTAGACTCAAAGAGTTCTCCCTTACGGGCACGGTAGTTGGTCCAGGTATCTCGTAGATTTGAACTGATGTCCCGGTAGCCGGTGAAGATGTCGTCCATGGACCGACGAACAGCTTCCTGGGCCGCAGGAGTTGTAGCCTGGGCAGATAGGAGACGCTCTATATCCGGGCGTCCTTTGGTAAGGGCCTCCTCTACTTGGATACGGGCGCCGCCGATGTCTTTGTCGATAACCGCGAAGGCTTCGTCCCAAATGGCAGATCGATTCTGAGGAGCAGTCGCCCCAGCTTTGATACGGGCGTGAGCATTAACCTCACGAGGAAGCTGAGTCAGATCGTCAAGGACATGCTGGAACATGCGGAGAAGACCCACCGATTCGGCTGAGGTCTGAGGCGGACGTTTTGTAAGCCCCTGTATAAGATCATCATAGCGGTCGCGAATAGCCGCACTGGAAAACTTGTGCCACTCCAAAAGAGATTCACGGGCCTTAGTGGTAAGTTGTTCGACGTTCTCTGGACGAATAACATCGTCGCGGAGGACTTGTTGGAATGCTCTACGAACATCAGTAGGTAACTCAGGGTACTGACCCAGCACATCTATCTGGGCCTTCTGAATCATACGACTAGAAGTTAGGGTTTCTCGTAAATCACGAACTACTTGGGGATCACCAGTAGTCACGGCTGTCCAGACCTTCGCTCCAATTTCATCTCGAAGGTGCATGGTACCTTGGGGGAGTTCGGTTTGAACAAAATCTCGGAGAGCATTAATCTCAGCTACCTCTATGCCGGATTCACGCATTGCCCGGTCGAACTCCTTCATATAGCGATTCGTCCAAGCTGAACGACGGATAGCCCATCCAGCTTTGGATGAGAGAGTGATGGGCCAAAGAGTGACCTTCTTGAAAATCTTCTTGACTGCTCCATCTTCAACGGGAACATTGTAGAAGTTAGGTCCGGTATCCATCAAAAGACGTTGCTGGGCCTCTGCGTTGAATAGATCGGTTGGGACATCTTCAAGACCGGCTGTCAACCATTTGAACTCTTTATCGTTCATTCCTCGGCGCCCGAGGCCACCCATTCCGACGGTGGCTACAGCGATATCCTCAACGACGTTCATGAAGAAGAACCCGGCAAAGGTCAGGTGAGCTAAAGCCCAAGGTCGAATTATCATTGGCTCCAACTTACGGAGCCAAATGGAGTCCCACGCTAAAAAGATTTTATCGTCAATGGCCTCTCCAATCCCACGCGCAGTCTGTTCATCCACAGCCATCTTCGTCAGGACACCACTTATAGTCTTGACCCGCCGCTGCCGAAGAGTACCTTCTACGACCTCCCCTGCAAACGTTTTCCCCCCCTTAACAAGTGCCTTACGTTCCAGGTCTCCAGCAAACCCCGAAAGGAATGTCGTAGCTTCAATGGGAGTCATCTGCTGGAGTTTACTGTGGAAGTTCTCCCAGCCTTGTACACCAGCAGGACTATCGGCGAACTCCTCTGCAAAATGATTCATCATGTTACGGAGAGAGTAGGGATTAGCATCCTCTGGGAAGCGTGATAAGTTACTGAAGAGATCAGCACTATCTTTGGATACACCGGCTGCAATCTTCGAGGGACCAAATGCCCCGGAGACGGTAGCGTTGATACGACGCTCGACCTCTTTAACCTGCGTGGTGATGTGAGGAGCCTTAAGTTGTTTGAGACCTGTGACCTCACCAGCTATATTTGCTCCGGCGCCTAGAATCTTTCGGACAACAACATCTGGCGCCCGGTCGATAGCATGGAGGGGGAATAACAATGGACGTATGGCGGGTAGGGCTTTCATGGCCTTACCGGGTATTCCAAGACCCACTAGGTTGAGGGGATCAACAACAAGTTCTAGGGCTCCCTTAAGTCCCCATACGGTATCGGTGTCGTGGTACGCTGCCGTTGCCGCATCGATGAAATCGCTGAGTTTATTGGCCTTTCTTTCTACTCCGGCTTCAGAAGCAAGACGATCTAAGGCTGTCTCCATTCTACGCTCGAAGGGTTGCTGACCCGGAAGAGCATTAGCCGCCAGGCCCATGGCTACAGCAGCCGAAGGAGTAGTAACGTTATCCTGCCACCACTGGGCCGCACCAGCTACTTTAGCAACACTCCGACGATACCACGGAACACCCTTCTTAGCATCCTCAACTTGGGCAATTGCCTGCTCACGCGACAAGGGGTCTATGGTGGGACGCTGATTGAGGAAGATAGTCATATCTTCCCCAATGATGTCTCCAGTACGGAGGAGAACTTCGTAAGAGTTAATGTCGTTACGTTGCTGCCCGATTTGCCCCGCAAATAGCCGCTTGGCTTCATCACGGTCTTCGGGCGTTTCCAGTGTTCCGTATCCTTGCGCGAATGCCTGAGCTATACCTTCAATTCTTGGGTCTGGCATTAACGACTCCTAACTAATGAACCACCAGGTAAAGCCGACCGTCGAGCAATACGTTGCTGCTCCTCTAAGGTAGTACCGCTACCTATAAGGGCTGCTTGGGCTGCGCCAAGTTCTTCTTGCGAGAAGCCTCGGGCTGTACCGGGAGTTAATTGACTTTGAAGTTGGGGAGTTTGGAAGCCACTGGCTTCACCAAGTATCTTACCTATGCTCCCGAGAAATCCTCCAGCCGGACCACCAGCTTCTCGACCCTGTACACCAGATGGAAGTTCCTGTCCTGGTTCAAGACCGAAGAGAGCCCCCAACTGTTCGGGTAATCCTAACCCACCTACAGTCTCTTGTCCCCCAGCACGAGCCGCAGTAATGCGAAGTAAGTTCGCTGTCCTGGGATCAGCCAGCATGGAGAAGAACTGGGTGAGTTGAGGAAGCGACCGAAGGAGGTCTGACCGTTCTCGGGAGAGGGTTTCTTGGTCTAGTCTCTCCTGACCTATTCCAAAGCGTTCTGCTTCAAGTGCTATCTTACGTGCTTTCTCCTCCTGACCTATCCCAAATCTCTCCTCTTCAAGTGCAACTTTACGTTCCTGTTCAGTCTGTTCTAACTGAAATTTAGACTGAGCCAACTGAGGAAAGAACGGGGCTCCCGCCGATTGAGTAGTAACAGGTTGACCCGTAATAGGATCAATCTGTGTATCCGTAATGATAGGAATGATACTATCAATCTCTTCAATTCGACCAGTCGAAGGGTTGAAGCGTTTAACCTTCCGGGTTATGTATTTCACATCCACACCAGTGATCCTCTTAGCTTCCGCACTAGCCTCGTCAGGAGTTGCTCCAGCTTCTAGTGCTTCTCGGGCCACTCGTTCCGCTTCTGATTCCCCCTGTGCCTCTGGTATTACATCTTCAACCTCATCAGGAGGGCCTCCCCCACTCAATGCCCCAGATACAGCAAGACCGGCACCAGCACCAACAGCACCAGTCGCTAGGAGACGAGGAATACTCCGTGGATTAATTCCGGTCAATCGACCAGCAGTCCCAGCTACTCTACCAGCGGCCCCGGTAAGAGCCGTAGCTGTGGCGGGAACAGCACTAGGCAGAACACCTCCAGCCGACGTAGGAACAGCAAGACCAGGCGCAGCCGTTACAGCAGCACCAGGAAGGGCCAGGCTAAGGCCCGCCGCAGCTAATCCGGCCTTGACGGGAACTGGACCTATGTTGATAACTCCCCGAGGGTCAGTAGGATCAAATGCGGCTCGGGCAGCGCTTACGAGTTTCCCACCTATAGACTCAGGACGTGCCTGAACCTCTCGTGCCTTAGCCAATAGGTCTGTAGTCTGCTGAGGTTCAAGAACACCAGCCTGATTCAACTGTAGAAGACCCTCTCGGGTTACCTGTCTAAAGTCGATTTCAATTTCGTTATCTCCCGATACTGTGACACCTATTGGGAGAAGAGATTCGGGAGCGGCAGCTTGATCGGCAAGTTTTTGGGATACATCGAGGATACCCCCCTTGTCGAGGATAGCTAACCAATCTACCGCCCTCTCAGGAGTGATAACTCCCTTGTCACGGAGGTCAATAACTTGTAGTCGAGTGATTTCCGCCATGTCACTCCTCTTGAGCTAACTGGACTTCCTTAGTAGCCATTATCTGACAGACACGACAGGGGCTCTCTTCACTATCTTGGTGACCGAGAGCCGTCTGAATTTGAGCTATATCGTCTATTGATAGTGTACCATATAGACGCTGGAATCGTCTCATAAGGTTCTCATGTCCGTCACTGCGGAAGAACTCATGGACTTCCTTCATTGCTGCTTTTACTATGGGAGAAAGGTCTCCAGCCATGTCCTCGAAGAAACCCGGCATTATAGATTCTCGCTTTGGCTACCGGCTACCAATCCTTGCTGACGACTGGCTGCTTGGTCCTCTAGGGAGCCGGTTATAGCTCCCTCGGGACCACCACCTGGAGGCTGCCGAGTTGCACGTCCTCCCTCTACATCTGCCTGAGCTTCTTCAAGCATTCGTTGTAATACTTCCTCCAAGCCAGCTTCTTCAGCAACCTTCTCTACAACAGCACTTGAGACTAGAGCCGTGAGTTGTGGTCCAAACATTATCCTCGATGCTAGGATACGTCCTAGTTCAGAGTTTGGATCGACCTGCGGGAACAAAGTCTCGATAGCTAACTGAGGAGACATAAGACCGGCAGCAACCAGATTTATAACACCCTGTTGTTTTCGTATCTCGTCTTCCGGTGCCAGTACATTGACTTTTACCTTGACCGAGTGATGACCACCAAAGTTACTACCTTTGATGGACTTGAACTCTTCTTGGGTGGCGCCGGGGCCGAGAGAGACTGAACCTGGGACAATCTTCTCCATGTAGATACCAGACTTAACGCAGATCATTGTCATCATACGCTCGGTAGCCTCTGCTAGAGGTTGATAACGAAGACGAGCCTCACCAATAGCAAGTTGCTGCTGGAATCCTGCACGGGTACCTGGGTTCTGACCACCCCTGACTACGCGGGGAGCCGCCGCCGCCGAGATGATATTGTTGGCAAGTGCGAGATGTTGAAATACCATCTGGGGAGGAAGTTCGGGAGTTAGTTCCTTAATCTCAACGCCGGGTGGCATGGGCTGTACCGTACCATATTCTAGGGTGATGGCAGGCATCTCGTTGGCCCTCTCACCTATAGCTACACGAACAGGCCAGGCGCCAGTTTTCATTACGATATCGGCAATGGAGTAGTTTCTCGACTCAGAGAGGAGGATACCCTTGAGAAATCGAAGAAGACCAACGAATCTTTTCTCGGGTTTATGTTCTGATCCATCGATACCCAATCCTGAACTACCGATAATGTATGGGTGTGTACCCCACCCATGATCGATAACTTCATTACTGAGCCCTGGTCGATTTTGGATAAGGACACTGCGTTGGGTATCACTCCAAAATTCAAAGACATCAACCTTAGTGGTACGTTTAAGATTCTGAGTATTCTTCCACTCGGGATAAGTTGACGCGATCTCTCCGACGTACTTTTTTGAAACCTGAATAGCCCACTCAGGTGGATCGTGCCATGGGTCGAAGAGGACTTCACTAGGATGAAGAACCTGAAGAGTAAATGGCATAACAGTAGCCTGGAAGTTACGCCAGTTCTCTCGTGCCTCTTTATCTGAGGATGGAGGTTCATCTTTCCATTTGTTCTTATCGTATACAAACTTGACTGTAGATATTCCCCATAGAGAGAGATGCTTGGTTATCTCTCGGTACGGAGATACAGGTGGACCAGCCTCCAGGAAAGTAAGAAGAGCAGCATAGAAACGGCGTAGAAGTTTAGCTTGCTCGGCTGCTGCCTTAGTGCCCGAACGACGTGGTACTTCTATACGGCGGTTAGTAGGCGATATGTGGTCTACCGCTGTCTCGATAACCTCTCGGGCCGTAGGAAGAACGATGCCTTGGTTAGAGAACTTCTGGGGGAGATTGAGAAGATGTTCGACATCGAGATCATGGAACTTCTCATCCTCAAGCATATCACGGTGAAGATCACCATAGAAGCTAACCATCTCGCTCTTTAGGTCTTTGACTTCCTGGAAGTTAGATAGAACTAGTGGCATAGTTTAGTCCTTAATTGAGTTGCATCAAAACCACTCTGGTTGGCCCACCATTCAAAATCATGACTTTCCAGGAATTCCTGGGCACTTTCTTGGAGTTGTGTCCTTTCAATTATAACACGTTCCGTGTATGGAAGTCTACGTTGAGCACTCGGGAGACTGTCCGATGTACAACCAATCCCCCCGAGATCATTTCTCAGACATATCCAGAATGCGGCTAGGAGTTGTTCTTCAGGTACCATGTTGATTACATTCTCCATTATCAACTCTCTTTATCCAGTTGCAATTGGCGCAGAGGAGTTGGTAGTCTTCGGGATGTTTAATGACTCGTCGGTACACAGCCCCCACACCCTTTTTTCTCTCTTTAGTTCCACCACCATTTACATGATCGATCTGGAGAGCTTTCCAGTTATCGAAGCCACATCGAACACACCTATTCCCTAGAATCTTTATTGCATCTTGTAGTAATTGTCGTGAATACTTACGTTCTCTAGTAGCGTACTCTTCAAGATGTGCAAGTCTATACTTATGCTTACCCTCTAGTATTTTCTTGCTAGTTCTAAGCATATACCACCACCTTTCCTCTGTGTCGGCAGACTAAACATTTTACTCGTTCCTCGTCGATGTCCTCACAGGACCAGCAGATAATCGTCTTCATCCCCTCAAATGGATTTGACTTCCCCCAATTGATTCGCAATACCGGCTCCCCCTCCTGATGAACAGGATACAAAGCTGTGCCACTGACATAGGACTTTGGGCTCAAGTTTCCTATTGCCGGAGGAGCGTTTACAGACATATGCCATGCCAGAGCGATAGCCATCACCTCATCATCATTGCCCGAGAGACCCTCGAACTTATTAGTCTCTTCGTTGTAACCGAACCCTAGCATCTCTTCGATAGTAGATTCTGAGAAGAGATTAAG
>SDBV01008543.1_pt1 | contig 13781 bp, 12 predicted proteins | sample 2277081 | NCBI WGS metagenome assembly SDBV01 (sample SAMN10402039, study PRJNA504765) | marine sediment metagenome | isolation source: marine sediment core GS10_PC15, 223 cmbsf | place: Arctic Ocean: Southern Knipovich Ridge | collected 2010 | reverse complement strand
GAGGATTTTGTATATTCGATATAAAGCTGATCAAATTGCTTGACGGCCTGGCCGCAGATAACCAGATCGATACCAGGGTCCAAACCACATTCCGGCATGAGGGAAACACCGGCTCCTACCGCTCGATCGTGAAGATGCCGGATGGGATCTGCGTAGTTGGTGCTAACCAGCGATACACCCGCTTCGACGGCTGCCTCGAAGGCGTTCGGCATCAAATGAAGCGGCAGCAAATCAATGGCTACGTCAACACCCTGTCTGAGCAAAGAAACCAGAGCATCTTTAGACGAGGCATCAACCTTGACCGGTTTAATCTTTTCCACATTCAGGAAGCCGGTTATCCTTTCCAGGGCGTTTGGATCAACATCGGCGCAGATAACTTCTTCGACCAGTTCACTCCGAGACAGATCAACAAGAGCTGCCTTGCCCTGAAAACCTAATCCGCCTAATACAGCAACTTTCATTTTTTAAATCGTCCCCCTTTTTGTGGTATGAACTATTTTTTTGTTTCGCCGTCATTTGAGATAGTCTAAAAAATAGTGTTGGTAAGACAATTCAACAAGTCCAACCTCTGTCGGCGACTTACCAGTCTTTTAAATTCTGGGGCAAAGAGATCCATTTGCTTCTCGACTTTGTGATGATAAAGGTCTCGCTTTGAGTGACTCGCCCCATTTGAGGAATAACCTTGGTCATGAGGTGGTGTAACTCCTCCATGCCGCCGGAAACAACCACTTCAGCAAAAATGTCATAGCGCCCGGTGACAATCGCCGCCCATCGTACCTGATCGAGCTCTGTCAGCCTCTCCAATGCTTCGTCAAGTTTACCGTAGGATTGGATGTTTATTCCCATCAAGGCCGTTATCAATTCCTGATGATTATCAGGATTGATCATTCCAGATATTTTTAACATGCCGGAACTAATGAGATTCTTAATTCGAGATCGGACGGTGGGGGCGGTCACACCGAGATGTATAGCAATATCCCTGACGGATATCCTGCCGTCTTTAGCTAAAAGACGGACAAGCTTTCTGTTTAGTGAATCAAAAATGTTTTTCACCATATAGCCTTTTTTGTTCATAAAGAAATAATTTGATCTGAAATATATCTAATTAGAAAATATGTCAAGTAAAATATTATTAATTTGAAAATATATCATAGTGTTATTTTTCTTCTAAATGCCGTCTGAATCTTTTAAACGCGAAACCAGGGTGATCAGTCGCCATACTCAGTTTTGTTGCTCGGAGAATCACTTCGACAAGCGATGGTGATACCCCCCGTATTTTGGTCAGATCCCACCCGCCGCCCTCTGTTAAGAGCAAATACCGTTTCAAGCTCATCGTTCCTCTGGCCCCCGCCCGTCCTGCGACGTCCGGATTTCTTCGCAGGTTTCTAAAACTGGTCGCCGTAATAAAAGGGTTGAGCCGCTATCGTCTCTTTTGTAATCCGGCCATCGTCTTTTTTTGTTCCTTTTGGTCCAAGGCCTCTTAAAGCTGCATGATCGTAACGGAAAAATTGGGGGTCAAGTCGAAAGCGCCGGTAAAAGCCGGCAAAGAGCAGGGGGGTGGAAGTCCCCCGCATGGGAATAGGTAACGACCAGTCGCAAGCCCCGAGTCATGCGTCGGCTTCTCGTAAGGGAGGCGGCGAAGCGTTGACAGGGGGTGTGCCCCGATGAACCGGGATGTTCCACAGGCTAGGCTATTGAGCTCCGAAATCATCTAATTCGGGTTGCCGACCTTGTGACTTGGTGGGGAAGGCAATACGCTACGTCGCGCAAGCGCGAGTGGCGCACCGGACCCGCAGAGTCAGAGAACCGGAGCATGTACGCAAACTTTTTGTACGGAAACCGGGAGATCTCAGGGATGACCGGCTGTCATCCACAGTCGGCTCGGTCGGGGAAGGCCAAAGGCCGAACACCCGACATGTAACATGTACGCGCTTGGGAAATCGGACGGAGGAAAATTATCGATGAAGCGAACGAACAAAGGTGTACAATCAAGCCAACGGCGTGACCAGCCACCGGCGGAGTACGTGGAGAAAAGGCCTCCGGTCGAGGGGAACCGTGTTTAGACGGCCGTGACCGGCATACAGGGGCTGGAAGCGTTTCAGGCATTGGTCACGAACTCGGGCACTTAATTCTGGGCCATGTTGCGGGTTCCAAGAAAGTGTGCAGCAACAGAGACATGATGAGCTGTCACAAGCCCTCTAAGTGGGGCAATTTTGGGATTAGCACAACCAGTTTCACACCTCTTGGCAACAACTCATTTCAAAAATCAAAAACAGCAAATTTCAACTCCACAAGGGAGAAAACAACGGGGGGCAGGGCTACATTCTTGACAAATCCAGTGTTCTTACAATCTTATCAATTTTACTTTTAAGCTTTTTATCATTGCTTATTTTATCAGTAACCCGTCTGCTTACCTGGGACACGCTGGATTTTCCAATTTCAAAATGGGTGTCGATATCTTTCAGCTTTTCGCCTGTATATCTTTGAGAAAGAAACATTTTTACATTTCTGCCCAAAGCAGATTCTTTTCCGAAAACGGATTCTACTTCATCGAATATATCTTGAAAGCTCTTTTGCGTACTCATCAAATTCAACGAGAATCGCTTTGTACCGCCCCTGAAACAAATGACCGGGCCTTGAGCGTTTCACATTGAAGTAAGTTGTATATGCACCGTTAATCTGCTGTATGACTTGGGGCAGATTCCCGCATGGCGTTTCAATCAACAGAAGATAATGGTTGTCCATAAGACAGAATGCGTGAATAACGGCATCATAATCATAAAATCTGTCAAGAATGTAGACCCGACCCCGTTGTCTTTCTGTATTTGGCATAAGACCTTCAACACTTAGCCATTATTCCACTTAGTCATCTAAGATGAGGATATAGTCTCTATTTTTACAGCTAAATTTGAAGGGCCTCTGTATATTTGTATGAAATTATTTCACCTACATTAGTCTCTTTATATCCTCTCTCGTTGTGTGAAAAATCTCGAATAGCTTTAGCGGTATGCTTTTTGAAAAAATTTTTTACATAACCAAGTATCTCCAATTCGCTTGTTTTATATATAGAGGTATCTGGTTCCTTTTCCGTATAAAATTTCTCTCCAACAAAATCATTGTAATCAACTTCGCAGGATTGGAGTACTTTTTCATTATGAATTAGAATTGCGAAATAATATTCATAATTATCAGGAACAGGACCATGAGGAAGATGGACATATCTGGCTCCAGTGATTGAAACAGTATAATCCTTAAAGTGTTTGAAGTCTGCATAGAATAAGAGCTTACAAAGTTTTGTTTTGAATACACCCTCAGTTGCGAAAAACTTTATTGCTTCAAAAAGCTTATCCAAATTCAGTTTACTAAACCCGCTATTTATTTCAGGCTCATATTTACCAAAATGCTCTTCTACAAATTCCGGGAAAGTGCACGATTCACCAATTTCAGCTGATAACTCCGCTAAAATGCGTTCCTTTTTTTCATTAGGCAGGTAATCCCCATTTTTTAAAATGAGGCTTTGTAGATTCTCAGGTTTTTTCAATAGTTGTAAGAATCTATCATGTGTTATATCTTGTAGGGCACCATTTTCATAACGACTTAAAGTAGCGCCTCCACAACCAATTAGTCTGCTCAATTCTCTTTGTGTTAGACCATAATGTTTTCGTAAACTGTGAATCTCTTCAGGTTGAACCATGCTATGCCTATTTCTATATTCTCTGTAGGCTTTTTCGAACGGGTCACTTTTTGAACGTGGGTCCTCAAACTCTTTTTCACACTCCATGCATTTATAGTATTCAACATCAACCTCGATAGGTTCACTTCTAACGTTGAATACCTCTTTCGTTTTAAAAATCTTTAAATCAGTGACCTTTTCACAATTTGGGCACAGACCTTTCATATTTCCCCTCCTTTCTGCTTTTATTTTTTTCCTTCTAACGGAAAATTTAATGGTGAATTTGCCTTATGAAATGAGATACACTTAGCAAGCTTTTTGGTATCCACTCCAGCCATTTTTAATTTAATATATATCTCATCCCCATCAATTTTTTTGCCAAATTTCCAGACCATTCCAGGTCGGTCTATATCCGGGTTAGGCCCATCACAGTAATTTTCCACAGAAAGACTCAGAATTTCCTCTCTGCAATGCTTTTTGGTAAATCCTAGTTCCAATAAGGACTTAATATTCTCCCGACGGTCAATGATATCTAACCCCCTTCCTGTCGTAACTATCTCTTTGAATTCCTTCAAAAAAAGAGCGACCCTGACGTTCAGTGGTATATCCAAAAAGCCATCTCCATTCTGATTAATAATGTGAATGTTTCAATAGTATATCATATGATAAATTTGTCAATAGTTTTTACCATATGGTATAATCATGATTTTTTAAAGGTTAAATAGCTGAATATCCAATTTCGACATATTTCCTATTTATTTTCAATAAACTTAGATGCTTAAAATCAAACAAATATGTACTTGAATATCATTAACATCACCTAATCTCTCAAACACAACTTTCGATTATAACTCGCCGAAGAGTGCCGATTAGGGAAAATGCTGACCACATTTCACGCCTTTTAGATTTAAAAAGACCTTAAGAAAACTTAAGGTTTAGACCGGATTCAAAACCGTCGAAATGAATTGAAAGCGGGTAGGGTATCCATATTCTTCCTGAGTTTTAACCATCTTCGCTCTGACCGGGTTTAAATGAATATATCTTAAAAGCTCTTTTGCGTACTCATCAATTTCAACGAGAATCGCTTTGAAACGCCCCTGAAACAAATGCCCGGGCCTTGCGCGTTTCACATTAAAGTAAGTTGTATATGCACCGTTAATATGCCGCATGATCAGGGGTAAATTCCCGCATGGCGTTTCAATCAACAGATGATAATGGTTGTGCATAAGATAGAATGCGTGAATAACGGCATCATATCTTTGTGTGGACGATTCAAGATATTCAAAAAACTTCTCCCTGTGGCGCTTGCTTTTGAATATATTTTTTCGTTCATTACCTCGGGAAGTCACATGATAAAAGGCTCTCGGATAATTTATCCTCAAAGGACGAGCCATATCTTATCCTTATATATCGGCAGTTAATATTATACCGAACCTTATAGCCTTTAATCATAAAATCTATCAAGAATGTAGACCTGATCCCGTTGTCTTCCCAATAACACAATAGGCTGCGTGCTTTGACTGTGAACGGATGTATGCCGTAACTCCACAACTGCTCCAGATCGATTCTCAACTCAGCGGTATCGGTGGCGGGATTTGCGTGGCATATCATACTGCGTATCATGGCTTTATTCTTTCTAAACCAATATTCCAATGGATGGCTCATAAACCGTTGGTCACGGCCCATGGGTTGCGCAAAAACTTTCTGTTAAAAAAAAAGGCATTTTACCCTTGACAAAAATTTGGCGCCATGCTAAAAATTATCTCAAATGAGAATACCTTGCTCATTTGAGAAGTTTTGTGTACCGCGGTTTTAATCGTTTACTTGTACCTTTCCACTATAAAGACTTGCACCCATGACAAGCCCAAACCTAATGATCAAAATTTGTAAGCTTTTCTATAAAGAGGGGCTATCAAAGACTGAAATCGAAAAAAGGCTTCACATTTCAAGGTTCAAAGTAGCCAGCTTGCTTAAAAAGGCTCAAAAAATCGGGATGGTCAAAATTGAGATTGTTGAACCCAAGTCTGACTTAAGTGATTTGGAGGAACAACTAGAAAAAGCCACCGGGTTGAAGAATGCAATTTTGGTCCGGAATAATAGTGACTCTATCCAGGAGCTAAAAGAGAAAATAGGTCAAGCCGCTGCTGATTATCTGATTGAAGTAATCGGCAAAAAAGATGTTTTGGGTATTGGCTGGGGGACCACTACTTCCGAACTTGTGCGTGCACTTCCCGATGTAATCGGTAAACAAGTGTCCATCGTTCAGGTGAGTGGCGGAATTTCGAAATTGGAAAGTGGTATTGATAGCCAGGCACTTACGGTACGGATGGCCCAAAAATTTGGCACAGAACCACATTTATTGCACGCTCCGGCGATTTTAGATCAGCTAGAGACTCGCCAAATGCTTATGAAAGAGAGTTCGCTCAAAGAAGTGTTCGGACTCTATAAAAAAATTAAACTTCTGATAGCAGGTATCGGAGCCTTACTACCCAACAAATTTGTAGGTAGATGGAGTACTGATTCTAAAGAAATGGATACTCTTCGCCAGCAAGGCGCTGTCGCCGAACTGCTTTCCTACTGCTTCGATGTGGAAGGAAAACTTTGCACTTCCGAAAGCTTCAACCGAACAATCGCTATTCCTCCCGAAGACATCAAACGGATTCCTTGTGTTATTGGATTAGCGGTTGGGGGCGCAAAAGCTGACGCTGTCTTGGGCGTGGTTCGATCGGGTTATATAAATACCCTCATTACAGACACGACCACCGCCAGGGCTATTTTGGGAAAAATTGGCAACCAAACAATTGGCAACCAAACAAAAGGAGGCAAAACATGAAGGAAACCAAACAAGAAGAAAAACAGATGGAAAGCAAAGACGAAAGTTCAGGTGTGAACCGACGGCAGTTTATTAAGACCGCAGGGATTATCGCAGGCGCAGGCGTTGCCGCAACGATGGGGCTACCTTCTTTCATTCGCGCCTCAAGTACGATGAGCGGTCCGATCAAGTTGGGCCTTTTAGAGGATCGATCCGGTAATTTCGCCCTGTTCGGAATCCCCAAACATCACGGCACACTGCTGGCAGCAAAAGAAATCAACGAAGGCTACACATTAGCCGGCGGACCCACCGGCCCCGGCGGTATGGGTGCATTGGGCCGCGCTGCTGCAAAAAGCCCGGTGGTAAATGCCAAAGATGGCGTCATAAATAATGGCGGCGCCATGCAAGACGCCGGCGTCATTTTCAATGACAATGATGAAATATTAGTTGAGTCCGGTGAAAAAGGTATCCTTGGTCGTGAATTAAAGGTGCTGGATCCCGATCCCCAGTCGGACAATCGACGCTTCCAGTCTTTGACCAACCGTTTGATATTAGACGATAAGGTAGATGTATTGATGGCCGCCTTTGCCAGCGCCGAACGGGAAGCCATCCGGCCGATTATGGACAAAAACAAGCAATTATATTTTTATAACAACCAATATGAAGGAGGCGTCGCGGACAAATATACGTTCTGCACCGGTGCTGTAGCGGAACAGCAAATTATCCCGGCCATGGAATACTGTGTTGCCAATTTCGGGCCACGTTTTTATATTTTGGCCGCGGACTATAATTTTGGCCAGCTCAGTGCCATGTGGTCGCGGGCATTTGCACCTGTGATCGGCGCGAAGGTTGTTGGGCAAGAGTTTATCCCACTCAGTGTCTCACAATTCAGCTCGACGATCGCCAGGGTTCAAAAAGCCAAACCCGATTGGATGATGATGTATATTACGGGAGAAAATCACTCCAATTTCTATCCCCAGGCAAATGCCGCCGGTCTTAAAATTCCAATGGGTTCAAGCATCAATATGGCTCAGGGGTATGAGCACATCCGCTTCAGCCCGCCAGCCCTTTCCGGGATGCACGTTGCGGTTAATTACATGGAAGAAATACCCACCAGCCGCAATCAAGCCTTCGTGAAACGCTGGCGCAAAATGTTCCCGGACGAGCCCTACATTTCGCAGCAGGCACAAAATTCTTACATTGCCACCCACCTTTATGCCAAAGCCGTGCGGGTCGCCGAAACGACTGACCAGGCCCAAGTAATCGAGGCCCTCGAGTCTGGTCTGGGCATGGAAGCTCCTGAAGGCTGGGTTTTCATGGATCCAGCCACCCATCACCTGAGTCACTATATCCGTATCGCCAGCTCTGACGACCAGCACAACATTTCCTTTGTGAAAGAATGGACGTACCTTGAGCCCTGGTGGACCCGGCGCCTTGGTACCAATTTGGTGCGATATCCCGAATACAAACAATACACACCGGTTGAGGATCCATATTTTAAGAAATCTTTGAAGTCATAACTTTTACCGCGCAAGGGGCGCTACCGCTTGTCGGCAACGCCCCTTTTATTGCCGCCTAACAAGTGTGCTATTAAAATGGGTTTTATTGTAAATCTTGCTTACCAGTATGCAGACAATGTCGCTTTTTTGCTATTGGCGGCCTTAGGTTTGATCATTATTCTGGGTGTGCTGGACATTATTAATCTGGCGCATGGAGAAATGATCATGATGGGGGCCTACGTCACTTCGATTGCCAACAATCAGGGCTTACCCTTATGGTTATGCTTTATTGTAAGCGCCTTGGCAGTCGGCCTTTTCGGCTTCCTCATCGAGCGCCTTGTGATTCAACGCTTTACGCAGGACAAATTGGGAGCCATGGTGGCAACCTGGGGTATCAGCCTGATAATGAGTCAAGGGGCGCTGGTAATTTTCGGACCTTCGATGCGGCCGGTTCCCTTGCCACAATGGCAGCTGGCTTTCGGAGGATACTCGTACTCGGGTTACCGGTTGTTTCTTTTCGGGATGGCCATTGCCGTAACAGTTCTCTTATGGCTGTATTTCTATAAGCTACGCATCGGTGTCTTCACGCGGGCGACCATGCAAAACGCTCCAATGGCCCAAGGACTCGGCATCAATACTGAGGCGATTGGTTCTTTGACTTTCGCTGTCGGCGCCGGTTTAGCCGGTCTCACGGGTGCCTTGTATGCTCCGACAACCACTATCGTTCCGCTGATGGGAACAACCTTTACCGCCATGGCCTTTATCACGGTGGTAGTTGGTGGCGGAGCCAACCCCATTATAGGAGCCTTGGGCAGCAGTACTTTTTTGTCAGTTATTGTTACCCCGCTTTCAAGCACTTTGGGTACATTTATCGGTCGCATCGGTCTCTTACTGGCGGCTCTGGTGATTATCCGTTTTTTACCTATCGGCATTTCCGGTTTTCTGATGGATCTCAGACGAAGGAAATTCGATAGCAACGTCTCTGAACAGTGACATGAGAAAATCTCTACATTTACTCAATGGACCCAATACAGTCGGCAATTCTATGACTGCCTGGGCTGTGTTTGTGCTGGTCCTGATCTGGTTTTTGGTCTATCCGTTTTTCGGTTCGCGGTTCATGGTTTCCAACCTGACCCTATTTGCCGTTTATCTGCCGGTTGCTATGGGTTTAAGCCTGCTTTGGGGCTACATGGGGGTTTTGAGCTTCGGGCAAATGGCCTTCTTCGGCATCGGCGGCTATGCATATGGTTTGTTAAGTATCAATCTGCAAAACATGCTCGGCGGCACAATCCTTTCGATGGGTGCCGGCCTGGTCGCCACAGCTATAGTGGCCGGCTTCTTCGGTTATTTCGTTTTTTACGGTCAGGTCAGCGAATGGATCATTCCGGTCTTAACCCTGGTCTTTACCCTCGTGATGGAAACCTTCATGGCCCAGACCGCCGGATACCAGTGGAAAGTTGGCCAGGCTTTGCTTGGGGGATACAATGGCATGACCAATATCCCCTCGGTAAAGATGTGGGCAAACGAATTTAGCAGCGGCAGTTTATCCCTGTATTATTTCGTTATCATTGCCTGTACCCTTACCTATCTGGCGCTACGGATACTGGTAAACTCTAAGTGGGGCAGCATCATCGTTGCCGTTCGTGAGGATACGGGCCGAACCCGAATGGTGGGACACAACGTCAATCTTATCCAGGTTTTGGTATTTATCCTGTCGGCAACCCTGGCCGGATTGAGTGGCATTTTCTATGTATCCTGGGGAAACTACATCGATCCTTCCACCATGGGACTGATCTCAGCCACATTACCTGTAGTTTGGGTCTGCGTCGGTGGAAGACAAAGCCTGATAGCTGTGGTTGTGTCTACTTTACTGTTAGGCTACATTGCAGACCTGCTATCTGTTTATGGCGGTCAATATGCTTTTCTAGTCAACGGAGCGTTGCTGCTGGGTGTCATGGTATTTTTTCCGCAAGGAATTTTTCTGACTCTGGCACGAAGCCTCAAAGCGCGCAGGCAACCCCCTCGACCCACCGAAGAACCGGCGGCGGCATCCAAAAAAATCAAAGAATATGCCCCTTCGACTGTTGGTGCAGATTCCGCTCCTCACGACGGTTTAATCCTGGAAGTCAATAATATCTTCAAATCTTTCGGCGGCGTCAACGCAATCTCAGGCCTGAATTTCAGTATGAAATGCGGTGAACTTCGTTCGTTGATCGGACCCAACGGCGCTGGAAAATCCACTTTTTTTAACCTCCTGTCAGGCCTTCATTCGGTTGACTCCGGAGAGATTGTCTTCAACGGGCAAACCATCACCAAACTTTCTCCCTACAAGCGTGTGCGCCAGGGTGTTTGTCTCAAATTCCAGACCACACGAACTTACCAAAACCTGACAGTTGCTGAAAATCTGCAGATACCGCACTTGGATGCCGGCCGCGGAGCTGGCCGCAACGGCATCCTTCAATGGGCTCTGGAAACTTTTGACTTATTGCGCTACCTGGATGCCAAAGTGAAAAATATCAGTCATGGCCACCAGCAATGGCTGGAAATCTGCCTGGCACTGGCTACAGAGCCTGAGCTGTTGTTGCTCGATGAGCCCACGACCGGCATGACGCCGGAGGAAACCTCGCGCACCGCAGAATTTGTCAAGGCGTTGAATACAGCCAACATGTCCATCTTGGTGGTCGAGCACGACATGTCCTTTGTTCGTCAGATTGACAGTAATATTACTGTTTTGCATCATGGACGATTTTTCGCTGAAGGAAGCCTGAAGGAGATTGAATCCAACCAGGATGTGCGTCGAATCTATCTTGGAGATTAAACATGGATAAAATTATTCTTCAAATATCAAATCTTCACGCCGGATATGGTAGTGGTGATGTACTGCAAAATGTGAATATCGAAATTCGTCTCGGTGAAATTGTTGCCACGATCGGTCGCAATGGGGTCGGCAAGAGCACTTTGATGCGAACCGTGATGGGCCTGCTGCCCGTACGCTCAGGCAAACTTGTTTATAAAGGCGAAGAAATCACGCACCAACCCGCCAGGTGGCGGGCCCGAAAGGGAATTGGATTTGTGCCCCAGGGACGCGAAATATTCCCTGAATTGAGCGTGGCGGAAAATCTGATGGTCGGTGAACAGGTCGGTATGTACCGCAGCAACAGAAAGCTGCGATACGAACTGGTCTATGAATACTTTCCGATATTGAAAAAGCGCCGGAATCAGCGCGGGGGAACTCTCAGTGGCGGACAACAGCAAATGCTCGCATTGGGGCGAGCGTTAGTCGGAAATCCCGAATTACTGTTACTGGACGAACCGTCGGTGGGTATCCAGCCATCGATTATTCAACAAATCGGTAAATCCTTGTATAAATTGAACCGCGAGGAAGGACTGACTATCTTTCTCGTTGAGCAAAACATTGGTTTGATCGAAGCCGTGGCTCAGAGGGCTTACAGTATGGACAAGGGGCGGATCGTGTCCGAGTTTAATAAAGAACAAATTAGCGATCGCGAAGCATTGGCAAAATACCTGGCGATGTGATCCTGATAAAACCGGCCGGGCAAACCGTGTCAGAAAGGGTTTTGAAAATGACCACACATTATCTAACCGAAGAAATGCAAGGCAATTACCATTACAGTCTTGGGCCTTACAGCCAACCCGTTTTGAGTATCGATCCAGGAGATACGATCGTTGTTGAGACGATAGACGCTTTTGGAGGTAAGGTCGTCGACGAGACCACCGAACCCAGCAAGGTTCTGGAATTTCCGAATGTCAATCCGGTTAATGGCCCTGTTATCATCAATGGGGCTGAAAAGGGCGATACGTTGGCCGTACACATCCATTCCATTAAACCGCGTGGTTCTCAGCCGAGAGGGACCACATGCCTAATTCCCTTTTTTGGTGGATTGACTGGAACCCAAAAGAGCCCAACATTGCAGGAGCCGCTGCCCGAACTGGTTCGTAAGGTGGAGATCGACGAAAAATGGGTTTACTGGAATGACCGACTTCGCTTTCCTTATCAGCCTTTTATCGGCACGATCGGAACCTCCCCCGAACTTGATTCCATTAACTCATTGACACCGGACAATCATGGCGGCAATATGGATCTTCCCGATGTACGCCCGGGAAATACAATTTATTTACCCGTGCGTTCACCCGGAGGCCGTCTGTTTCTGGGTGACTGCCATGCGACTCAAGGCGACGGAGAAATATGCGGCGTAGCCATCGAGTTTCCGACCGAAACGGCTATCGAGGTGGATTTATTAAAGGGCCGAGCAACCCCCTGGCCCCGAATTGAAAACAAAAACTGGATTATGAGTGTCGGCAGCAGTCGTCCTATGGAAGATGCCGCTAAAATAGCTTATCGAGATATTCTCGCCTGGATGCAAGACGACTTCGGCTTTGACCGCTTTGAAGCGTACTTTATCCTGACCCAAATAGCTCGGGCCCGATTGGGCAACATGGTTGACCCGAATTACACGGTGGGAGTCTCAATTGAAAAACGCTATCTGATCAGTTGATTTTCTTTAAGGAGAAATACTGAATGAATGACCTTTTTTATGATAACCTTCTGAAAAAATGGTGCCCACCCTTGTCTGCAACGCCGAGGTTTATCAGCGTTTTTCAGAAAATCAGGGACATCCCTTACGGATCCACGGGGGCGCGCGAGCCCGAAGTAATTGTGAGAAATAATCTTGGTTCCTGTTCCGGCAAACACATTTTACTAGACCATCTTTTCATAAAACTTGGCCTGCAGAGCAAGATCATGACGTGTTTACACCATTTCGACCTGGCCCTGCCGACCGGTATCGATTATCCTCAAAGACTTCAGGAGATTATTCGGGACCATCGGGTGCTCGACTTTCATCATTTTATTAAATTGAAGGTGGACGGGGAATGGTTTAATGTGGATGTTACCTGGGACAGCCCCTTGAACGCCTATGAGTTTCCCGTTAACCTTCACTGGAAGGGAAGGGGACATACGACCATCGCGGTCCAACCCATCAAGTTTTACCCGGAAACCGAAAACATCATTGCTCTCAAAGAGCAATTGATTCGTGAGCTGCCTTCCAAAGAACGCCGTATCCGGGCAGAGTTTCTTGAACTCTTGACCGAGTGGCTCCGGGATATCAGATCCTGAATGTCAATTGAGTGCTTTTTGTTCCGGCGAAATGTTTTACAGGAGTACTTAAATGAAAGCAGCTGAATATATAGCGGGAATTGACGCCGGTACAACAGGAACTACGGTGATGCTGGTCGATCTGGAAGGCAACCATACGGGGAGTGCTTACCGTGAATATCCTTGTGTTTACCCCCATCCAGGTTGGGTTGAACAGAACATCGAGTTGGTTTGGAAAAAGGTTTGTGAGGCCAGCCGGGAGGTAATTGCCACAACCGGTGTTGATCCGAGTCAAATTCGTTCCATAGGTATATCCAGTCAGCGGGGAACCTTTGTTTGCGTGGATGCGGCCGTTAACCCCCTGCACAATTCTATTGTCTGGAATGATACACGGGCAACTTGTCAAGCTGGACAACTCGAGCAAAAAATAGGCTCTGAGCGATACCAGTCTATTACCGGCATGCCAATTTCGGCGCTTTGGGCGGCGCCTAAAATAATGTGGCTGATTCAGGAGCACCCTGAAATTATAGGGAATTGCTACAAAATTATCAATGGGCAGGAATTCCTTCTCAACCGGTTAGGGGCAGAAACTCTTTACGCTGACCCATCTACACTACCACTCAACGGAATGATGGCCATAGCTGGTCTTGAACTGTGTCCAAAACTCATCCAGGCTATAGC
>SDBV01008542.1_pt1 | contig 13783 bp, 11 predicted proteins | sample 2277081 | NCBI WGS metagenome assembly SDBV01 (sample SAMN10402039, study PRJNA504765) | marine sediment metagenome | isolation source: marine sediment core GS10_PC15, 223 cmbsf | place: Arctic Ocean: Southern Knipovich Ridge | collected 2010 | reverse complement strand
ATAGAGTTTACAGCCGATGCACTCATAGTAGACGACAGAAAGATATTCCTATTCGATTCGGTAGTAAAACCAGAAGAGTGGGATAACTCGGTAATATTAGATACATCTGTAAACGAAAGCCCACTCGTAGATATCGGAGCAGTAGAATCAACAGGGGTGGTAGAATCAGTACCAGAATCAACAGGAGCCGATATAGTAATAACAGAATCATCTACAATAGAGGTCTTAACCTTTGAATCAATAATATCTGAAATCCAGACAGTAGTGATGGAATCACCTATACTAGGTACTCAGATTAATGAATCTCTTATACTAGATACTCAGATTAATGAATCTTCAATAGTAGAAGAAATTAGGGTAGAGTCAGTAATTAGAGATTTACTCAGAAAAGAATCTACGTACTAGTAAATTCTTTTAAGAAAGAAAAACATTTATTCGATTATGGGAAGTCTTCTACCACTGGTTAGAGTTGGAAATATTGGGACTATTTTGGAAGTAACTCTGACAAAACCTCAAAATCCAGCAGTTCCTACAGGTCCAAGAGACCCAGTAGATCTTACAACTTCGACTCAAGTGAGAATAATTTTAAAAAGCCCAGACAAGACAGAATCAACAAAAATTTCAATTATTAAAAACCCACCCGGAACGGACGGTATTATTCAATTTACAGATGCTACAGGAGTTTTTGATGCCAGAGGAAGATGGCAGATTAGAGGTGAAGTGACATTCGCAAGTGGTAATTTATTCAAAGGTAGCTGGGATGGATTTAATGTCGGCGAATAAAATGATTGAAATGAAACAATGTAAAACAACATTATCACAATGTATATCTCAAAAAAAATGGAAGATTAACAATCCAGAATATGATAAAAAATGGATGAGAAGAAGACGAGAAGATCCAATATATGTTAAAAAGGAATTAGAGAGAGCAAGAAAAAGATATCATAATAATCCAAAAACCAGAGAAACCTCAAAAAAATGTGCAAGGAGATGGCAATTAAATAACCCAGAAAAAGTAAGATTAAACAAAAGAATTTGGAATAAAAATAATCCTCATAGTAGTAGAAGATATTCATTAGAACTCCAACTTGCAATGAATAATGTTAGGATTAGAGATAACAATACTTGTAAATGGCATCATTGTGGATTAACTAAAAAAGAAACAGAAATTCATGTTCACCATATATTTCCAAGAAAAGATTACCCACGATTGGAATTAGTTGAAAAGTACATGATCTGTTATTGTAAAAAACATCATAGATTATTCCATTCTTACAGAGGAGATATTAACCTAACGTTGGAGAGTGATACTTTAATAACAGTAAAAACACATATATGATGGTAATATGGCGATTCCTAAGATTTTCCAAACATTCAATTCCCTTTTAGGATCTATTGTTAGAAAGCCTAATGCCACAGTAGTTGGTCCGTCTAAACAGTTAGTCGGTGAGTTTCCACCTATTACTTTTGAAAGATTGTATGAGTATTATCATGGCTGGGACATGATTAAAACATCAATGGATGTAATGCACCAAAAATTCCAAGGTTCTGGTATTAAAATTTCTTCTAATAATGAGGCTTTCAATAAATTCATCAAAAAATGGTGGGATATAACAAATGCCCAAAAGAAACTTAGTGATTTCTTCTTATCAGTTTTTATCACTGGTAACGGTATACTTGAAATGCAGTATACTGATGATGGAAGACTAGGTAACATTGAACAAATACCAATGCAGACAATTTTTAGAATTTTCAGAGATCAATATGCAAACGAATTAAAACTGGTTCAGATTGTAGATGGTGTCTTTAAAGAATTAGATCCACAATTCTTCATTCACTACATGATTAACAATCCGGACAGAGAGGCATTCGGAAAATCAATGTTCCACTCACTTGCAGCACCAAGGCCAATAACTTCAAGGATTGACCCAGCTACTGGAGAGGCAACAAGTAAAACAACTAATTTACGACCTCTATTAGATGCCCAAGCCGTACTTCAAAACGCAGAAGTGGAGATTAAAGAAAGATTAGCAAAACCAATTATTATAGCATATTCTGCTGGTGCAAACAGAGAACAATTAACCAAGATAGAAATGGAGATGTCAGATCCAGACAGACAAAAATATGTATGGTTCTTTGACAAACCAGTTGATATTAAAGAAGCAGGTGTGATGAATAACACCAAATTTGACAAGTATGGTGAAAACGTAGATGCCCATATAGACATTGCAACCACATTCGCATCAAAAACAGTAACCAATCCAACCGGATACAGTTATGCAGGCTCTCAGACTCCATTTGACGTATTAGATCAAAGAATGACAGATTTACAATCTGACGCAAGAGAGATGCTTATAGACAGACTTTTGAGACCAGTGGCAGAGAGTTGGGGATTTGAAGACTTTGACGAAATGGAAGTAGAGGTATCATTCCAGCCTACAGTGAGAAGATTATCTATGGAAGATATTCAAAAACTACCTACCGACGCAGTTTCACCAAAAGAAAAGAGAAAAATTTTGAAGGACTTACATGTTGACCTTGATGATAATTTATTCGAAGAATATAACAATGAACAGAAAGAAGAAAAGAAAGAACAGTTCGATGCAATGAAGAATGGTCAAGGAATGCCATTTGGACAGGGTATTTCTCCAGTAGGAGATGAGTCTCCAACAGCAGCGAAACCAGAAGGAAACAAACCTCCATTCGGTGGAAGGAATGATGCTTTTGGAAAAGCACCAAGACCATTTGGAGAATCATATTCAGATAACAGGACAATGATTAAGGACATTGCAGAAGAGGTAGTAAAATTAATAAAATCACAGGAAAGAATACCATTACCTCCAAGTGCTATTGATAAATCATCTACAGATTTGTATGTAACCCAAGGTATTGATAACCCCGGAACACCTACAATTACCAGTCCAGATGTAAGAAAAGAGTATGGTGAAGACGATGAGGATCTCAGAGAAGAACACCCACCCGGAAGTCCAGCAAAGACTTTAAGACAGGCAGATAATGCAAGACCAAACATAGATACAGACACAGATTATAATTTACAAGGAAGAAGTGAAGATGTGACACAAGGAGGAACCGGTGACGATAGAATTAACTCCCAATCAGATGGTACATATAAAGATCAAAGAGATGGTATGAATGAAAAACCAATCCAACCAGATTTGGAAGAGCCTTCAATAACTCCTGACATATCTCAAACAAATATTGGTCCATCAGAAAGAGATGAGGATACTATGAGAAAAATGACAGGAGGAAGTGAACCAATAGTAGACGGAAAGGCACAGATATTAGGATCACCAGATAACGATGAGAATCCACTGGTTCCATCTGAGGGAATGCCAAATGACTTCGATAAAGAAGCACAAACACCAAACACAGATTTACAAGATTCACAACAAAATATAAAACCACAGTTAGATATTCACGATGCAGAACATGAAGAAAAAGCAAAACAATTGGGAGTAGATCCATTAGAAGTACCAGATAGGGATGCAGTAGCAGATAATGACCCAATGACATCGGGTATAAGTGACTCTACAGTTGATCCAGATAATCCAGAAAATATAGAACCAAACGCAGGATCTAAGTTACCACAATTACAAGATAAGCCATTGTTTGAAACACCAAAGAACGAACAAGATATTCCGCAAGAACCAATACAAGAAGATCCACAAGACTTGGGACAAACAGATGGTATAAAAACAGTAGATGGACCAATAGATAAAATAGCTCATCCACCAGAAGAAACACAACCAGATTCCGTACCAGTACAAGATTCAGAAAATCCCCAAATAGATAACACCGGATTAAACATGACACCAGATGGTGAACCAGATGTATCTAAATCACAAATACCAGAAGAAAGAACATCAATAAGAAAAGAACCACGGTTAGGACAATCATTCCCAGATGGTGACGGTAATATATTTGATGGAGATAAGGACATCAGACAAGTAGAACCACCACAAATTACAAGTAAAGATCCAGAGACTGGAAGAAATTATACCAACCAGTTAGATGAACAAGGTAATCCTATACCAGATTTAAGATTCGATCAGACACCAGACTCTGATGAAGATCAACCAGAAATTGAAACAAAAGATGAGGAAATTGAAGCTCCTATGGATGAAATACCAACACAACAAGGAGGACAACAATCAAACACAGGACAGACAGGAAAAGACATAGCAGAAGATGAAGCACCAGATCAGATGGAACCCGAAAAACCGGATCAAACACCAAAACCCGGATTAGGGTTCAATAAGAAACCAGAAGATTTAGGTAAAGAAAACGTGTCAGGACCATCTGCAGATTCTCACATGGTTGCAACAAAATCAGATGTAAACAAACAGAAAAAAAAGAAATTAACAGAGTCTAAGAAACCGAAAAAAACAATCAAGGGGAAGAAGAGTGGTAAAGGTAAAAAAAGAAAAAAGTAAGGCAAGATGGTGGGATAAACCACCTAGATCGTCTAGAATCTGTCAAAGATGCAAACACAAATATTCATCCCATATAGATGTGAGATGTCTCAAATTACTACAACGTAGACCCAGAAAAGAGTGTACTTGTAAGGGATTTGTATCTGAAAAGGACTTGAAATAAAATATACTTTTATCTAATAATCGAAGAAAATACATATGCCTTTAGGTGATTATAAGAACTGGGATGACTGTAAAGCGGATGGTAAATCCGATAAATATTGTGGGTTCCTATATCATAATGCAAGCCCCCATGCAGATGAAAAAGCTAACGAGGCAGCATTCCATAGGTTCATAAATCGACAAATCCATATTGTAAAGAAAATCTACGCCCAAGAAAATGAATGGGATGTAGGTATAATGTATGGTATGCCTGAAAAAATTGATGCCGAGGGTAAAAAAATTAAAGGTACTCTTGCATATGCAGGTGTATCTAGAAACGGTAGACTGTATCTTCCTGAAGAATTAAAGAAAGGTCATGGTCTGAAATTACCACTAATATTAAATCATGGTACTACCGAAGGTGCAGAATCAGAATTATATAGATTACCTCCTGAATTTAGAGAAGCATTAGAACAACACAGAAAGGTGAAAATAGGAGAAATTCTATTAACTTGGAGCGATGAAAATTTAACACTATCTTATGAAGCGGTTATTACTCATGAATTTTTCCAAAACGAGGTTATAGAAGCAAATATGTCTGTGAGTCTTGGTATATTATACGACGCAGATTCTCCTAAAATATGCAATGAACAATGTTACACTGTGATCAAGGGAGCGGAATTCCAAGAAGTAAGTCTTGTTTACCATCCGGGATTCCCAATAGCAACCATAGAGGCTGCCGAAGCATTTTTAAAGAAAGAATCAAACGAGGCCTTTAAAATAGAATCGAAGGAAACTAAAATACCAGCAACCATAACATTTGGAAATGATGGATCCCAATTCACATTCACTGGAACATTTGATAACGCATCAACAACCACTGCAACAGAACAAATTACTTTTTCAACTAACGGTACTGCGGATTTAGATGTTATCATACCATCAAAACAGAAAACCGAAAAAAACCCTAATATAAATGTAAATACATATAAGCCCCAGAAAGGTGAAAATACACGTATGCCTTCTAAAAAGCATTCTAACGAAGCAGAAGACCAAATAGAACCAACAGGAGAATTACCTGCAAACAAACCAGTTGATGTGCCAGATTCAACATCGGGTACCGCAGGTGGTGGTAATTGTACTGAGGGACAAATTTGGAACGCTGAAACAGAAAAATGTGAAGAGTCTGATACAGGAGACGCTTCAGTAAGATCTATTCCAGATCCAATAGCTAAGGCATCAGTTTCTACAACAGGAGAGGCTGAAACTGTAGCAGGTGTAAAATATGCACCAATCGCAGGTTCACCAGACCCAGATGATAATACTTCTGGAGTTCAATCACCAGTTATTAAAAAGGAAGCTGACTTAGCACCTGATGGTGCAATCGCATCTACAGAACAGGATGAAGATGAACCAAAAGAGGATGACAAAAATCCATTTGGAAACAAAAATGAAAATCCATTTGGAGACATCAAATCTGAGAGAAAGAGAACTGAAGAATACTTAAAGAAATTGGAACAGCTAGAAGCGGTTTCAACTATAAAAGTACACGAAGCTCGAGTACAGGCTAAAGAACTAAAAGCAAGAGAATTGAGGGCTGAACAAGCAATTAAATCTGCAAAAGAATCTGCAAGAAAGCAATTATCAGTTAACCGACACGGTGCAACTGAGAGCGCTGGAAAGATTTCCGCAAACGAAGCTGAGGTTGCAAAACCAGCAGCATGGTGGAAAGCAGTAGTGGCAGAAGAAAACGTTATTCCTTCATTTATTTGGAAGATTAACAAGGAGAACCTATATGAAGCATATGGTAAGAAATACATGAAAGCATTTGACGCAAATGAAAACGAGTTAAAGCTACCTATCCCTGCTGGTAAAACATCAGGAACAGAGGCTGTAACCGGACCTCCAGACACAATGCGTGTAATGTCTGAACTTGTATTAGTATTACCATCTGGTAAAGTAGTTACTCCAATTCGACAATTCTGTGAGACAAAGATTTTGCCTCCCGGAACAAGAGAAGCATTCTTCTACGACTTTGGTCCAGTGAACTTCGCAGCAATTACTGAAGACGGTACGACCGTAATGCCGGAATCATCTCCAGCTAATATTATACGAAGTTCAGGAACTAACGCAGGTCCAAGAGGTACAAAACTTACATTTGGTTACACCCAATTAGAGGAATCACCAATCGACATCATTAGTGCAGCAAACAGAGCATATGCTCTAGAAAGCATTAACGACGAATCAGTAGAGATGTTGGATGTTACATTCGACGACGATACTGTAGGAAGCGGTACTGCAACTGTACGAAAAGCAAAAGGTGGTGGTATCAAAGATAACCGATGGGTTGACGGAAATTCCGGAGCCCAAATCACAGCAGACGCAACAGGTAACGGTCTATTGACATTTGCCGGATTGAAATCTGCAAAAGGTGTAATTCAAGATGAGGGTCTTGATGACTCTAATTTGATTTTCTATACCACTGGTAAAGGAATCAGAGATATCATCGATGACGCAAACTTAGATACCTATATTGGATATAGCAGACCAGCAGTAATTACAGAAGCAACAATCGAAAGAATTGCAGGATGTAATCTGGTTAGAACTTCAGCAACAGCTCCAACTACACAAGCAGTAGCAGGAGACTCTCGTTCAGTATTGTTCATTCCAAACGTAGCTTTCGGATTAATTTCTGGAAGAGACTTGACTATGGAAGCACAGCGAAGAAATGAGCTACAATCAATATTCTTGACTGGAACTCAAAGAATCGCAGGCGTTGTAAAAAACGTTGAAGCAACCGTAAGAGTAAGTCACCTATAATCACATTTTACCCCTTTTTTTTATTTTTAAATAATAGCAAAGTATAAACCAGATATGAAAGATATCACTCAACTATGTTTAGATAGAGTTCTATATTCCGATAATAGTGATTTTCATATATTATGGCAGAGAGTACATAGAGAAAAAAACAAGGATTCCATAAACACAAAATCTAGGGTATTAAATAAAAAATACAGAGAGAAATTAAAATATGAGATTCTTTCTTATTATAGTAACGGTATTCCGAATTGTGGATGTTGTGGAGAATCAGAATATGAATTTCTTACAATAGATCATATAAATGGAAAAAAATCAATGAACCATGATAATTCTATGGCTGGGTATAAATTATTAATTTGGATTAAAAAACACAATTTCCCAAAAGGATTTAGAATATTATGCTGGAACTGTAATGGAGTATTAGGAAAAAGAAATAATGTTAATAAGATATGCCCTCATAAAACAGAACAGAGTGATTGGGAAGGTGAATTATAAAATTGCATTACAGTGAATATGATGTTATCAAAGCAAAACTGAGAATACCTGATGCGGATGATAGTATGCAGGAAGAATTAGAAATATACATGTCCGAGATAGACAGGTATGTGAATAATGCTATTTTTGATCATATAGGAAGTGTCGCTGATGATGGTCGAGATATAATCTTACCTCTTACAGAAACAACCATACCAAAACTAGACGCCGACCTTACAGCAATAGCGAATGATTTAGTGGAAGGAAAGTTCAGACTGAAGACATCAGAAAAAGAAACCCTTTGGAAGCAAGCCGAAGAAGATTTACAAAAATGGTTACTTCGAAGATTTGGATTGAAAGAAGGATCACCATTAAGATTAGAACCAACATTTACCGCATCACCATTGAGTGGTGCACCATCAACAGTAGTAACAATAAATGGAACCATATGGAGTCCTACTAAACAAATGGCATTCACATTTGCCAATGCAATCATAACAACAACCCCTACACCAGTTGTAACAACATCCACAGGAGCATTTACAGGTGTAACATTTACGATACCAGTAGGACAAACAACAGGTGTATTTGAAATACTTGCAAGAGATGGATTAAAAAATAAGATCATAAGATTTCAGGTGGTTTAGATGGTTCAATTAATGACTAGTGCAGCAGTAAAGGCACTACTTGATTCTCCCAGTTCACCATACCCTTATAATGCATTGAGAACATTCGAACAAGAACAAATATACCCATATTATCCTAGTGTTGAAATAATCAAAACTGGTTCGGAATCTACCACTGTAGATGTAACCAAAACACAGACAGATGTTACATTCACCATAAAATTAATGATAAAATATACCAGACCAGAAAGTGTAGAAGAAACAGATACTCAGGAAACGGAGGACATAATTAGAAATACCTTAGAGACTGCAGATATTCCACCAACAGCAAAGATTTTCTTTGAAGGGAAATCATGGAATAGACAATATATTAATGAAAAAATTAGAGGAAGTACAAGCGTATTACGATTTACCTTTAGAGAAGTAACATCAACTACTGGAGATGGTTTGGTAGGAGCTGATATAATATTAGAATTAAACAGCCAATCTACACCACAAACCATCCAAGTCTTGAATTTTCAAGATTCATCGGGTGCTACTATAACAACCCATTACGATGACGTGGGACAGGCATCATACGACCCTAGATATTTTGTAGAAGGCGATTTCTTTATAGCTTATGAAAACACATCTTCTATACAAGCAGTAGTAAAGGCTATTGCGGATAGTGGTATTGAGAATAATGGAAGACTTACAAGATTTGGCGTACCTACAAATTTTATATTTTTGGTAGGAAATACCACAAAATCAGTAGATTATAGCGGTGTGGAGAGAGCAACAACAAGAATAGTAGTGGTTGGGACATGGATTTAAAATATACTAATAAATTATCACGGGTGATGGTATGATATGGTAGTTAATAATTTTAATCTTGATACTTTGAGAGCAAGAACATTCAAAGGATACGTTCAGTTTGAAGATCCGGGAACTCCGGGCACATTTTATAGATTAAAGGATAGACAAGTAATGACTACATTACTAGATTATTTACTGGATGGTCATTATGCAGATGATGGTGTAAAATCACTAGATCCAGCAGGACATAACCATAGATTTAACATGAATTTAAAGATGACCTTAGATTTAGCAGATGATGTATTCAGTGCAGCATCTGATCCAGAAACATTATCTTATTGGATATTTCAACTAGAACAACATACCCCACTCACTATATCATTCGCAACCATAGTAGCCACTGAAGGAAACCTCTCTGGAGATACACATATCCAACTTTTATTCAGTCTAGTACCATCAACATTTGGACCAATGGTATTTGGATCAACTGGTGGATCTATTGAAATTGGAATTAGTGGAGAGATCATAGCAGTAACCTCACTAACAAGAGAAAATACATCTACAATACAGCAATGACATTATTAGAAGAAATAAAACAAAAAAGAGAAAAATTTATTCATATGAAGCTCCATTTCAAGGACTTTGTAGAAAGAGAAACAGTAAGACTAGCACAAGAAATAGTCATCACTGAGATAGTAAAAAGAATGATGAATGCAGGGTTTTCTAGAAAGATATGGGAAAACACTGATGCCACAAAAGCAGAATTAAGAAACAATATAATAAAGGTGTATTTTAAATCAGAATATTTCTCCGAAACTGGTTTTGATGTGGCATTGGCAAGAGAATTCGGTACCAGTAAACATATGATACGACCAGACACAAAACAAGCACTATCATGGATATTTCAAGGTAAACGAATGTTTTCAAAAGGACATGAAGTAGAAGGAATAGAATCACTAAAAATCATAACCAATACCTTGAAAGATAAGAAGCCGGAACTCCAAAACTCCCTTAATCTATCATTATTAAACTGGCGAGAAAAAATACTAAATACATGAAAAACTAAAAAACATATATGCCTGTAGATGACGAAGTTGATTTACGAACTATTTCCTCAGAAGAATTAGAACAGATAGATAGGGAATATGAAGCTCTAGAACAGAAAGCCAGAGATATAGAGAACACAAAAAACAAGATAAAAGCTAGTATGGCAGAAGCAAACGCCATAGCAGGAGGTGCACCTGAAGATTTAGGAGGGACGGATAACACTGGTGGAATTTTTGGAGGAACACCAAAAGGAATAAAAGGATTTCAACGATCTAAAGGAAGAGCACCGGGAGTTACCATGGGTGGAGATTTACTTAGTGGTGCAGGAGCACCAGTACAAAAAGAAAAATTTGTAGAAGAGGTTAGAAGAAATTCATTTGAGTTAAAGAAGTTACAGTCACAAGTATCACAAAGTTTACAACAAGGACTTGGAGCAGTTGGAGATCCGTTAGGATTCTTAAAAAGTGGAGCCATAGCGCAACTTGCTAAATTTGCGTTACCAGTAGGTGCAGCAATCACAATAGCAACAATGGTGTACACTTTAGTTAAACAACAATTCGGTCCCGGAGGATTATTCGATGTAAGGAAATTAGTAAGAGATGAAGTTAGAGAATTTAAATCATTAGATGAAATTGTAAAACTGGATAGAGGAGAGGTATATTTCGCTACTGCAACATCATTAACCCAAAACGCACCAGACTTTTCAAATACGGAAACCAAGGTAGATGGACATCTTAAGGACATATTAAGGAACGCGGGGTACTGATATGGTTACTAGTTTACTTTATTACAGAACAGATACTACAAGACAAGATCAAGTACCTGATCCGAGAAATCTACCATCTGTACAGGTATTGGAATTTCAGCAACCCAATAGAATATTAGAAGGAATCAGAGAGCTTTATGGTAACATAATCACAAAACAAGTATCAGTTAACCAAAGCGGTGTTAGAAGAATGTTCAACAGAGATGATGGTATGAAAAATAGAGATTTTACTCTTACAGGAAGGCTAGACAAAGGTAATCCTACATTGAATGTAAACAAGATTATAGATTTTAGAATCAGATTACAAAGATCAACCCTACACCCACATGGAATAATAGGATTACTCAGTGGTAACTCTACTAGTTTCAATACAGATCCAAATGCAACCGGTGCATCTACTCCAGCAACCAGAGGTCTAATGATAGGGGATACCGATATAGGATATGAAGGTAGAGTTTTCACAAGACTCACTTTTAGAATGAACCTACATTTCGGTGGAGAACATGAAACGGTGACGGTAGCATGAGTCTTTCACCAGCGCAGGAGAATTATGTTAGAAAAATTACCCTGATAGATAGAACCAATTCAACCAGAACAGCGATAGTAGAAGGACCAATACTAGGGGTGGATAATAACTTAGATGAGTATTTCCTAAAGGCAGAGTTAGTTAATGCAGGAAATATACTTACGGATAACGGTAGAATAACATTACGAATCGACGGAGATGGTACATTCATCAGAGGTGCACCTAATTTAGTTGATGAGAACGCAAAAACAAAATATCTAATAGATATGACCATAGAGCAAGGAGTAGAAAGTTCTAAAATATTCAGATTTGAAATAAGTCAGGCCATTATTCAGGAAGACGAGAATTTCGGAGAAGTGTTAGTGATAACTGGTAGAGGAAGAGAATACATATTGAAAGAAAATTTGTCTGGAAGACAGCTATTCTTCAAAACACCCAATGAGGCTATGGAAGAAAGAATATTAGACCACCAAGGAGGAACAACAGGTAATGCGCTTTTTGGATTCACAACAAATAATTTACCAAATAATGAAAGTCTTAGACAGGACTGGTTGCCTACTGGACCCAGACCAATCCATGATTTAATGCAAGAGATAATAACCAGAGTAGCACTCCCCGGACCCAGTGGAGGTGTACTTAGAGATTTCTATTGGGATGCAGATGCGGATCCAACAGCGATAAATTTCTTTGATTTTATAGCAGAGGAATTCGGTAGATTACCGTTGGCGGATGGTGATAGAGTAACAATCAACCCACAAGAGTTCGGAAGTGCGGAACAAAAAGATAAAACAGTAATTACGGATAGTTTAGTGTTTAAAAACCAAATTATATTGAGAGGTAACTCTAGTAAAGGTTCATTACCTATGGAGTTCGTAAGACACTCTTCTAATTTTGAACATGCAAAACGTAGACCAGAATGGAGTGGTAGTGCGGTTACTTATGCTGTGGATGATATTGTTAAAAGAATAATTACAAGTCCTGTAGGTGGATCACCTACTACATCAGATTTTAGTAGATTCTTTAAGGCAAAATCGGCTCATACTTCATCAGGAGGAGTAACACCAGAAAGTACCTCTGGTCAAACATTATGGAGTGAAGACTTTACAATATACCCAGAATTCATATCTAATGGGACATATAAACGTGGTAATATAGTAACAGAGACAGGAGCCACTGTAAGATTTTTCCAATGTAATACAGACGAAGCAGCACCTAATGCTTTTTCAAGCACTATATCATCTCCTCAATTTAATAGTAATTTTACAGAATTGACACCAGCCCAAGGACTGTCTAATTACACACCATTCGTACCATTTACACCATGGACAAGTGATGCTGATCTATGGTTATCTAACATGACACAGAATGTAGAAGCAGGGTATCGTGGAGGATTCGTAGACTGGAACTTCATAAGAGCAAATTATGATAGAGTTGATTTTTCTAATGAGTTTGGGCATATTTCTCATAAATGGGTTACAAGACAAAGTAACGCCCCACCTACTGGGGACGAATTGTTTAACGGCCAAAGAATACTTGTAGGAGCAGCACCAACTGGAGCTTTTGATCCAAATGCAAATGATGAACACGCTAACAAAGTGGCACAGTTCGATAGATCAATAACTCCTGTATGGAGATTTTCTGCAGAACCAACTACAAATGACATTCTAACCAATTTATCAACATTAAAAATAATTCGTTACAATGGTACTTCATGGGTGGACGGTTGGGAAGTAAACGCAAACAATGACAGGACATCACCATTACACTTAGTAAAAGAAATAAGATATATTGAAAGTCCGGGAGGGGATGGTACACCAAATCAAGGATTAGAATTTGAATTTGATTGGAGATTAGCGATAGATGGTGGTGATGATAACAATAGAAGTAGTAGAGGGGCATGGATTAACTTTTGGCACCCATTTCCTAGATTAGCATTAGGAGGTAAGACCATAGGAGAAGCTTATGGTGGAAGTACACATGGTACTTTTGATGCGACAAATCTAGACTTTAACAGAAAAGGGCAAGTAGGATGGCATAGGGGAATAGACACCGAAGATTTCGGAAGAGTAAGCGGACTAGCATTCAAAATGAAATTCAGAGCAGAAGAATCTTTCGGTGAAAAAATAGATATAGG
>SDBV01008541.1_pt1 | contig 13784 bp, 16 predicted proteins | sample 2277081 | NCBI WGS metagenome assembly SDBV01 (sample SAMN10402039, study PRJNA504765) | marine sediment metagenome | isolation source: marine sediment core GS10_PC15, 223 cmbsf | place: Arctic Ocean: Southern Knipovich Ridge | collected 2010 | reverse complement strand
AGCAGTGCGCCGGCATCTGAGGTAATGGTTCCTCCATCGAAACTGCCGACCACTTTTCGTGGTCCTAAGCCTTGAAAATAAAGTTGTTTCGCATTACACTGTGTATTCATATTGGGCCTTTCTCTTTTGGTGTAATTTGTTGTTGTGAAGCTAATTATACCAGGGAGAAAGGCTTTTTACTACAGGCGTATGAGATATGCGGGTTAATCGTCCGAATCCAAGAGAGAAGTACTGGGATTGGAGCGTGCAGGTTAGAGAACGGGAAACAGAATTATGAGACTTGGCCGTCTGGTTGGACTGCATCTTCGGATGAGTGGTCGTATGCGCCTAGCATTAGGAGTCAAGTAATCTTTCTTTGCAGTCCAACGACAAGCTGAGTAGTATGGCGTACATGGCGTGGTTTTTGAGTGAGAGACGATTAGTTCCGAATGTCTCCAGCAAAAACCGTGACAATAGTAGCGGTCGACTCCATCCGGATGTTGTGCATTCTACGCACCAACTTGCCGTATCCAGTCACGGATCACTATTCCAACTCGTTCAATGTCTTCAAGGGCTAGTTGGCCGCTATGCATAATGATATTACGAGATCGTTCCAACGACTTTATGCTATGACGCACCCAATCAGGGTCTGCAAAAAGCTCTTCAAAGAAATCCCAGTTTTGTGGTTTGCAGACTATCGAAACAAGATCCTTCAATTCCGTGAAGTATAACGGACTCATACCGCGTTGCGCATGCCACCTATTTCGTCTTTCGTCTTCCATTTTTTTTTCAGCTTTTTTTCTTATATCAGACGACACGGCTTCTGAACTCCACCAATTCTCTCCGACTTCTACTAGCAATTTGTCTTCGATTATCCCACGCAGCATGTTTTCGAAAGACGCAATAGCAATGTAGACTGCGGACATTTTCTTGGCGTTTTCAACCAGGGCACGCTCAAAATAATCTAAGGAAACTTTTCTTGAAATACTATCATATGATAGCTCAGAGCTTTTAGTTTTGGACTTGCTTAGCTGCAAGACTGACTCTTGCAGTACTTGCGCTCTATAAATAAAGCCAGCAATTTTATTGCTTTTGCTATCTAGTGGATTCACAGTAGGTTTTCTCTAATAGACTTAAAGATCGCATCATAAACAAGCTTGTCGCGAGTACTAGGCAGCTCAATGTTTATAGAATATTTTAGGGCGATCTCGTCAGTCAGCGTTTTGTCGTTTTTATGCAACACTTCAGGTTTGTTTTCGCCCTTTGTCTCTTGCTCCTGCTTTGCCTTTTCCATTGCCTTCGGTATTCCTATGAAGTCTCCCAAAGAGCATAAAGTGGTGAATGTAGCTGCCATTTTCTTTAGGACGCCATCACTCTTTTTCCCTTGCAGCAGAGACTTAAGCTTTCCTTTCACCTGCTCATTATTCATTTCAAACGCCTTTTGGTTTACAGAGAATAGATCTCCGTAAGCCTCTCGGATTCCTTGAGCAAGTATTTTCATTGAGTTTTCTTCATCCAGATAGTCATAATACCGTTGAGTTAAGCTGCCGCTTTCATCAAGGAAGCCTAAGCTTTTTAGCACGGTTATAAATGGTCTATCATTCACACTCGGAAAGCCAAGGTCGGAAAGAAATTTCTGGGTAAAAGTATCCGGTGCTTGTGCATTCAGTATTGCGGTGAAGATGTCACTAACATTTTTAACCTGTGCAAAGTATACCTCTGTAATTGCCATTTGTCTCTCCTATATTTTTAGAATGCACAACATTATGTGTTCACGAGCTTTCTCAGTAATTTCAGGAATTCTATACCTTTTTGAAACTCTTATCAAGTTACAAAAGATTTTTTTACAAATGAGAAAATGGAGAAATAAAAAAACCTACCAGATAGGTAGGTTTAATGTGTTTGTTAAACGTCTTTTAAGAAATGCAGGTCTCTTCGGTTATCTAAAAAGCAGTATCCTGAACCATCGAACTCCCAACCATCTTTCTCGAATTTTGCCTTTATGTAATTGTCAAGATCATGATCGATCAGCGCATCGTGTTCAGCATCGTAACTAACATCCAAGTAGGCCAGTTTACCGTTCTCGTCTTCGTCGGTAAAAAATTCGAACTTTCGTCCGTTGTAAACTTCGCTTTCCATTTTCTCCTCCAAAAAAAACTGCCAGATTTGCAGTCTCTGGCAGTTTGTTGAATTGGCTACTTCTTCTTCGTGTAACCTTTTCGAGGCTTTGCAGCGAGAATGTAGTCTGCTGTCAAAAGCAGCTTAATCGCTTTCTCTGTGTTCGCATCGTATTGCTCTGAGTTCTTGTCACCGAAGTCAACTGCGATCAGACTGATGTGCTTCGCCCTCTTCAGTTCCGCTGCTTTGAAGCCCTCCAAAGCCATACAATAGCTGTATATACAGGTTCTGGCGTAATTGAGGCTAATATCGTATTTCTCCATTAACCCATCTACAGCTTCTCGCCTCGTTTTGTGCTGATCGGCGTAGTTCTCTTTGACCCACCGAACCTTTTCCTGTATGGCTGACCTCTTGCTGCTTTTCTGTTTCGGCTCTGCTTTCGTAGCTGCTTTCTTCGCTTCGATCTCTTGTCCGACTTTGCTTGTTTCTGTGGTTGTTAAAACTTTTGCCATTTCTCTTCTCCTTGTTGATTTAGTGATTTGAAATCCTTCTCTGATCCAGAGCTGTTTGGCTTGTCCTCACTCAAGTTCCGACTTCCGCTTTGCTCTTTCAATCTTTCAAAGACCTACTATCATTTATACCGTCCTATATCGCCCGTATAACAGGTCAACAGCGAATTACCACTTTTTCATTTATTTTTCACTTCTTTTGACCAATCCACGACTTATCCTTGACGTACTTTTACCTGCAAATCGTTGCTTTAGTATGCAATAGAGGTCCCTCACAGACTATACTCATGTTATGCGAAACCTCTTCTGCAAGGAAATGTCACATTGAATTTGGAAGATTTTACGAATCGAAATCACGAGTTAGAAATGAAATCGATTCAGAATACATTGAAAGAAAGTGTACGCATCGAAACTGCACGGTTTTCCGATACGTGCAATTATGGGTGCTTTTTGATAAGATCAATACTATGACTAAGAAAAACACAGTATATCAAAAAGACCCATATGAAGAGATGCGATTTTATAAGGGGCAACAGTATAGAATCGTTTATTATGCTTTACTTCTTGATGCTGCTATTATTGCCCTCTTTCAGATAGAAACCGTTATCTCACCTAATTGGGTCTATATTGTTATAAAGGTTGTTTCTTGCACTTTCATGTTATTTTTGGGTTTATTCTCTCATGGATATCAAAACGATACGTCCGTCGCTATTAAGCAGTTTCGAAAACATTTTGAACAAACTAAATTCTATAATAAGAAACTAGATACGTTTGAAGAACATTTGTGGCCTAAGAAGATACTATTTTGGAAACGAAATAAGCATTATAGTAAAGGCGATCTAGAAACATAAGAACAAGATGGCTTTATACTATTCCTTTAACAGTAATCACTTGGCTTGGTACTATAGCAGCTATTCTAGCAATATATTTTGACAAATAAAGATCAGTCATTCCGCTTGAAGTGTCTTCTGGATAAGTTTCTGTTTGCTGATCTTGTGCTTCTTTATCCAATTGTTCAGAGTGGATCCAGTACAGCCGTATCGCTTGGCGATGTAGCGTTGAGTAGAGCCTGTTGAGAGAAGCGCCTTGATCTCAATTTCGTGTTCATCGAGTTTTGATTTTCCAGGTCCTTTCGGACGGCCAAGAGGCTTTCCACTTCTACGCCTTGCAGCTAACGCCTCTTTTACCCTCATACTCTTCAAATCGCTCTCCACTTCTGCGACCAAAGCAAACACTGTTGCGATGATCTTTCCGCTTATTGAGCCATCGAGTCTCCAGTTACCTTTTACGGCATAAACGTTGATTCCCTTTTCTCTGCAAATCGTCAGCATCTCCAGTACTTGCAGCACGTTTCTACCTAAACGGCTTATCTCGCTCACGATCAGGTTATCGCCTCTACTCAGTTCGTCGATCACGTCAGCAATCTTTCTTTCTCTCCAGTCAGTCTTCCATCCACTACACGTTTCCTCCACGAATTGGATCGTTCCAAGATCGTTGCTGTTTGCGAAGCTTAATAAGTCAAACTTGTTCTTCTCTGTTTCCTGATCATCAGTAGAAACTCTTAAGTAGCCAATAGTCATTTTCCTGCCTCCTGATCAATTCGAAATAAATACAAATAACTTGAATAACTTCAAACTATTTGACCAGAAATAATAGAGAATTCTGTAATATTTTGAGGTGAGAAATGGAAGGATTTCTTCGAATGGATACTAAGTGATGAGCTGTTTATTCTACGTCTTTAATACTCTTCAGTTTTCTCTTTGCTCTTACCTTTTTTGTTTTCGGACTCGTTCCTCTCTCTGATTTTTCCGAACTGACGAGTCTAAGTTTCTCAAGAGGGATCGCTTCGTAATCATCGTCGTCGTCAATCCCCTCTAACAATAACTCAGTCTCATCAAGATCTCTTCTTATTTCATCTATCGACTTATCTGATACTTCGTCAAACTGGCTCAACTCATTACGATCTTCTCCATCTGCCTTAGGAAGCCTGCCACTCATCAAAGCGAATAGATCGAGTGCCAATTTCCGCTTCATTTCCAGATTGTTGTCATCGATTGTCCAAGTCAAAAGTTCGTGAATGTTACGAACTGTCTCTTGTGCTAAAATCGGAAGCATTTCTGAAACGTATGTGTCGAAGCCTGAAGTGACTGCAGCCAAATAGGCTTTTACATCTTCGCGATGAAGCCAGTCATAGAGAGTCTGTTTGTGGATATTATACCGTTTTGACCAATCTTCTTGGGTTCTGTGATTTCCGCCCCACTCACAGGATATGTAGTCAAACACGAATCTTTTCATGTGAGGCGCCAATTCGGGTAGCTTATCTTGATTCACACAATCTTGCATTATCTGGTGAATTGAAGGTAGTCTAATCGGTTGTTGTTCTTCTGATTGCTTTTCTTCTTCTATTAGCTGCTCGTCATCGATCTCGAGTAGGTCTTTCCTCTTGAGGCCTCTCGTCGTTCTGACCTCTCTCGTCGTTTTGCTGCTTTTCCTTTTCCTGTTCATAGAGACACCTCACCATAAACCAGTAGTGTTCGGTTTTCATAATTTTCATCCTTTATACATTACACACTAAAATTACCGAGTTCAACAGAAAGCAACAACGCCTTCTGACCACATCACTTTCGCTTCTGACCACAATGACCACCCCACTACTCTATGACCACTAATAGCCTATACCCACCTTGATAGAGACCTCACCTTGACTAATGGCCTATACGCTACATAGCCAGTAAAAAAGGCAGCCACTCTGACTGCCTCTCTTTCTGCTTTACTATACTGCCTTTACTACTCGTCTTCTGGCTTGATAATTCCTTTTTCTCTTTCACGCCGCATACTGTCCTGATACGACTTCGTTTCCTGATACGACTTCGGTTGTTCTTCTATTGGGGCATCTGACTTTGCGGGTTCTCGTTTTTCGCTGGTATCTGCTGAACCGCCCACCTTAACCTTTATTGATTCAACTACTAGTGTTTCTTCAAGCGCTGATGTTGATAGTGCTGTTGCTTTCTGCATTTGCTGTTCTGAGAATCCTCCTTCTTTTACAAGTGACTGTTTAAATTGTGCTCGATATAGATCTATTTGCTCGTCTTTTCTCTTCGAATCGTCAATCACTTGATTCAGTGTCTTGATTTCTATTCGTCCTATCAGCTTATTCATTTGCTTCAATCTACCCTTCGTCAAGCACCCTGAGATTGCTGTATATACAATTGCAACAACGGCAAGGGCAACACTAAGCGGAGGTAATACTTTGCTATAAATGATATTGACTACTTCATTCCAATCCATTTTTACTTCTCCCTTTTTAGATTGAGCAATAGTAACCTGTAACTCGAATACCATTCAAGTAGCTGTCGGCTTGTTGTTTGTTACTTGCTATATATTTCTTCCATCTTCTCTTTGAAAAACTTCTCATCGTTTTCTCTCTGCGCTATTTCTATGATCGCTTCAATCTTGCCCATTACTCTCAGCTCGTCTCTCTTTGTTTTCAAATCCATCACTTCTAAATCGTTTCTCCACTCAAAATAATTAAACTTGTACTGCTTGCCTGTTATTAGCTTCACGTTTATCTGCTTTCCATCTACTACTGCTGTGTCCAGAATCTTCCTGATCATTTCTCGTCTCGTTGCTGATTCTACATTCAAATAATCCCATGCATTTTCAGTCGTGAATCTCTCTACCAGTAATCCGTATTTCCTCTGTTTATCTACCAGGCTTTTCTTCGTGTCGAGAATTTTGTTGTTGTATTCTTCTATGCTGTTTTTTATTTCTCTCAATCTCTCAGCCACATCGGCCATTTCGATCATTCCATTTTCAATCGCGTCTACGAGTCGCTCTTTCTTCTGCTGTTGTTCTTTAATCCTTTTTTCAAGTAGCAGCATCGTGTTGTTGCTCTGTCCTTTCTGCTGCTCGTACTGCTTTTTCTCCTTGCTGTATATTTTCTCAACTGTCCTGTAATCAAACATGGCATCGAAATATATGTAGTCAAAGATCCTGTCGATTACTTTTTGCTTAAAGCCTTTTGGCTGCGCTTTACACTGTATACTTTTGCCATGCCAGTAGTAACAATAATCTCTTCGCCTCTTTTTGATTACCGTCATGTAGAACCTCTCGCCACAATTACCGCACCTCATCAAGCCACTACACAAATAACCTGAGTATCGGCCTTTGAAACTCCTCTCAGGTGCTTTTACTAGTAATCTCTGCGCTCTTTCAAACGTTTCATAGTCTATAATCCTCTTGTACACTTTTGACTCGATCACTTCGCCTCTACTGTTTATTGTTTTTCCTATGTACGCGATCTGATCTAAAAACCTTCTCATCTTGGAATATGAGAACCGATTGCTTTTCCACGCTTTATGACCTTCTTCGTTCAATTTGATGCAGATCTGTCTTAGGCTCATTCGCTTGTTCACAAATAGGTCGAAGACATACTTTATCGTATCCACTTGCTCATCTACCACAATCCACTTCTTTGCTCCATTACTTTCATAGTGCAATTCGTATCCATACATTCTTGTATGGGCGTGAAGTCCTAAATCCATAGATTTGTCTCTGCCCCTCTTCATCCGCTCCGTTATGTCTTTCCTTTCTTTTTCAGCTACTGCATTTTCAACCTGTTGCATAAAAACTGAGCTGCTATCTTTGTAGTCTAACTTTTTGCCATTTACATAGAACTGTACATTATTCAACTTGAGAAAATAATGCATATTCTGACCAATTCTTACGTCTCTTGAAAACCTATCTGCTTTAATCACCCAAACCTTATCTATTGTTTTGTTCTCAATATCCTTTTTTAATCTCGACCATTCTTCACGATCTTTTTCGTCTGCTGCTCCACTGACTTGCTCCTTATAAACCTCATATTGCTCACTTTTCGACTTGGCCCACTCGATTCCTGCCTCTACTTGCTGCTCCAGTGAGTAACCTTCTCTTTCCTGCTTCTCGGTTGAGACTCGACAATATATGGCAACCATATTATCATCCTCCTCAACCTTTACTATACTCAAATCTTATAAGAGTTTCAACTAAGTATGTTGATCTAACCGCACCATGAAGTATAAAACCCTGAGTTGGAAACCCTCCTACGTATCGGGAGACGAGCCGGAGACCATCTATATCATCCCGGTTTCGCCCGAACCGGATGAATACCGTATCATCTATCCCGAGACTCTCGAGAAACACATGGTTGAGGTGTTGACGGACCGAGCCCTCATAATCAGGTCCTTTGAGGGCTGCACCGAGCACGCCGTCGATATAATACGAGAGTATCTTGCGAATCAACTGACCCAGAAAGGCGATAGGAGCTCCACCCAAATTAGTGTCAAATTTGTTCTGGGTGTCGCTCTTGTGGGCCTGGGTCTTATCAACTGGACCTTCCCCGATCCCCTGCCCCTTATCGACGAACTGCTGATGGTGATTGGTGGCGGCGCGTTGGCTGCCTGGAGTGCGCGAGCAAAAAAGCTTCTGCCTGATTTTAGGGAGAGGCTGGAAGAGGCGGCAAGAGAGGCACGGAGTCTGATCCCCTCCCCGGATCCTCTCTTGACCAGGATCTACAACTCCATCAGGGCCAAACAGCAACCGAAGAAAGAGTACGATGAACAATCCTCCCTGGATCGAATCGAGGCGGAGGCTCAGTGGTTCGTAAAATTCCTGAATGTCCGGGACATGATCGAGTTGAAATTGGTGACCGTCGACAACGTGAGAGAGGTTGTAGGCGCTTTGCAGGATATCATTCCCTTGAAAACCCTGGTTCGCCTGGAGAGGGGCTACCTGCGGCACGGGACGAGGGCCAGGTTGAGGCGCCTCCGAGAGAGGATCACGATGCGGCTGGATCTAACTGACGACGCGCTGGCTGTCTATTGCGGATTCTACCGATCCGCCCAGGAGTATTTCGAACGCGAGGGTCGGCAACTGCCGTAAGTGAAACGTTGCGTTGTTCTCCAGCTCTCTAAAACTTTGCCGTGGCTTCATGCTCAAATTTCAGAAAAATCATGAAATAAATACTAGAAAACGAGAATAATCCTGATTGATATTCTTAGCCAGTCTCAATAGAAAGAAAAAGAGAAAGAATAAAGTCTTCTTGGAGGCATAGTACGACGAAATGGATCTTGGTTTTCGTGGGCCTGATGGTCTTGACCACAATGGTCGTTGCCGACAACGGAACTCCACCAGCACAACCTGACGATTCGAATGGAGGCTTCTTTGTCAACCTAAACGTCTCCTTGGGATTGCTCGGTGCAGGATTGTTTTCCCATCGGACGATGAGAGAGATTACGCTCTTTGTACCGAGTGTTGGTCCCATGCTGCGCATGGCTTACCCGCTTCTCGTAGGCAACAGTGCTACTACTGGAAGAAGAAGTTTTTTTGCCGGCAGCTTGAAGTACCGTTGGGTAGGGCCAGTTAAGTATGAGCCAATCTTTGTAGATATCATCAAAGGAAAGGCTTGAGGAAGAGGGTTCACTGGAGCGGTGAAAGCTCTGACTAATCACAGTACATAGCTTGTCTTTTACCGCCCATCGTAGGGTAGTCATATTCCCCACCCCGGGGTAATTAAGATTGCTCACCCCGCCTATCCGGCTGGACACCCAACATGTAAATCCGTAATATCACAACCTGATTCAAGACCAGCTACCAAATAACGGGAAAACAGGACGTGAACAATGCCATAGCTACGAGAGTCAGAGAGTACTACCGACGATACAAGCTCGTCCCGCTCTACATGATCTCCCACTTCAGTCACCATGTGATGACGGCTCTCGTCGCTCCCCTTCTTCCTTTTATCCGCTCTGAGTTCACCCTGAATTACGCTCAGTCCGGACTTCTGATCTCCGCGTTCTCCCTCTCAATCGGTCTCAGCCAGGTCCCGGCGGGTTGGCTTGCAGACAGGATCGGTCCGCATGTACTGATCCTGATAGGGATCTCCGGGGTTGCCGCTGCCGGAGCTCTGCTCGGAGCGTCCCATACCTATCTGCTGTTGATCTTCTCACTGGTTCTTATGGGTGTCACTGCGGGAGGGTATCATCCGTCCGCAGCGCCTCTGATCGCGGCATCCGTTGAAACCAAATACCAGGGAAAAGCACTGGGTCTGCATATTGTGGGCGGAAGCACGAGCTTTTTCCTGGCCCCTCTGATCGGTGTCGGCCTGGCAGCCGCCTGGGGATGGCGAGGAGCCTTCCTGGGGCTCTCTGCTCCCTTTTTCGTTTTCGGTATCATCCTCTTCCTTCTCATACGGAGGCAACAGCCAACTACTGCAAAGAGCAAACCCAAAGCCTCAACCAAGCCTGAGGAGAAGACGGAGACCAGCACGGATCTTCCCCTATTGATCATTGTGATGGTTTTGACTCTGGTCTCTCGTGTCCTCGGCGGTTCCGTACAGGCCTATATACCCCTCTACCTGGTCGATCACTTCGGGGTCGATGAAAAAACCGCTGGCGCCTTTCTGGCGATTATCTTTTCCGCCGGTTTTTGGGCGGCTCCCCTGGGAGGTCATATTTCGGACCGCATAGGCGCTTATCGAATGCTTATTTTTTTGGCTGTGATTCAGGGACCCATCGTCTACCTGCTCGTCGTGATCCCCTACGGGCTGGGTTTTGCAGGTGTGCTGCTTCTGTGGGGCACCCATATGTTTATACGCATGCCGGCGGCAGAGTCGTTCCTTGTCAGCAACGTTCCGCCGCGTATCAGGTCTACGATCTTTGGCATCTACTTTTTCGCCGGTACGGAGTTGAGCGGCCTGTTCACGCCGCTGCTCGGTACGATAATCGACCGAATCGGCTTCCAGATCACCTTTACCATCGTTGCTGTTTCGATACTGATCTTAGCCATCCTTTTGTCAATTCCCCTGTTGCTTCTCGGTAAGAGACAAAGGGCCGTGCCAATGGGAAAGGTTTAGACAACCCTCGACTTCAATTCATCAATAGAGAAATATTTGTAACATTGCCGCAATGGTTATAAACTAGAGGTAGCAAAGGCCAAGGAGTACCTATGGCGACGGAACAGGGTGACTATTATCTCGAAAAGCTGAAAAAGATCATGATCTTCCGCTACCTCGACGATAAGGCTCTGAAGGAGATCCTGAAGATCGCCGATGTGATCAACTATAAAAAGGATGATCGCATCATATCCGAGGGAGAGTTGAGTCAGTATCTCTATGCGGTACTGGATGGCAATGTCAACGTATATATAAAGCAGTCAGGCGACAAGCAGGTTTTTCTCTCGACCCTGGAATCAGGCGACGTGTTCGGAGAGGCGGGCATGTTTCTCAAGGTGAAACGAACGGCTAACATTGTGAGTATGGAAAACAGCTCCATTCTGCGAATCAACCGAAAAGATCTATTTGAGTTCTTCGCCAAGAGCTCACAGTCTGGCATCAAAATACTCATGATTATCATTTACAGCCTTCTGAAGAAACTCAGAGAATCAAATCAGGAGCTCGCCTTCGAGAGGAAATCCAACCTGGCCCAGGAAGATGTGGATAGTCTCATCAATGACCTGAGTAAGATGTAAGGGGAAGAGTTGGCCGTGCGTTCCTACGCCAAGGCGTTCCTACGCCAGGCCTCAGCCACGGTGCGCCGAAGCGCCCACGCTGATAGAGGTGAAAACATGAAGATTCGTCAATATGACGGGCAAACCCTCTCACTGAAAAATGACGGCAGGCTCGAGCTCTTTTTCGTTGGCGTGGGAGCGGCCTTTACAAAACGTCACTACCAAACCAATTTCCTGATCATCAAGGGCAAAGACCATCTGATGGTCGACTGCGGTACAAGAACGCCCCAGGCCTTGATCGAATTAGGAGTCAAGATCAGCGATATTCAGAACTATTTCATTACCCACACCCATGCAGACCATATCGGCGGGCTCGAGGAGGTGATGATCACTGGACGATACATCACCGGCAAAAAGCCGAATATCATTATCAGCAAGGATTTCCAGCATCTGCTCTGGGATACGTCTTTGAAGGGGGGTTCGGGTTTCAATGAGAACCTCGAACAGAGTGAGAAAACCCTTTCACTCGGTGATATGTGGAATGTTACCCATCCCAAATGGCTGAACAACTATCCGAGAGACACCTTTGAGGCAAATGTCGGTAGTATCAATCTCAAGATCTTCAGATCCATGCACATTCCGGACAACGCCGACAGCTGGCAGACCTCCTTCTGGAGCACGGGCCTGATTATTGATAATCGGATTATGTTTTCAGGGGACACACGATTCGATCCCGAGCTTGTGCAATCCTTCAGCAAAAAATTCAAGCTGGGGGCGATATTCCACGACTGCCAGTTCTTCACAGGAGGCGTTCACGCCGGACTCGAGGAGTTGAGAGGCCTGCCCGCCAGAATTAAGAAGAAAATGTTCCTCCTCCACTACGGAGACAACTGGGAAGACTGGGAGGAAAAAGTCAAAAAGTACGGTTTCAAGGGCCTCTGCAGACAGTGGTGTTTTTACAATTTCGGCTAACACCAGAGCTGGATCGCACCAGCCCGGGACCCCTTCCAGCCGCGCCATAAAGGCCAGTCAAGAAGAGGCCTTTGACTCAGGGTAAACCTGTAGTAAAATACACTGGCACATACAACAATTACAAAAGCTCGATCGAGGAGGATACCAGGAATGAAAGCGGCCGTTCTCTATGAACACAAAACACCACTGAAAATGGAAGAGCTGAATCTCAACGATCCCGGGCACGGAGAGGTCCTGGTGGAGCTTCGAGCAAGCGGAGTCTGCCATTCGGACTGGCACGTTGTGAAGGGTGAGTGGACCCAGGTCGCCCTGCCTGTGATTCTGGGGCACGAAGGAGCCGGCGTGGTGACCGAAACAGGGCCCGACGTAACGAACCTTCAGGCTGGTGATCACGTGATCCTGTCGTGGAAAACGAGCTGCGGGCTCTGCGAGATGTGTCAGAAGGGGTGGCCCAACCTCTGTTATTCTTCACCCGAACCTTCTCACAAACCCACACTCTGCAGCAATGGCGAAGAGATGAACCGCTTTATCAATCTGGGTACCTTTGCAACTCACACCGTTGTCCCCGAGGAAGCCGCCGTACAGATCGACAGGGACATCCCCTTTGCCCAGGCTTCTCTTATTGGCTGCGGTGTGATGACTGGCGTAGGCGCTGTCCTCAACACGGCCCGCGTCGAGCCCGGTACATCGGTCGCTGTATTCGGATGCGGCGGTGTCGGTCTTAACTGCATCCAGGGTGCCGACCTGGCAGGAGCTACCGTGATCATCGGCGTCGATCTGTCCGATTTCAAGCTCGATCTGGCACGGCAATTCGGAGCAACCCATACCGTGAATGCCGGCAAGGAAAATGCGGTGGACCGTATCTTAGAGCTAACCGGCGGCCTGGGAGTTCACTACGCTTTCGAGGCCATCGGTATGCATGCGGAGCCCTTCGTGCAGAGCATCCGATGTACGCGTAGACGCGGAACGACGGTTTGGGTGGGTCATGCGCCCATCGATACCCCTGTGACGATCGATGCCCGGGATCTATTATTTGAAAAAACCGTTATCGGTTCAATGTACGGTAGTGCACGTCCGCACATCGATTTTCCGCGCCTTCTGAATCTCTACAAAGCCGGAAGACTAAGGCTGGATGAGCTGATATCGCGGGAGTTCAAGCTCGAAGAGGTGAACGACGCATTCGAAGTACTGGGAAAGGGCGAAGTCGCGCGCAGCGTCTTGATCCTGGATTGAGGAACCATGGGGGGTCAAAAAGATGTACGTCTCGGATAAATACCATAAACACGTCAGAAAAATCCGTAGCAACTCCAAAGATAAACCCGAAGAACGTCTTCTGGGCGAGATAAGGGAGGTCTATCTGGCAAATTTGAACAACCTTCCGGTTAACATGAGACACGATCTGTTCAACTCTTTTGTCCAGATGTATTACGAATCAGAAAATCAGCGCCAGGATATTTTTGTGTTTGCGGAACACCTCGGTGGCGTGATCGACCTCTTTAACAGGGAATACGACGATGCAAACACGACAATGTCGGACAGAGAGTGGATCGTTGTCAGAGATCTGACAGACGAATTCGCCGACGATCTCGACCTCGAGACACTGACATATGTGATGAATGAGCTGCTCTCAGGGGGCCACATCCGGGGTTAGAGAGAAACCATCCCGCATCTGTTCGGCACACGGTCGTGAGTGTCGCGCCCTCTACCTCGAATAGTGCC
>SDBV01008540.1_pt1 | contig 13785 bp, 15 predicted proteins | sample 2277081 | NCBI WGS metagenome assembly SDBV01 (sample SAMN10402039, study PRJNA504765) | marine sediment metagenome | isolation source: marine sediment core GS10_PC15, 223 cmbsf | place: Arctic Ocean: Southern Knipovich Ridge | collected 2010 | reverse complement strand
TGAACTAATACGGCGGGATTTTGAGATTATTCTTGGAGAACCCGATAACCTACAGTTCCTTTCGGAACATAAGGAAAGAGGCTGGAAAATTACATTCGTGCACACCGAACCTGGTGTTATGTCCGGTTCAATGGTTAAATCGGCAGAGACGTATGTGGGCGACGAGGACTTTATCGCCACCCACGGAGATAGAGTGACGACCCTGAGCATTCCTGAAATAGTAAATCATCATGCGCAAAAGAATAAGACTGGCACGGCATTAGTTGTGCGGTCGATAGGAAGGTTTCGAAGTCCCCAGGGAAGGAAAACGGCTCTATCAGAGCTTATTGATAGCAAGGGCCTTAGACCAGAATTCATTATTGGAGGGCTGTATGTCTTTAATAGAGGGGTATTCAGGCATATCCCGACTCAAGGTAATATCAGCATTGAAGAACTTCTGGAGGCACTATCGGTCAAGAAAAACAAATTGTCGATCTTTGTGTACGAAGGCTACGGGAACCAAATCGATTCCGAGAGGGAAGTAGCGCAGCTACGCAAAAATGCTCATATATTGGGCATACCCAAGAAGGTCAAGAAGGGCCCACTAACGGCCTAAATAGCTGGAAATCTTAAATACCATCGTTTGGATTTAAATCCGCGTTGGTGCCTCCTCATTCTTTGCTTTTACTACCTGCTCCTTGATCCAGGGATAGGTCTTTTCCAGCCCCTCCCGGAGGGTCTGGGTGGGCTTCCAGCCTAGTTTCTCTTCAATCAGCCGATTGTCGGAGTTCCGGCCCCGGACGCCTAATGGCCCTTGCTACTCATGCCTTGATTTAGAACAACCCTTTTTCCCCATTATCCTTATACCAATCCAAGAGCGCATCTTCCAGGCTATACCGAAGCTGATACCCCGCATCGAGCAGCTTACGCCCGGAGATATAGGTAGACAGCATCAGTTTCCGGACGCGGTCGGGGTGCAGGCTGATGTTCTTCCTTCCGAAAAGGCCAGACAGGACTCTGAGCGAATGGGCGACGGCGAGCAGGAGCCAGGCCGGTACGGTAAGCCGGGGCGTGCGCCGGTGGATGATCGAAGCTATCCCCGCGCAGACGTTCTCCGCCCCCCGGATATTGGTCTCAAAGTAATCTCGGTCGGGAAAGCCGGGGATGCGGCAAATGGCAGCCAGGTTATAGATAATCGTATCATTCTTCTGCAAGATTGCACGGTAGGGTTCGGGATCGATCCACGATCTTACATCCGTGCGAAGATAAACGAGGCACTCATCCTAGATTAGCGGGGGCACTAAATCACCGATAATAACTTGCCCATATATCTGATTATCAAGAAAATGCCTCACCAGATGCCCACCGACAAAACCGGAGCCGCAGAAGATAATCGTACTATCCATTGGTTTGGCTACCCAATATTGAGAGACAATTTGGATATTTGAAGCCTCAAGCCTTGTGGACAAGGTCGATGCTGGCGTCAGCTACGTTGCGGGTGTCCACGACCGGTACGCCCATCTCCTTAAAGTTCAGTTGCCGATAGGCATCATGCGCGGTGGCCACAACGTAGAGATCAAAATCGGGTGTGATTTCGACGGATTTTTTTCCGGCGAGATGCGCGTACATACGGGTGGATCCTATCTCACTTATAAAAGGATCGCTAAAATTCACGTCTGCACCAAGGCTAATCAAGCGATCCATAATGGGATAGGTAGGCGATTCGCGGTCATCATCGATGTTCGGCTTATAGGCCAGGCCGAGAATGAGGATACGAGCACCTCGCACTGATTTGCCATATCCATTGAGCACCTCAGTGACCCTGCCGACGACGAAATTGGGCATGGCGCTGTTGATCTCACCAGCTAGTTCAATAAACCTGGTGTGCACGCCATATTCGCGGGCTTTCCAGGTTAGATAGAAGGGATCGATGGGGATACAATGCCCTCCGAGTCCGGGCCCTGGATAGAAGGGCATGAAGCCGAAAGGTTTTGTGCTTGCCGCCGAGATCACCTCCCAGATATCGATACCCATTTTCATAAAGGTCGTTTTCAGTTCGTTGACCAGCGCGATATTCACTGCCCGGAAGATATTTTCCAGCAGCTTGCTCGATTCGGCTACCTTAATGGAATTAACAGCAACGGTTTCCTTAACGATGGTGTTGTATAACCTCTCTGCAACTTCAAGTCCCTCAGCCGACGTCGATCCAATGATCTTGGGGGTATTGCGTGTGTGATAAGTCGGATTGCCAGGGTCTGCCCTTTCCGGGGAATAGGCAACGTAGAAATCCCGGTCCACCTTCAAACCGCTTTTTTCAAGGATCGGAATGACAACCTCTTCAGTCGTTCCCGGAAAGGTTGTGGATTCCAGTACGATTAACTGACCGTTCCTGAGGTATGGCGTTATCGTCTCAGAGACCTGGACAATAAAGGTAAGGTCTGGTTCGCGATGCATGGAAAGCGGTGTTGGCACCGTGATAATCAACACATCACATTCGGCAGCAACTGAAAAGTCAGAAGTTGCCCGCATTCGGCCTTCCCTGACCGCCCCGCCAATGACAGCGGAATCAATGTGCTTGATGTACGTGCGACCCTCATTAAGTGCTGTGATCTTTGCCTGATCAATATCCAGGCCGGTGCAGCGATAGCCTTTTGATAAGAACGATGACAACAGGGGCAGGCCCACATAACCAAGGCCAATGATTCCTACATGGCAGGTATTATCTTCGATTTTCTTCAGTAGTGAGGTATTCGTCACGAGGTTTGTATCTTCACGTTTGGAGTTTACGTATTGCGCCGGGCCGCGGTATCATTTCACAGATGTTATTGGTAATCGAATTGAGTCACCCACGGCTCCTCTAGGATGTACGGGAGGTTTTTGGTGGTTGCCAGACAGTATGATGCTTACCGCGCAAGGCATCTATGACTCCCAGGAAATGGACCAGGTTCAAATAGACGAAATAGTACGGCAGGTGAAGGATCCTGGGGGTGCTTTTTTGTTTATCCAGTAAAAAACCAAGAAATGCGAGCGTGTAGATGCCGATCTGGCCGAAGAAAAGAACAACATAGGCGGGATGAACTTTCAGAACCAGTGCATTCAGGATAAGTATCGAGGCGAACATTTCGGTGGTATGCCAGCGTAGAACCTTGTGTGATCTGAACTTCCAATGGTCGAAGAGAGACATGGCTTTCAGTTGCTGTCGGAGCTGTCGGTAGGTTGACATGAGGCGGCTGGCAATCCGGCGCCGACGTCTTTTTTCCTCGTCCATGTTGGTGGCGCTCTTCTGATAGCCAATACATCGCGGGTCAGTGATCACGCGATACCCCTTCGCCAGGATAAGCATCGAAGTGGCAAAGTCATCCGTGAAATCGGTTTTAAGCGGTGTGTAGAGCTCCCGACGGATGCCAAAGAGGGCACCCCCAGCAACGCCGGCCGTGGAGCCCGTTCTCGATTCATATTTCTTTATGAACTCCTCATATTTCCAATATAGGCCCCCGGAACCCGAAGTGGGCGAAACATCAAGGTTCGTATAGACCTGTCGGCCCGCCAGGCTAAAAGGCGCACCAAGCCCAACTTTGTCATCCAAGGTTGAACGCAAAAATAGGGCCGTAATCGCGTAGTATATTTAGTCCGTTGCTCAGTCCTTAGTCTCCTCCACCTGCTCTTTGATCCAGGGATAGGTCTTCTCCAATCCCTCTCTCAAGGTAGAGGAGGGCTTCCAGCCTAGTTTTTCCTCAATCAACCGATTGTCGGAATTCCTACCCCGGACACCTAACGGACCAGGAATGTGCTTGATGGTGAGCTTTTTCCCGGCAATGTTCATGACAATCTCTGCCAGCTGATTAATGGAGACCATCTCCTCACTGCCAATGTTCACGGGACCAATAAAATCGGAATACATCAACCTGCGCATGGCCTCGAGACACTCATCGATGTAGAGAAACGAGCGGGTCTGCTTGCCATCGCCCCACATTTCAATTTCGCCACCATCGGGCGCCTCGGCTACTTTATAGTAAAGGTCCCCAATGACCTGCTGCAGCTGCTCCACCGCCCCGCTGTACACCGGGGTGTCCGGGGTGAGGGGGTGGGAAAGCCAGACCGTTGACTGCGGAGGGCTAATGCCGCCTCCCTTCCAACCTGGCCGACATCAGCATCTCCGCAAGCTGGAAATCAATCATCTCGTCAATGTCCACCGCTTCGTATGGGTCCATGGGGAACATCACGGGGCGATACCCGATACGATTTTTACGCTCGGTGAAAACGGCCCGGCTGAAAATGTAAACGCAGGAGTTTTCCTCGTAGATCGGCGGCAGGTCCTGGGTCTTGATGAGGGCGTCGGGGTCGTGGTTGATGGGCCTGCCGTCGACCCAGAAAAAGCGGCTTTGCACCGGTGTCACGGAAAAGAGAGAGTCGTGTTTTTTCTGACTGAATAAAGTTTCGATAGCATTATCAATGGTTTCGGTCAGCACCAGCGGGGTCGCGCTATGGGTCTGGAGGAAATAATCGCCGTCAGTTTTGGTGAGATCGTAGGCCATGATCTGGTAGGCTTCATCGCTCTTGATGTCCAGCAGGTAATCGGGCCGCATGTGGATGGTCACGTCGAAGTGGTCGGTGGCGCTGCGGGCGACCTCTTCCGAGTCGGTGTTGATGATGGTCTCGGAGATGTACTCGCTGTTGGCGAGTTGCTCCACAATCCAGTGAAAAAGGGGCCGCCCGCAGAGGGGCCGCATGTTTTTCCCCGGCACGCGCTCGGAATGGCCTTTCATGAAGAGCAGGGCTTTCAGAGGGGGGATGTCCATGCTACGATGAGGTCAGCTGCCGGATGAACTCGGCTTCGGCCTGCAGCTTCTCAGCCATGAAGACCATATCGTCGCCGTAGGCCAGGAAGGTGAAACCCTGCTTGATCCGCTGCTGGAGCTCGGCGTGGTTGGAATGGACGACGTGGCAGCCACCTACTTTAGGCGAATCGGCGGCCACCCGCTGCACCTGGCTTAGGGCATCGACAACCGAGGGATGTTCAAAGTCGCCGGCCTGTCCCAGTGAGGCGGAAAGGTCGTACGGGCCGATGATAAAGCCGTCCACATCTTCCACTTCAAGGATTTCCTTAAGGTTGTGGACTCCGTCAATGTGCTCGATCTGCACGATCACGACGCTGTTTCCGGCGGCCCAGTCCCGATACGATTCGAACCCCAGCCCGTATCCCTGGGCGCGGTACAGTCCCGCACCCCTGGTTCCCCTGGGCGGGTAGTAGACGGCCTCCACCGCCCGGCGGGCATCCTCCGCACTGTTCACCATGGGAACCAGTATGCCGTGGGCGCCGATGTCCATGACCCGCTTAATGATGAGGGGATCGTTCCCGCCGACCCGTACCAGCGGCGCGCAACCGGCCAGTTCGATGATCTGGATGAGCTGCTGGGCATCGCTATAGTCAATGGCGGTGTGCTCCATGTCGATCACCAGCCAGTCGAATCCCGCTTTTGCCATCATCTCGCAGAGCGGTGGGTAGGCAAAGGAGATCCACGAGCCTATAGTAATCTCGCGTTTTTTCAGCCTGTCTTTGAGTCTACAGTCGTTCACGCCTCCACTCCTCAGCTATTCCCGAAAGCATCGAAATACTCAGTGATCCAGGCGCGGACGTCATCGTTCAAATCCAACGGCGTTTTGAACATCCGGCCCAGACCCCGGGTCAGGATAACATTGACTTCTGCGCCCACGTTCTTCTTGTCCTTGCGGAGGGCGTCCTCATAGGCGGCCAGGTCGATGGTTCCGGGATTCATATCGCCGATATTTTTCAGCAGCGGACCGCGCATGGACTGATACTGCTCATCAGTAATCAATCCCAGGTGGCAGGAAATCTTGTTTGCCAGATCCATCCCCATGCACACTGCGATGCCATGGGGTACGGCATAGTTGGTGAGCGACTCGATGGCGTGGCCGAAAGAGTGGCCGTAGTTGAACACCAGCCGTTCGGCCCGGTCAAACTCATCGATTTCGATGGTAGCTTTCTTGATCTCCAGGCTCCGGTGGATGAGCTTCTTCAGGATCGTCTTGTCCTTCAGCGCCCGGTCATATTCCTTCCGCATCAGGTTTACATCATCCTCACCCGAGACGTAATAGAAGTGCAGCATCTCCCCGAGGCCGGAGCGCAGGTCGCGTTGAGGAAGGGTGTCGAGGAATCCCAGGTCGATGACAATCTGCGAAGGGGGGCAGAAGTTGCCGATCTGGTTCTTGTACCGCCCGAAGTTGATGGAGGTCTTCCCGCCGATGCAGCTGTCGCACTGGGCCAGCAGGGTAGTGGGGTAAAAGACCCAGTCCACGCCGCGGAACATGATGGAGGCGATAAAGGCGGTGATGTCCTGGATGATGCCCCCGCCGACGGCCACCAGTCGGTTGTTCTTCCTGAAACCCGTGGTGATCAGGAACTCGATAATGGGGGCGATGTTCAGGTAGTCCTTATGCTCCTCGGAGGGGTGGATGAGCCGGCAGGCGCCCTCTTCCAGCAGGGGCTTCAGCGCGGTTCCATGGAGCTGGGGGACATTGGCATCCACCAACGCCACGTCGCCCGGGCGGAGGTGCTCCTTCAGCAGAGCGGAGAAATCATCCGTGAAAATGACGTCGTAATCCCGGATGGACGACTTCACGGTGAACCTGTCAGACATTCACGAACCCTCCGTCCACGACGATGTTCTGCCCGGTGAGGTAGCTGTTCAGGTCGCTGGCCAGGAAGAGCACCACCCGGGCCATTTCCTCCGGTCGGGCGAAGCGCTTAATGGGTATCTGCTCGACAATCGCCTTCATTTCTGCTTCGGAAAGGGTCGACTTGGTCAGCTCCGTCAGTGTGAATCCTGGTGAGACCGCATTGACCAGGATGTTGTGGGGTGCCAGTTCCACGGCCAGGGTTTTGGTGAGCCCCACCAGGCCGTGCTTGGTCAAAGTGTAGACCGACCTGCCGGCTTTTGTGATCACCCCCCAGATGGAAGCGATGTTCACGATGCGGCCATACCCCGCCGCTTTCATCCCGGGGATCACCTGGCGGCAGATCAGGTAGGGGGCCCGCAGGTTTACCTCGGTGAGCAGGTTGTAATCCTCATCGCTGGTCTCCTCAACAAGGCTGATGCGGTTGGTGCCGGCATTGTTGACGACCACGTCGATGCGCCCGTATTGCGCCAGATCCTCCATGAAGGCGTTGACCGATTTTTCATCGGCGAAGTCAGTCTGAACGTACCTTGTCGTGTCTTCGGGTTTGCCGGCCCGGTTCAGCGCGTCGATTTCATCTTGTTTTGTCCCCGTGAGGATAAGGTCGGCCCCGGCCACGCGGAATTCCCCGGCGATAGCGGCCCCGATGCCACGGGTGGCGCCGGTCACCAGCACCGTTTTTCCGGTAAAATCGATCTGCATGCCGGGTCAATCTCCTTACGACTCAGTACTTATTTCAAGATCCCGCAAGACGTTGCGTACGGCGGCCGTTTCTATGGATAGCCGGCACTGGCGGGTGTAGGTGCCTGCGTGTGGGGTGAGGAGCACTTGGTCATACTCTAACAGCTTCCCGCTGTACGGCTCTTCCCGGAATACATCGAGCCACGCGCCCTTGATTTTCCCCGACTCCAGGGCGGCGATCAGCGCCGCTTCATCCACCAGCTCGCCACGGGCGGAATTCAGCAGCAGTGCGCCATTTTGTATCTGTGCGAATTCATCCGGCCTCAGGATGGTCTGGTTCCCGGCGGCATGGATGGTAACGACATCCGCCTGGGGGAGACCCTCTGCCAAGGATACCTGTGTTTCACCCTGTTTTAAGGTGGCGGAGTCTAGGTACGGGTCATACACCAGGGCGATGGCCCCGAACCCTTTCAGCAGATCGTGCACCTGCCGGCCGATGCGTCCATAACCGATAAACAGCACCTTCAGGCCTTCGAGTCCCATACCGATGCTTTTCTGCCACCGGCCCGCATGGAGCGCCGCATTAGCGGGCACCAGGTTCCGGCACAGGGCCAGCAATGCGGTCACAGTCATCTCGGCCACTGCGGTAGACGGGCCTTCGGGCGTGTTCGATACCTTGATACCCTGCTCCCTGGCGGCCTCCAGGTCCACGTTGGCTATACCGATGCCTACCCGGGCTATGGCGCGGAGCGTGGGAGCTGATTCCAACACACGGCGTGTGAGGGGTTCTACCCCGGCAAGCAGTCCGTCTACATCTTTAAGATGATCAATGGCCTCAGATTCGGTGAGCCGCCGCCCATATGGGTTCGCTGCCACCTCAACGCTGGCCGCCTCCAGCATCTCCAAGGGTGCGGCATCGATTTCTCCAAACGATGATGTCGAGATGGCTATGCGCACTTTCGTCAAATTTTCTTCCTTGGCAACAACCGTCATTTGGAATCCGGACCCGCTATTGTCAGCGGCATGGTGGCTAGGAGACAGAATACTCGGCTTTGCCGATAATCATGTCACATACCGCCAAAAGCCAGATGTGGTGGATCATTTCCACTACATTGTAGGCTCGGCTGTTGACCCAGAAATTGAGGTCACCATTTGATTTAAGGGGGTTATCTTCATCGAAGCCGGTAAAGGTAATGACTTTGCATCCCATATCTCTTGCTGTTTTGGCAGCATTGATAACATTCGGTGATTTACCACTTGTGCTGATGAGTATGACCTGATCGCCATCATCGCCGTATAATTCAATTGCTTTGGCCATCCAATGCGCGTAGCCGTAGTCATTGGCCAGGCAAGTAATAAGATCTGCCTCATTAAAATTGATCATTCGGATTCCGGCATTCTTGCTAAAATCTACAGCAACGTGGCTGGCCATCGCGGCACTGCCGCCGTTACCTATGACCATGGTTTTGCATCCATTGCTATTTACAGATTCCACATCCGACTTTAAGGTCAGCAGGTGCTCGTATACTGATTCATCAAATAATGGTTTTTTATATAGATAAAAATAATCCTTTAACCAGGATTCATTCACTTTAAACCTCCCTTTTCATATGTTTTATCAACAAGCTTCATTACAGCCAGGGCATCGGTTGAATTACCAATTTGAATAGGCTTGTCGTTAATAATAGCTGTTAAAAAATGATCTACTTCAGACGCCCAGGAAATATCTGCAGGAAATGTTAGGTGCTCCTCATCCCGCCAGGTGGCTGCTGGAGCGGTGGTCCGGTTTTTAGCAATCGATAGTATTTCATCACCATAGGTACCGGAAGATGTTTTAAGCCCATTCAAAACCAGATAACCTTTCTCTAAAAAAACTTCTAGGGAAAAAATATGCCGCCACTGGGTCATGGTAGAGTGTAAAGAAGCCACCACGCCGGTGCTACTGTTTTTATAAATGGCAAAAACATTATCCTCAATATCCAGTTTCCAATATAGGTTAGAAACATCTGCCTGAACTGTATCAAATTCACCCCCCAGCATGAGAAACAAGTCCAGCATGTGGATACCTTGATCCAACAATATTCCGCCTCCGGCGATTTCTTTTTTTGTCCGCCAGGTATTAAAAAAAGATTCATCAACACTTTTCCCATATCGGCCCCGGAGCCAAAGAACCTTACCATATTCTCTAGATGTAATCAGCTTTTTCATATGCATTACGCTCTCATGATGGCGATGGTTAAAACCGTACATAAGTTTTTTCCCAGATTTCTTTTCAGCATCCATTATTTCAGTTACTTCTAACGCATTAAAGGCAGGGGGCTTTTCGCAAAATACGTGCTTACCGGACTTAAGGGCCTGAACCGTTAGTGGTTTATTAAAGCAATTAGGCGTACAGATAAATACAGAATCTATTTCAGGGTCACTAATGATTTCATCGGAACTAGATGCTAGAGTATATCTTATACTTTCCGGTAGCTTATTCCTTTCATAAATAGATTTGATGTCGGCTTTGCCGGAAAACTCCAATGCCTCAGCTCTTATTTTACCCATCTTGCCAAAACCGATAATGCCCACGTTAATTATTTTCATAGTTGAAACTAAAGTTTATAGACGGATTTATCCTCGTTTGATAAACAGATACTCATTATTGAATGGACCTAACGGGAGATGGGTTAAAACATTTTTTGGAATTAGCTTATATCCAAATTCAGCCGGTAATATAATCGTATCCAAAGTTTCATCCCATTGTTCCTCACTAGTAATTTTAATTGCTGTTGGAAATGCATCAATAAACTGTTCGCAGCCATTATTTTTTAAACCTATTGTATTCAAGATCAGTTCTAATTCGTTTTTTTGACTGTAATTAAATAAACTTCTGAAATCAACACGTGGAAATACTTCCAGTTTACCACCAACCGTTGAATTGTAAACCTTAACCCCATTACTATCACAAAAATCCTTAGCTTCCTTAAACTTTTCTAAAGTTTCATCCATCCTGGGTATATGATATTTTCTCCCGCTTCCGAAGTACCTGGGGTCAAAATGATTAGGGTCGTTATCAACTGTAGATTCTAAATGTCTATTGTCAAGATTTATTGCTTGGTTATGCACCTTATAATCTAGATCAACTCCAACAAGATATACTTCCTGAAAACCAAGGTAAACTAATATTTGAATTGCTACATTAGTTACTGTTTTGTTGAGACCTATTGATGGCATTTCATTCGAAAATCGTATTTTGTCTAAGTGGAACCAATAAATATTTTCATAATTCTTAATAAGCTTCCTATAATTAACTGAGATAGGTGATGAAGGATGAATATCCGGTAAGAATAAATATTTTACATTATCTTTGATTTCGTCTAATTCATCTATCATATCTAAAATAACAACATCATCGGCTATTGCATACATATCAGGGCGCCAGTTTAGTCGATCAAACATTAGGTTGAATCGGTTTACACATAAAGTAACTTCATCCTCGAGTAAATGAAGAGGGGTCTTATTTAAACTTGGTCCATTACCGATTAAAAACGCCCTTTTACCCATATATTTATTTTTAAGTAATTCCCACTTTTTATAATCCACATCATTTCTATAAAAGAATCTTTTAGTAAGGTAAGCTAAATATCGAAAAATTCGACGTATTAAATTCAGCGCCCCCTCCTCAGAGACAATAAATTTTATTTTACTAAAATAGCCGAGCATATTTTAAAGTTACTTAGGTTCAACCACTAAGTGCAACATCGGATTTGATTCCGAAAGATACTTGATTAGGTGTTTTTCCGAATGGATCCCTCCGGGAAAATCCAAGGCATTTTCTCGGACGATTGTTTAATTTATCCATGACGGCTTGTGTATCACTGTCCGTGATGGTTGTGAAGTCTCTGCTCTTTGGGAAGTACTGACGGATCAGGCCGTTGATGTTTTCAGTTCCCCCGTCATCGGCGGGGTTCAATCCTCGCTCCCACGACGAATACGGAGGAGCAAAGTAGAACCCAGCTTCCAGGCCCGTGGCAATGGTTTCGTGCCCTGCGAACTCTTTCCCATTGTCCTCCGTAATTGTGTGAACCCAGTGTTGCACAGGTCTGAGAAGTTCGATCACAGCTTGAGATACCTTCTGAGATGTTTTACGGTCAACCTTCTGGATTAAAGACAATCGTGATTTACATTCTGTCAGAGATACGATGGCCTTTTGATGTCTTCTGCCAATAATGGTGTCCGCTTCCCAGTCACCATAACGGTACCTTGAATCGACAACAGATGGACGCTTATCAATAGGAATCCTGTTCGGTATTTGCCCCCGCCTGTCATAGGATCCATAGCGTCTCTTACGTTTCTTCCGGCACCGCAGGTGCCGATACAGATCACCTCCGGTCTGTTTGTCTTGGCGGATATACTGATAAATCCGTTCATGGTTGACCGAATAGCCCATCTCATTTTTCATCCATCCGCTGATCTGTTCCGGGCTCCACTCCTTCTGAATAAGCCTCTCTATAAAGGCCCAGGTGCCAGCGTCAATACGCCGCCTGACCTTCTCTTTCCGGCGGGCTGTAGCCAGGTCGTGGGCCTGTTTGTGACGATAACCCCGCAAACCCATATTCCGTCCCAGTTCCCGGCTGACAGTCGATTTATGCACGCCGATCCCTGCGGCGATCTCTGATTGATTATGTCCTGTTTTCAGCAACGTATAAATTCCGTACCTTTGCTCCCAGGTGAGCTGTCGGTAGTGTCCCATAGGTGCTCCTCTTTCTTGCTTGGTCTGAGAAGCAGGGATGCTACGACAGCTTGCTCCCCTTTACAAGCACTTGAGTTGCACTTACGAGTTGAATTCACTTTAGTTGAAAAAGGGAAACTCATCAAATATGAGATTGATTAAAATAAAAAACAAACTATTTATTTTTATTGTATATGTTATTTATAAATGACCAATTATTTTTTTGAGTATGATATATATCATATTTCTTGGCGCTTTCTTCACCATTACTCGATAACTTTTCCAATTTATCTATATTTTTAAGAAGGCGAACAATTTTTTCACCTGATTTATAATCATTTTCTATATCCAAAAAAATACCACTGTAGTTTTCAACTATGACATCCACCAAACCACCAACAGGATAGCAAGCAACGGGTGTGCCGCATGCAATGCTTTCAACAGCAACTAACCCAAAAGCTTCATAAAACGAAGGGACAATTGTAATTTTTGATGAGTTGAATAATGCTGGCAACTCTTCTCTCTTCTTTTCACCGAGATATTCAAGGTTATATAGTTTTTTCTGTTTTTTATATTCACCGTAGAATTTTTCATCTTCAATTCTACCAATAATTTTAACTGAATAATTATTTTCGTTTAAAAAGTTGGAAATTGATGAAAGAATATTAAAGAATTTGTAAATACCCTTTTTTTCATCAATACGGCCTACATACAAGATTGATTCAGACCTTTGTTTTATATCCCTATCTCTGTAGAATAAATTTGGATTATAACCAATAGGAGAAATTAATGATTTATTTTCCTTTGCTTGAAAATATTTTTTTGCCAAATCATACAAATAATCACTAACATAAATTATTCCATCTGCATTTTGGATGACTCTTTTTATTAAAGCAAACCTCATTTTCCAAAGGTAATTCATATTTTCTCTTTGCCATAATACAGCCCTCTTTTTCGACATTCCGTACACATCACCGCCGTGTGCAAAAACAATGATTTTTATATTGAATAATTTTGATACAATTAGTGCTTCAAATCCTATTGGAAAAAGAGTGTGCGCAATGATAAAGTGAGGTTTGTGTTTTAAACAAAGAAATAATGATTTGATTAATATCCCAAAGTGCTTAAAAAAAACTAATAAATCATTATATGGACGGTTTTTTGATACAGCATAATAAAATTCAGCATTACTAATTTTCTTAAGTATTTCTGAACTTTCCTTGACAAAACTTCCCAGCTGAGGACTCTTATCGCTTGGGAAAACCCCAGAAATAACAAGTATCTTTTTAGGTTGATTAAAAGTATGCATTTATAATAAACCTATTCTTTTAAGATGGTTAGATAATAAATTTTATCTTGAGAATTAACTTGCTCTTTAATCTTTTCAAGAAAATGTCTTCATTTCTTACATATATAATAATTAGAAGGGAAAAGGAATTCCGATAAGCCAGTCTTAATAATTATATTTATAATTAGCTTCTTACTCCTATATTTTTTTAAGAAATAATCATTTCTAACTGGTATCACTTCACTAAAAATATTATTTTTTAAAAACTCTCTCTCTGTAAAACCGGCATGAGCTCCATACTCATTCCTAAAGCGCCCCTTAATTCTTTGACTATAATCAATTAAATTCTGTTTTACCTTTTGTTTATATGTATAATTATGGTAAGATCCAATATTTCCAATCAAGCGATTTCTATTGGGGAAAC
>SDBV01008539.1_pt1 | contig 13785 bp, 10 predicted proteins | sample 2277081 | NCBI WGS metagenome assembly SDBV01 (sample SAMN10402039, study PRJNA504765) | marine sediment metagenome | isolation source: marine sediment core GS10_PC15, 223 cmbsf | place: Arctic Ocean: Southern Knipovich Ridge | collected 2010 | reverse complement strand
CACCGAGATGAATATAGTCAGCATATTTCTCAGTGTATTTAGCACTCTGGTGCTCGGTCAATTTAGCGCGACTGGGCGCATCCGGTAGGACAGGATGCTTGACCACATTTTGCGATATAGCCTCCACCAAAGGATAATCAGCTACGGTTTGGACGAAGATAGCACCATTGTTGTGCTTGGGAGTAGCAGTAACATCGACCTGTAATGAGAGGGCACCACCTTTTTGCTTGAGGCGATTATGGATGTCTTCGATGGATTTAAACCAAGCCATACGAGAATCATGAATGTGGTGCGCCTCATCGTTTAGTACAACAAGTTCATCAATGTCGCGCACGATCATGCCTAAATCGACTTTTGAATCGGTTGTAGCACCAGTAGGACGTTTTCCGAGAAAATAATCCATCGTGTCTTGATCATCGGGCGAGGCGGGAATGTCATTACTAGCATAGACACGGTGGATATTGGTTAGGAAGATGTTGCCGGTAGGACGAGTGATGCTGACGTCATCTTGCCGATGAAGGGTAAGTTGAAAATCGTCGCGCCAATTGCGGCCATCAAAGCCATTATCTGGGAGAACCGGATCCTCAAAAAAGATTCGCAAGCCATTAAAATCCTTGTAAATGCGGTCAAGAACAATAATATTGGGAGCAATCACAAGAAAGTTGCGCGCCAAATGGGAATCAGGCTCATACAGTTTGTGAAAAAAGCTCCAGGCCAACACCAAGCTTAGGACCTTCGTTTTACCAGTCCCGGTGGCCATCTTCATCACGAAGCGACGCCAGGTTTCATCAAACATGCTAGCAGAAACCAATCCAGAGCTATCAAAGCGCATCATGTCGAATTTGTCCTGGACGCCGACCACATCGTAGAGGTAGACAATGGTTTCAAGAGCCTCACGCTGGGCAAAGTAATATTGAAATTCAGCCAAAGTGCCATCGGCCTGAGGTAACAGATGAGGGGTATTAAACCACCAGTTGAGCAAGCTGCGGCTCGTATCAGCCGCACCGACGTAGCCACTATCACGCCAATCTTTAACTTTGCGGCGCAGCTGCGAAACAAGCGGCGGCATGAGCTTATCCATGCTGGACTCACGTAAGGCTTCATCTGCTGGAAACCAGCGGAGAGACGGATCGAGGATGGCATGAGGTGATTCTGGAAAATCCTTATGAAGAGCCATTCTTATTTGCCTCCCACGCTGACCTCGACGATGGTCATAGTGTCATTCCCAAAGATATCAACTACCTTGACGGCCAGTTTACGACGCCCAGGTTCGCATTCGTGAAAGACGCTGGTCAGCTCCAGGGAGCGATCTTTCTTAGTGCGGAAAGATTGCCACTCATTCTCGAAGATGAAATCCCCAGTCCAGACTTCTTCATATTCAGGAAAGTCCAATTGTTCAGGCTGTTCCATGCCGGCTATCTGAACCTGTTTCGTCTTCTCGATAGGCACACGAATGAGCTCGCGCTTGCTCTCAAAGTTAAAATCAACGGCCCAGTAATCTATCCAATCCGTCCAATGTTTGGTAAGCACTTCCCGGCTAACGATGCCATCTTTATCCTTGCTAACCTTGACGATTTGACCTTTTTCCACGACGATCTTACTTCTTTTGTTTTTTAGCGTCGTTTCAGCAGCAGCGATGGAATCCTGTGAATAAAAGACTGAAAAGTCGGTAAGCTCAACAGCAACGCTTTTCTTCTTGATATGAGGTTTGACCTCGATGAAGGCCACATCATGGAAGACAACCTGGTTCTTTTCCACGGCGCGCTTATCGAATACTTCGGCTGGGATGTATTTGGGGGCAATGTCAATCCCTTTAGCACGAGCTTCGTCCAGCACATTAGGAAACAATCCCATCTCAAATTCAAAACCCAGAATGTCGACGCGGGTGATATGTTTCTGACGACATTCAAGGATAATCTCTTCAACATATAGACGTGTCACTGGAAGATTTACTGGACCAACTGATACGAGACGCCCAGCCTTCTTACCATGAAAGGTGTTGAAGCCTTCGGTCTTTTCGGCACGATAAGCACGCAGGATCAGGTCGAGGAAAGCAGCTTCCTTTTCTTCAAGCTGTTTTTGCTGCTCCGCCTCACGAAGATTTGGATTGACGCCGATGTAATGCTGACGCTCATATTTACCAAGATTGAGGATTTCAAAGGCGCGGTATTCCTTGCTATCAGCTTTCAATTCCCTTTGAACACCGATCATGCGTTTGCGGGTGGTGTGGATGGCAAACTTACCCAAATCAGATACGATCCATTTTCGGCCCAGCTTTTCGGCGACGGCAGCAGTGGTACCCGACCCGCAGAAGAAGTCAGCGACAAGATCGTCTTCGCCCGTAGAAGTTTTTATAATACGTTCGAGTAGAGCTTCAGGCTTTTGAGTTGGATAAAGATGTGCCTCTTTTAGTTTGGCTCCTCGTTTTCGTATTCTTATGGGGTTAATATCAGTCCACCAATCTTCCAACTGTTTTCCTGAAGAAGCATCAAGCCAAATCTCGTCAAGATTCTCAGGAACTCTTCCTTGCTTTACTCGGGTTTCAAATGTTTTAGGATAAACTTCTTTAAGTTTTCTATAAGTTAATTTCCCGTTTTCAAAGTGTCTTCCATATACCTTAATGGTTTCATCAGAAAGTTTTCCTCTCCCAATTTCATTAACCTGAGGGTCTTTTGATTTAGAATACCAAAATATCGTGTCATGCTTTCTTTTATAGAAATCCGTATTTCTTCCACCCCCCAAATCCCTGTAACACCAGATGATTTCATTGATAAAATTTTCTTTTCCGAAGATTTCATCCAAGACAAGCCTGATAAAACCATTCACTCGCCAATCACAATGCACATAAATGCTGCCATCCTCGACCAGCAAATCGCGCATCAGCACAATACGTTCGTAAATCATAGCAATGAAGCTATCAGCACCTTTTCCCCAGGTATCTCGGTAGGCAATCTCCTCCAGGATATTGGGCTTCTTTGTAAACGTATCATCGCCAATTTCGATATCCATACTAAAATCGGCACCCACATCAAAGGGGGGATCGATGTAAATCAGTTTGATACCGCCCTGTTGTTCTATCTCTTCGCGCATGGGGCCGTTTTTCAAACTGGTGAGGATGATCTTGTTATCACCCCAGATGAGCTTATTGGTCCAGCCCTTTAGCTGGCGACCGCGGTCGTCCACATCAAAAAGGCTCATCTGCAAACGAGTGTCTTTTTCGGCGCGGGGTTCGTCAACTTGCTCGATGACCTGGAAAGGGAGAACAATATTGTTTACTTCGTTGGTCTTCCCATTCCAAACCAGCTCTACTTCTCGTTTCTCCTCAAAGAGGAGGAAACGGTATTTGTCCGGGAACGGTTTATCCGCTTCTAAATAACGGATAATATCCTGTTTTTCCTGATCTGTTAGAAGATGCATAGGCTGACTCCTTACTGTTGATATATCCCGCCAGAAAACCAATATGCGCAATTATTATTATACATCTTTCATATTGAACTAAGATTATTAAAGGTTGACAGTAACAACGAACATACAAAATTGAAAGGAAAGAACATATGTGCTATAATTGGGTGTAATGGGAAAACAGGCGAATCTTATCGGTGAACAATTTAAGTACATGGTAGACATAATGGATGCGTCGCTGGTCCGAATCGAGATGAACCAGGTGCATATAAAGGAGATGATCGAGCACCGGCTCAATAATCTTGGAAAATAAGGGGAAGACCACGAAGTGCACATAAGAGCGGCTACTGAGAGAGAAACGCTGTTCAAAGTGAGATCGGGGATACTGTCGATCATGGAGATTTTGAAGTCTATTCTAGGAGGATAATATGGCTGGGGGAAGGAAGCGCGGGGGACAGCCGGGGAATTTGAATGCATTGAAGCACGGCTTTTATTCAAAGCAGTTTCAGAAGGGGGAGTTAATGGATCTGGAGGAGGCTGGAAACCTTCAGGAAGAGATCGGAATGATGCGGGTGGTGACCAGGCGGCTACTCGAGATGGCGCGCGGCTGTAAGGACATGGGAGAGCTGATCAATGTGCTGAGCGCGCTGGGATTGGCTTCAATGAGGGTGGCAGGGTTGATGAAGTCGCAGAAGTTTTTAGGTGGAAATAGAGATCGATTGGACGATTTGATTGATAATTTATTGGACGAGGTAACCAAGGATTGGCCGGTAATGGAGGTATTAAAATGGAAAATAGGGTGATAACAAGAACTGAAAAAAAGCTGCTTGATTATATTGGGAAGAAATTGGCGGTAGTTGCAAATAGCAGATTTGAAACCGAAGCGGAGATTCAAGAATTGGAGAGGTTGGGGATTGCAGCGGGAAGGCTGGCGGAATGGTTGGAGGAAGAGCAAGTCGATGCTGAGCTGGATGAGGTTAAATGTGCGATGATTTGTGAGGCGTTGGGGGAAGCAGTGAGTCGTTATAAACTATAGAAAAAAAGGATAAGAAACACCCCGGCAGGAACTCACCAGAGATAAAATTTGCGAAATCCCCATAACGGATATTCTACTTCATCCAAGACTCACAAATATAAAGATCAGAAACAGCCATAAAAGGAATTCTATTATCGAAAAGCTGAAGGAGTTCTTCTGCCGCCACGCAATCACCTTCTTTCAAGTCGGAATAAACATAATTAGCATCGTAAATGAAAAAAGTATTCGGCTCCGAGGTAAATTCAATACGAGTTGCTACTTGGTTCGTGGAAGAAATGTCATAGACTGTTCCAAAAACACAGATCCTGCGCCCAACGAGATTTGAATTAACTTTGGACCAATGAATACAATTTGACACGGAACCGGTAGGCGTTTTTATTACAACAGGTGTACGAGTTGGTATTGGCTTAGGAGTAAGCGCTTTTATTGGTGCAACGCTTGATGATTCCGATGAAGATGGCGAATTTATTGGTTGTGACGATAAAGAGGAAAAGAGTGAAAAGAAAAGAAAGCCAATTAATAAAAATCCCACGATTGTAGAAAAAACCCAGATGGGTGAAGGGCTTGGTGCAATACTAATGGGATGCTTTTTCATGCCAATTGTGATGATATAGCGAATTAGGTTGTTCAGAAGAATAAATGGGGTGACGATAAAAGAGATTACTCCCCACCAACCTAAAAGCATTGTCTTGCCAGTTAGATTCCAAAAATAATAATCAATGCACGATTTACAAATATTGCCCTTAATTGACCTGTGATAGCGGGTAATAAGTGCACCGATATTCTCGTAAAATTCAACATATTTTGTTGCAGTAGGTAATCCACAACTCTCGCAATGTCGTTCAGATTTTTCAGAAGGACGACTTTGAGGAAATATAGTATCCCTTGGCTTCGGAGTTGGTGATCTTCGGGCAGGGGATTTAGAAGTGCGAAATTCCCTATCATATTTTGCCCGCTTATCTGGGTCGCCAAGAATACTATATGCTTCGTTAATATCTTTTACTCGTTCCTCTGCTTTAATTTTTTGTTCTTTTGTAGGAAACTTATCAGGATGCCATGCATGAAGCAAGAAACGATGCTGCTCAACAATTCGCTCTTGTGTTGCATAAAATTCCAATTCTAGAATTTTGTAGTAGTCTTTCATTTTCTAACTAACCGGTAATGATAGAATGGGCTGCGGCAGGGATAAAATGATGGTGTGGTGCGCAGCAGAAAGGCTGGATGAAGAGCAGGTTGATGCTGGGATAGATTAGGTTTAATGTGCGATGATATGCGAGCCACTGGGGGAGGAGGTGAGTAATTACGAAAACTAAGAAGTTACCGGGTATGGAAACCCGGCCTACAAGATAATTTGTGGAATTCCGTATATTAATTTTCCGTAATTCTTGAGATAAAGGAGATATTGATCCCTGGAAAAATCTTGGCTTCATAGATGGATGGTAGAGAAATCCCAAATTAGATAAATCTATAAAGGACATTTTTTCATCGCTGAAGATGTGGAAAGCGCTTATAGAGAGTGGCAAGATCATTATTGATTTGAAATCGATCCTCAGAATCTGGTTTTAAAGCTAATGAACGTTCAAACCACCTAATTGCTTGTAATGCAGCAGTTTCAACAGCTAGACCAGTATGATCTAATCCTGCTTGTGATATTCTTCTATCGGCTTTGTCTATATCAATTATTAGTGCTTTTATAACATTAGCAACTACTTCTTCTTCACTCTCAGTCCAAGCGGCACGTGTTAAGATGTTATAGGATGTTGCAAGAGCATAAGTGGATCTAATATCGTTCGGTCGAAGTTCGACACATTTTTGAGTTGCCCATAATCCCTCAGCATAATAACCAGATTCCTGATATTTATCACCAAGTGAGTAATAAATTACCCACTCATTCGGGTGTTTCACGAGGGCACGCTCAGCAGCAATGATAAACTCTTTAGTAGTGTAACTAGATGAGTTGTTCAACTCCTTTCCAACAGTCTGGGCAAGTCGGAATCCATCTGTAATACCCCAACGAACTATATTTGCCATATCATCCTTCTACTCGATAATTTGTTAATTGATTAATATATGCCATCTTCGGTAGATTTCAAAGAATAGAATTATTTATTTAAGTAGTTTGTTGAGAACGAGGAAATTGATTTAAATTTAATAATTAAAATCCCAATCATATTTTATTCCCAACTTTTCAATCTCCAATAGCAGTAAATCTTGAGAATCTGCTGACTTATTCATATAATCAGAAGCAAGATCAAATTCAGCTTCTGATGCAGACTCATAGGCCTTCCACTCAAAATAGTATTCCTCAACAACTTTATCTTGTACACCTGAGAGACAACTAAGAGTATTTAGGCTTTGTTGTTCCTGGTAACGAGCTTTTGCCATCCTTGCTAGACGAGAAAACTCACTTAAGGAAGTTGAGGAAGAGATAGAGTCAAAATCGGAATTTGATTGTTTTGTTATTATTAAGGAACTTTCAAACCATGCCTCCACCCTTGGTCCACTGCAACTTGTAAAATCTGAGAGTTGATAAGCAACCCAACCACCTCCCAAAATTATCCCACCTATAATTAAACGAATAACGAGCCTTGGCATTACCATACCTACTTAGATTCTTATTAGATAGAGTACATGGGTTGATAATCTATGTCAAGTTACAGAATTGAAAGACAAGCAGGAATAGAAATATTTATACTTATTGCTATAAGAGAGATTCCTATCAGCAGAAAAATGAGCAAATAGTACCGATAAGGTATGTTATCGGTTCTGGCGGTGTAGTTTGACTTCGGCAATATCACGCAATTCCTGGCGATAATCCTCGGGGAGTTCTGAAAGCAAGTACACCCAATCATCAATGTTGGTCTGCTCATAAGGCTTTGGAGATAGGTGACCAGCTTGCCTTAACACTGTTTCTTCAGAAACAAGTAAAGCATGAGCAATAGCTCTACAGCACTCAACACCAGGTATTATATGGCCACTAAGTATTTGACAAATATAACCTCGATCAATTGTTGAACGATCAGCAAGATAGGAATGATTCCACCCTAAGATATTAAGTTGAGAGCGAAGCCATTTAGAAAAATTATCCATATTTATTTGTAAAGGTAAAAAATAAATAGAATCTCAATTAGGATTGATTCGGACCTTTAATAATAACTTAAATCTGGCAAACTCAATCAGTTCCTGCTGATCACTGATTGAAAGTTGTGAAAAAGATTCGATCCAATCTTCAAAATTGGATTCAGTATAAACCCTTTGGAGAGAGATGACCGGCTTGAAAAAATACTAGCTCCTCTTTAAGATCTAATGCGCTTGCAATTAAACTACAGAATTTAGGACCCGGTTTATGTTTTCCTTGAAGTATGTAAGTAATATAACTTGAGTAAATACCCGATCTATTAACTAAATCAATTTGTCTCCACCCCCTTTCATCCAATTGCTCTTGCAGCCAATGAGGAAAACTTGCCATAGTTAATATTTTACATCCGATTTACATGATGTAAAGTGATTTAATACAGGTAAATAATGCTGTTGATTTTGATTATGCTTTACTTTGGTTGAATTAATCTATATAATGGATATGGAGCGTGGCCCCCCTCCACGGTCCACATAGCCGATCACCATACGATGGTCGCTCATTTATTGGTGGTCGGCATTTTGATTCTAATGAGAGGAGATTGTCCCCCAAAGACTACCCTACTAAAAAAAATTCCCTCGGTCTGTCCCTGGCATGCCCTGTAATTCCTGTTTCGGGGTTTATCCCGCATGGAATGCGGGAGGTTTGTCCCAGGAGGGCTTGTCACGGGAGGACATAAATTCCCTCAGTGCCATCAGTGATTCAAACCCTGCCTGAGTTGAGCCCCCCGTCCTGTGGGGTTCAAAAAAATTTTCATTCAGGACCGAGGGCCGCGTTAGCGAACGCTCCCAACCCCCTCCCTACCCCTACTTTCAAATTCGGCACAATTACATCCCGCACAAGTAGCAGGACCCGCCCATAAGAGAAACCTAACTTGAAAGTAAATAATTATGGTAATTCAACAATCTTGAAATTGTCTATGTTTGAGCCTGGGCTAATGAATAGCCCTATGTAGCCTGTAGGATATTCGTTTCTTACAAATGAACTCATCCTCTCATCCCTAATGTAGAAAACAAATTCGTTGTCTCTTACCACTATTCTAAGTCCAATTGGATGGTCTCCTAAATAGCCACCAGTATTTGCACCAGGTATCGCTTGCCATTCCCCGTCAGCAACAAAAAACCAATTGCTTTCATTTATCCCCCATTTTAAAGAAAGCAAATTGTCAATTTCTTGCATTCTTACACCAATATAGTCGGGAAGTCTGTACGTGTGAGGCCAAGCATCAAAAGTAATTTCATAGTTTCTCCATGTAGCGTTGCCAATTGTCAATAAAGTATCTACATCTGTTGCTAGACGTCCATTGACAGAAAACGGATTGCCAAATTCCACAGTCCATGCAGAAGACGGACCAGCATCAAAATTGTCTTCAAAAGGAAGTGGTATTGGTGTAGGAGAAGGTATAGGTGTGTTTGTGGGAAGAGGAGTAAGCGTATCCGTTGGTGTGGGAGTAATTGTTGGTGTTTGTGTATCGGTAGGAGCCAATGGAAATGTAGGAGTTAGAGGTGCGACTTGTATAGTGGGGATGTCGGGTGCAAAGGTGGCTATCTGTATATTAAGAGCGTTTTGAGTTTCTTGCAAGAATGCTGTATTGCTATCTGCCACTGCTATAGTTCCTAACAAATCTCTCTGCTCAAGTATCAATGCTTCTGAGGTTTCACCTCGCTTGGCACTCTCCTCAGAATCCTTCAGGTCATTTTGCAGCTGCAACCAAGCAATGCCAAGGGCAATAATCCCAGCGCACGAGGCTAAGAAGGCTATAATTGCCCCAATCTTTGCTAACAAGGCTATTAAGCCTCTCAATCGTGAATTGCCATTAGACTGAGGTTTGGAAGTCATTGCCTACCTTATGGATACGGATCCATAGTGGGGAAACTGCCACATATTCTTGTGATGATCTAAATTGTAAAACAAACATAATCGATTTGGAATATAAGAGGAGGCTCAAGACAGGAAACCCTGTCGAATGTTAACCTGATCTAATAAGATTGTAACAATATCTTCCCGTGAAAGCAAGATAAAGTGGGTTCAGTTTTTGTAACATGTGCGGTTGGCGAGTTTTGGAAAACAAAAGGGGGTCTCTTGATTTTCAAAAGGCCGAAGGGCCGCGTTAGCGAACGCTCCCAACCCCCTCTCTACCCCTATTATCAAATGCCGAATACCAGTCCGCTGCAGTGGGTGTTGTCCCGCATGCGGCACACCCAGGGCTCCTCCTCATCCGCTGATTGCCTCTGGATACCGAAGGCCATAAACGCGATAGAAATTGCTAATCTCCAATAATTCCCACCAGGGCAGGTATCGTTCAATGTAACCGAGAGGGAGGACATCGATATCGTTGATGTCCAGTTCGGGAAACACTATCCTAACCGAAAGTGTTTCACCATTTCGCGCCGAGGCTTCTGCAAAGTGAAATGTTTGATTATTCTGTAACCGAATGGCTTCGGTTAGTTCACTTTCGAGACGGTCACAGGCAGTTGCATACCCAGATGGGCCCAAAGCTTCTAACCCGCGCATTTCCATAGCTGCAGCGAAATTAAGGCCGAAGGTAACAACCAAAGGTTCGTCTTGGGTTTTGCGAAATTCCCATTCTCGAATGATTTGTTCAACCTCGCGCTCGGACAACTGACCACCCTCAAGTAACTTGGCTAAACGACCAAGCACATCTCCTCTCTCAGCAATTGTAGTCAAGAGCTCCAGCTCAGCCATAACCTTTGGAAGTTTGCTCTGAGTTTCGGACAGGAAGAGCAAGATTGCTGGCTTTGGGAGAATGCTGTCGCTTTTGCGGAGATTACATGAAGGGCCATGTGTTGGCACCATATTCGATAGGCCATCAATCGAAAAATCGGGAATATTCTTGAAGATCTCATACTCCGCGAGAATTTCTGAAAGCCTGATAGGCTCATTTGATAGAGACCTTGGAAGAACATGGTCCATTTGCATATCCATGAAGTCGACCGGTTGACGACAGTAGAAACATTTCATGCCGTATGCTCGCCAAAGAGCGTATCGGATGGCGTAGGATCTTTGATACTTTCTCATATAACAAAGCACACAAGAACCATGAGGGTTATCTCTACATCAGAAGCAATTCCGTCCTAATCGTACGGCCCTGGTGATTAGAAAGATTTGGCTGAATAATTGCTTGTCTCAATAAATAATTATAACCGAATAGAAATTATCCTTTGCCCTTGGGGAAGTTCACAAGGGGTTGTAGCCCCACGTAAGAGGGTTGACTTTCCAGTTCAATACGAACGGCCCGACAAGCCTATCCGTTTTGCCAGGTGGCGACGATGGGTGGGACAGGCTGGTCTATCCTTCCAAGGATAGGCGTGTCAATTCCCTCATCCCTCTCGCCTAATCTCTCGCCTTTCCCACCAGTGAGGAGAGCGAATTATGCAGTTCTGGAGGCAGGCTGTGCTCTTTATCTGTTTTGAGATCAACCAGACCCCAATGATAAATTGCCTGCATAATTCCCTTCGAATCCGTCTTTCGCTCAACGAGAATTGTGTTGGTTGTCTCCTTCGGCTGGACGTCCGTGGGATATGTTTCGATTTTCAGCCGGTCTGCCCATAATCCCGGTTCCTGGTATTTGATATGGATGCGCTTGGGGACCGGCGTCATCCCTTCTGTGAAAAACCGCTTGGGCGGCTGCAATTCAAAAATGAGCAAGCGCATGTCTGCCAGTGCGCTTTGGCTGAGGCTGCGGATTTGACTGGAATGTTCCTTGGCTGTGTCGATCCTTCCAGAAGACAAGGCCTGCTGGGTGGCGTTAGAAAACAGGTCGATGCTGTAGAGAATCTGGGTGACCGAATCGTGCAGCTCACGAGCCAGCCGCTGGCGCTCGACAGCGGTTGCTGTCTCTTCGATCTTTTCATCCACCATCTTGCGCTCCGTGATATCGGTCAACACGCCCTGCGCTCCGGTAACCTGGCCTTCGTTCATGATCGGCTGGCTCGTTGCGCGTATCCAGCGGGTCTCGCCCGTGGCGGTCAGCACGCGATACTCATTGGAGCCTGGAGCCACGCCGGATAACAGTTCCTTGAAATTATCTTCGGCCTGGTCAAAATCCTCAGGCAGGATGAATTGAGCAAACGACTTTCCAACAACTTGTTCGGGGGGGAGTCCGATGAGCGACTCAATGGCAGGGTTGAGGTAGGTAATCACACCACCCGCGTCGACAGTGTAGATGACATCGCTGACCTTTTCCACCAGGTCGCGATATTTTTCCTCTGATTTCCGCAGCGCTTGCTCGGCTTGCTTGCGCTCGGTGATATTAATTACAACTGCGCCAATTGCCCTTATCTTTCGATCAGTTCCCAAGATAGGGAATAGATAATCGACTAAATTTACTGGAGTGTCAGGGTCACTTGGCAACGACATGGTGAATTCACGATCAAGGATCGGCTTACCTGTGTCCATTATCTGGCGCATTTCAGGCAAAATCCGCTGCTCTGCATCAGGCAATACTTCAATCAGAGTTTTACCCAGATGCTCTTCCACAGGGAGCCCATTCAACTTCGCCAGGGTGCGATTGATTCTAAAATACCGAAAGTCCGGACCTTCAAGAATAGCTACCCCAGCCGGAAGATTTAAGAGAATTGTGTCTAAGTATTCATAACTCGCTTGCAGTTGCTCTTCTATTTGCTCACGTTCGATAATTTCTTGTTGAAGTCGCTCGATAAAATGTTTCGTTTCCGCAAGCGATGTGGTTAATTTTATCGTACGGTCTTCAACGAGGGACTCTAACTGTTTATGATGTTTTTGTAGCTCTTGCTCCATCTGCTTTCGGCGCGTGATGTCACCAATGATCACGATAAAGACATGTTGGCCGTCGATTCCCAACTTTGAAATTGAGGCTTCTGCTGGAAACTCCTGCCCATTCCGCCGCAGTCCAAATATCTCCTGGCGTTCTCCCATCAAGCGAGAGGGGATGTCTGATTGGGTAAATTTAGTAATATGCTCATGATGGGCCGCGTGGAAACGCTGCGGCAGCAGCAAATCAAGGGACTGCCCTATGATCTCGTCTGCAGCATAACCAAAGATTTGTTGTGCCTTTTTATTGAATAGTAATATGCGATAATTTGCATCCACAGAGATGATTGCCTCACCGGCAATATCAAGAATATCTGTGAAAACCGATTGATCGTGAATGTTAAGCAAAATTCTTTCAGTCATATCTCTTCCATTGCTGCATATGTTCGTATCTAAGTCTTCAATGAATTAGCATTTGAATTCTGTTATCGGAAGCAAATAATCGCCAATTATACTCCTAATTCTCTTCAAAGAATGCTCCGAGTGGTCTTATGGTCGATGTCTACTTATGACAATTGGAAATTGTGAGCATAATTTTAAGTGACGCACAAGATTTCTTACATTAAGTAGAACCAAAACTGGGGGGATTTGACCACCAAAGTGAGCTGTTGCAGTACACTCGGGCAACTACTCACGGAGGTGAAACATGTTTCCCAAACAGGAGATTGATGGTTTTGAAAAATACTGGCGTCGACGCAACCCACGTTAGCAAACCCCTGTTTTCGTCACTTTTTTGCGCAGAATTGGCAATTTCCACCTATCATTAGGATGTGGAATAGACGTTAGGATTAAAAGAAATTCAATATGAGGGGACTCAATCCAGCATCAAACTGGAGGAATGTTCACGGGGGTGATATGTACCCAACACACACCCCATACTTCGTGGTTATTTCCCCCTCATGGACAGGGTTGCAGGTCGCTTTTCCTTCTTCATATTGTGTACAGTTTGTGTGCAGATTGGGTGACACAGCATGGAAATATTAGACGCAGTGGACAAAATTGTCACCACATATTAACACCTTCGCCCTAATTGGCGAAGGTGTTGTCAGGCACACCTAATATTGACCAATCTACTCCGATTATACCCAATTGTTGCCAGACGACTCATCTTCATTCCCAATGCCAGTAGATCGCGCCGGTCAGAGGGTGCAAATTCTGAAAGAGATGGAGATTTTCGCTATACCATGGGAACATTTAACCGGGAATTGACGAGCGAGGACAAAGCTGCGCAGTGGTTCCTTTAGATGAGGTCCTCAGATGCATTGGTGGGGCGATCAAGAATTTATATATCTGGGTTATCATTCGGCGACATGGATGAGAATATCGTCGAAATCAATAATTGCAACTCTTGCCACCCTGGACAATTCCACTCCCAGCCTGACTCCCCCACGCTCTGGTC
>SDBV01008538.1_pt1 | contig 13786 bp, 17 predicted proteins | sample 2277081 | NCBI WGS metagenome assembly SDBV01 (sample SAMN10402039, study PRJNA504765) | marine sediment metagenome | isolation source: marine sediment core GS10_PC15, 223 cmbsf | place: Arctic Ocean: Southern Knipovich Ridge | collected 2010 | reverse complement strand
CTTCTCCTTTGGTTCCGTCTGAGAACTCGTATTCTCCGCTCATGTACTTCCGAGCGAGTTTCCAGAGAGCGAATCTGCCCGAGTCATCATACGCCGTCACCTGGTAGTAGCTGCCTTTATCCAAGGTTTTGAACTGGTCCCAGTAAATCCGAGGATGTACCGAGTTATCTTTTCCTCCTTCATTGATGTGTATGAAGTGGGTTTTCAGTAGGTAGGGGAACTCCGACAGTGTCTCTATTCCCTCATTATCCTCAGTTACTAGATACTTTTTCCAGTCGTCTTTTGGAACGATCGTGCCCGATCTATCGACTTTCACTCGGCTTGTCTTGGTCAGTGGGATATCCTGAAGCTGCATCATTGTGATCGTCAGCATGCCGTAGAACTGCTTGAGAGCATCGCCTTTGAAGATGTTCGTTAGTACCTCTGGGACTTCGAGCTCTGGTAGCTTGAATCTCCGGTCCTCAGGAATCTCTTCCAACCCTGTCGGAAGGGGATCCTCACCGACATGATCCGCAGTCTTGAAGCAGTCGCTGCATATTGGTGTTCCATCGTCAAGGGTATGGTCGAGGGGCTCACCCTTTCCGCACATAGCGCAGAAGGGAATGACGCCCAGATGTCTCAAGACTTCCTTACTCGTTACATCTATTCCGGTTTTTGCCAGTATCTTCATCAGGGCGTCCGCCCTGAACAGCGGGAGCGTGCCGTTGTAAACCGGCTCAAACTCATCATCGATGAGCCGCCCCTGTCGAATAGCTGGAGGTGGGTTAATGTTCTCAGATTTGACCTTCTTCATCTTTATCCGTATGTTTCCGCCGTCCGGTAGAACTAGGTAGGTGCCTTGTACCTTTGCTTTACTCATTTTTTTCATTTCCTCTGTTCGCGTTTCCAGAGGGCGGGAGATTGAACCCGCTACACTTTATTCCGAACCTGATAGTAACTCAGTTAGCTTCGTCACCAGGTCTGTGAATGATGTATAATCTGATTGAACGAGACTGGCGACTTCCCAGACTAGATGTCCCATGGCGTAATCGTGGTACTTCTTCAGTGGCCCCGGGAAGCGATCTCTTTTCGCGGAGTAGAAGTGGTTGGCTTTCTCTCCTAGAGTCTTCAGTGTGTGCAGTATGTCTTCAGCAGTGAAGTCCTCGTATTGTTGCCTTGTTTCCATTATGCATCTTATGTGGTGACTCGGGATTATCCTCAGCTCTAGGTATCGATCAATCCATTCTATGAGGCTGTTCCAATTCAGGTTGTGATACCTCTCAGCTTCCACACCATAATCGTCCTTCACTGTTTCCCACCACTCCTCGAACGTCTGGTCGATGTAGCAGAATGTTGAGGCTGTGCTGGAGATATAGTCTCGTTGCTCCAGCTTCGGGATGATGAAATGGCTCTTGTGGATACCATAATCAACCTTCTCCACGAACACCACGACATCTCCGTCGACCGTTGTGTACCTGGTGTCGGATGGGTTGTCTACTGTTGTGCTTGAGTATTCAAAGGCTAGGAACTCCCCGCCATGCCTGACGCCGACGGTTATCTGTGTTGGCTCCATGCCTTCCCTGAACCAGTGAGGCTTCTCCTTCTCCTCCATGCAGCAGACCTGTGCGTCCGTCTGCCTCTCGTAGACCCTGTCGCATACGGGGCAGTACCACTTGTACTCCTCAGCAATCTTCGAGTCTGTGTCCGTCCTCCACTTGAGGACGATCCTCTTGGCTAATGGCATTATCTTTTCCTCTGTTCGCGTTTCCAGAGGTCAGCAGTGACGCTGAGTCAGAACGGCCTTCTACTTAATCCCATTGACTCCAATTCATTATTGATCCATTCATGCACTTTATCCCTGACCTGTTTCCAGGCATCCCAGTAGGGAGTTTCTCCATCATCGAACTCTTGGGTTAGACTCACGGCGATGTTTTCATATGGATGCGTTTGAACTTTCCGCGCGTATGTTATACTAAACTTCGCTATTCTGCATCATCTCTTTTGTGTGCCGAGCTACATTGTTTGCAGATATATTTCCGTCCTGCTACCTCGGTTCTGTTTCGATGGAATTCTTCAAGCGGTTTCTCTATCCCACATCGTTGACAGATCCTAGTTCCTTCCTTGAAGTTCGTGACATTATCTCTTCTATTTCTAGCTTGGACTTGACGATTTACCCATCGGCAATTATCCGGGGCATATGCCCCATTGTTATCTATCCTTTCTATCGTCAGCCTTCGCTGGAAGCCACTGGCGAGAGCCCAATCCACAAATGATTCGGGGTCATCTAACCATTCCTGGCAGACGGTGATTCCTCTGCCTCCATAGTGTGAATAGAAAGTATATGCTGGTGTGTAGCATCTCTGCTTCATGTTTTGTAGTCTATCACGTAGATGAGATCGATCATTAACCAGTCTCTCTTTCCGTTGCTTAATATTATAGCAAGCACTGCAAAGATTCAAGCACCCATATTTGGATTTTTTGTCCTTCCTGAATCGCTTTAGATCTTCCTCGTTATGAGCCCCCAGTCCACAGTCCTTGCATTTCCGTAGTGCCATCTTCATACCTTACGTTTGTAATGGGGATTCACTTCAATATCGCAGTCTGGGAGGATGCTGCTGTCAAGCTTGAGGATGCCTTGACAGATCACCTGCCATGCGATTCTCGCTCTGACGAGCCAAGGGAGATCCTTGACCTCAAGGCTCCATTTACTACCACGCATAGTATGGAATAAAGTATGGAATCGTTTAAGCATTTCCCCTCATTTAGTTCTATCTTTCGCGTAGACTCTGAGATCCTGCTGCACATAGGGATGCTTCAATCTATTCCATAGTGATGTGAGGCGGTTGCTCAGGATCTTCCGAGGTGCCAATCTCCTTTTCAGGTAGCCATAGTAGCGATCAGGATCGTTGACATACTCGTTGGCGGTTTCCTCCTCCAGCTTCAGCATGAAGGCGTTATGCAGCCCTCGTAGTATGAAGGGTGTCGCAGGATAACCACGCTTCAATACTTCACGCTTAAACTTCGGCATCAGCATATGGGCCAGCCGCATAAAGTCCTTCCAATACATCCCGGTGAACGGATGCCGGGGATCGTCGAGAACCCCCTTGAGGATGACGAGGGCCTCCTCATCCATCCTCTTGGCCTTCTGCGAGTAGCCGACTCCAAAGGCGCTATGACCGCTCGAGTGGTCCGGCAGGTAGATCTCGCCGAGCATGGCCTTGATCCTCCACGCAGAGGTATCCGTCCATTTGGCGCCGGATAGAAATATCTGGTGCTGCATGTGAGGGCTGGCGCCGCCGAGCATGAACACATCGTAATCCTCCCGCAGCCGATTCATCACCATCGAGATGCGGTCGATGATGACCTTGTAACTCACCCGCTTCTTATTCCGGACTGTGGTGCCGAGAGGCCCCACCTGGAGGGCTTGGAAGGTTCCAACCTTCTTTCTAGAAGGCATGGACCCCGGTAGGCTGATGCCTGCATCCACTTTACCTGGAATGGCTGAGGCAACTCTCTTCCGGTTCGGATGAACCCTATTCACGAAGGGTTGTCCTCCCCTGATGTCGAGGGTTCCTGGTGTAGGTGACGCTACGCGTTTGCGTTTGCGCCTGAGTTCTTTACGGTTGGCATTGGCGATGTTGTCCGTGTGTTGGATATGGTTCACAGATCCGTCCAGCGGCTTATAGCTGCCGACGGCGACCCTTCTGCTATTAACGTAGTCCACAGCTGACTTCTCCGGAGCCGTGAAGGTACCCGCTGCGACTCGCCCATTATGAGGGTTCATATTCCCCATCGTCCAAGTCGTCCCTAGAGGCACCATCGACCCGGATGCAAGTTTGTCGGGATCCTCAACCAGCTCGAGGTTGTACTCGATCTCCTCGAGGGTCCACCCGTGGATCGTGGGCACAACGCCGGGGATCTCCGGCAGCATCTCATAGAAGTAACCCACCGACCTTTCGATGAGCATCCTTCTGACAGCTGGGGCGACATCATGCCGTGGTGGAAGATCGAGCTGGATCGGTAGATCTTGAGGCTGGGCCCCTACACGCTTGTAGACATCGATGGTTGTCCGTGCGTTGATGGGGACCGGGGGCACATCCGGGTGAAGCACCTCCAGGGGCATCCCCTTGAGCTTATTCATGAGGTACTGGAAGCCACCCGAGTCCCACCCTGCGGTGTGCTTCTTGGTCAATCCATAGTTCTTTCGGAACCCATCGGCTTCGTATGGTTTCTTGTAGAAGCCAGCGACGGTGACCATCACCTGTCTGCTTATGTCATGGACCTTGCCCGCTGATCTGCCTTTAGCCTGGTCCGTCAGAAATATCCGTACCTTCTCGTCCAGATCCATTCCTATAAACTCACTCGGATACTAGGGTGGTTGAGGCCTGAATGCTCCTTTATCAGCTTCTTGATGTAGTCTCTAGCCTCAGGTTCAACGATGGATGCATAGTAGGTTGTTATCCCTAGCTGTGTCTCCTTCCAGACCTTCAGGGTCAGCGTGACCTCTTTTCCTATTTGTGGCATTATCTCTCACTCCGGAGAGTTACGCACTTATTTTGTTGACGTAGTCGTGGGTGTTCTGCACCGCGTCACCACCACCCCAGCCGGTGATGGTTTCGATACGGGCTTTGTTTACCCCGTCCACATAATCTTTGCGGAGTCCTTTGAAGAATAGTCCTGGCTCATGTCCTTCAATGAGTTGGATCTCGACATTCTCACCACGGATCTCGAGCTTCTGTATGTTGTCGCCTTCGAGCAGGGGTGCCAGTAGCTGTAGCAGAGTGGCCTTGCTGCGGAAATTCTTGTCCAGCGTTTCTTCCTCATCAGCCGCTTCCTCCGCTTCTTCAGCCGCTTTATCCGTGACCATCTTGGCGATTTGTTTGGGTGTAAGTTTCAGCTTTTCAGGGCCTTCCTCAATCTCGAAGCCCATCTCCTGTAGCTTCTGCTTGGTCTCAAAGTATTCCCACGGTTCCTTTGTTACACCATGCCAGGAGTGCTGACATTCGCAGGCTAGGTGTTCTTCACCGAAGGATTCATGTATATTTGTCCCGCCACACTTCGGGCAAGGTCCGTACTTTTCGAGGAGGGCCTCCTTGTCCTTGATCTGCTTCAGTATCCTTGTTACGAATTCGTCAGCCTTCTCGATTGTGTCGATTCCATAGTAGTGCCCTTCCTCCTTTCCCTTGACGATCTGCTCGATGAGAGCCATCTGGGCTTCCTCTAGGCCCTTCAGCTTCCTGAGGGGGATCGAGTACCCAAAGTCGAGATCCTTTTTATCGAAACAGTCCCTGACCTTCTTGGGTAACTCGAAGAGGGTTTTGCGACTTCGCACCCATCCCTCTCCTTTGTCGAAGATCTCAGTGACGAGCTTCATCGGCATCTTCAGTTTCAGCATAGAGTTAATGGCTCGAGCTTGCTCCATTGGGGTCATATCTTTGCGAACGAGGTTCTCCTCAAGGGCGAGGGTTAGTGCTCCTCGATTGGAGACCTTCTCCCTGATGTCCTTGTCTATCTCGTCCCAGGTCCATTTGAGCAGTTTCATGTGGGCGTAACGTCGAGCTCCTGCCAGAAGCTGGATGCCCTTCTCGCCTAGATCACGGAAGGTTACTGCGTGGATCTGTCCTCGGTCATTGAGGCTTTTCAATAAGAGTAGGTCGGGTTTCTCCGGGCTTCTCCACTTGCTTATCTCGGGGTGAAGTACCACCTGCTTGTCCTTCAGTTTGTTCAGATCTATCTTCTTCTTCGCTAGTTTAACCAGTTCCTCATCTGTCCATTTTTTCATTATCTTTTCCTCTGTTCATGTTTCCAGAGACCAGCTATGATACTGGGTTAGAAAAATGTTTTACGCTTTGGCACGTCTGTTGAGTTCCTCCCTGAATCTCTTGGCATAGCAGGTTCCTTTCCTGATGTCTTTACGCATGAAATCTTCGGGCAGATTCTGAATCCAGAAGTAGGGCACCCCGTCATGTAGGGGCTCCCCGAAAAGGTTTGTCTTTATCACAACTTCCTCATCAGCTAGGGCGTGGCATCGGGCTTGAGCTAGGGGAACACAGTCGATTCGATAGTGCCATATGCAGCTCCAATATCCTCTACCCGTTGGCTTCTCTCCTGTTTTTTGGCAGCTCATCTCATTTGTTTGCGGGGCCTTCAGGGAAATGCTTGCTTACGTCGTTTCCACAGTACAGGCCGTTACTATGATGCTGTGCACATTTGACTTCGGCAGTCCCACCGTAAACAGTCTTATTGTCGTAAGAGCCAGTCTCGGGGTTAAATTTCCATTGGCTGTACTCGTGGTAGTCTACAAGCTCCAAGGGGTTTTCACACTTGGAGCATATCTCAGGCGTTGCCATTTTATTCCTCTGTTCATATTTCCAGAGGTCAGCTATGACGCTGAGGCATAATCGCGACGCTCATTCTGATTTCCTTTTCCAGCAGCTCAACCAGCTGCTTCAACGTTATCTCCTCGGATCCCTTCTCAGTGAACTGAAGGTTGATCGGTGAGATGACCTTCACCGGGATGAGGGTGCCTCCGTCGAGATAGTCTGTAGCACAGAGACCCTTGATCATGACGGCCCCATCTTTGCCCTGTTTCACCTCGAGGCTGAAGACTCGGTTGGCGAGCACCCGCTCCCTTTTCCTGCGTATGAATTCTTGGGTATCCTCAGACTTATCCAATAGGGCGTCAAGATCCTCAAGACTGAACGTGCTGGACAGGGTCTCAGCGTACTCCTTCCTCTTCTTTCTGTCTATCTCCTCGAGAGTCAGGCTCCGCATTTCATTAGTTTCTTCTTCTCCTTCCATGCTACTTCACTGTTTCATACGGATGGATTTGAGTTGCTCGGCCATGTCCATTGATTCATGTATTTTACCAAGTCTGGTTACTCCTTTATTCCTCGGTTGGGTTGTACTTCTCGATCACCGCTTCGCAATACTCAGTGCACATCTGACCCGTGACCTGTTCGCGGGTGTATCCGTGCGGGCACTCGGTCAAGCACATTAGGTAAATCTTTTGCTCCATCTCAATCTAACCGCTGGGGGTTTTTATTATGGTGATCGCCGTAACAGTCTGAATCCATCTCCCATACTCCTTCGTATCGTCGATGGCGATCTCCTTGTAGTGTTCGGCATCTTCATCATCCACGCTATGGATGCCTACCTTGTTGACTGAGATCTCCGGCAGCTTTTCGACTACTAGATCTGTGACCTTCTTCCAGAATTCGGCTTCCGTTATCTTTGCGTGGTAGATTCTGTGATGGCCGCCTTTGGCTGGAATCTCTCTGAAGTCCCATATCCCTTCGTCGGCGAAGCGTTTTCCGGTATTGATGATCGAGGCTCTGCTGGCCCCCGGCCGGTTCACCCCTTTCGGCTCCAAGTATTTGTTCACCTCAGTCCACAGCTCACGATTGTCTGCCTCTGGTGGCATGCTCACGGGTATCGTGTCGCCTGTGCTCCGCCACAGATGCTTCAGCATGAGCACCTGGTATTCACGGAAGATCATGGCCAGTCCATCCTGTGTTAGGTCTACTGTTATTTCCATATCTATTCCTCTGTTCGCGTTTCCAGAGGTCAGCAGTGACGCTGAAAAAAGAGTGGGCTTACCTGTGTTTACCCACCTGGTGTCGCTTTCTCCGACACTACTGTGCCACAATCCCTACAGAAGAGGGTTCCATGCGTCACGTTCGGTAAGAAGATCAGACCTCCGCACTTCGGGCATGGGTTCTTCTCCTTCGCGAAAACGCCATCCTGTTCACAATCACAGGATATCATTTGTCCCTCGCAGACGGGGCATCTCTCCATGTCGCAGCCAGGATGATGGTAGTTGGGGAAACCGTTCGCGATGCCGCAGTCGTGGCATCTCTCATTCACATCTCCGTAGCGGTTGTTCCGTAGATGCCATTTCCCGTTGATCTTGACGAACTGGTGCGTGCATGACTTGGTGTTAGAGTCGGTCATCTCCTGTTCGCAGACTTCGCATTTAGCTATTTTTATCTCCTCTGTTCACATTTCCAGAGGGCGGATTTGAACCCGCGCCTAGTTCTTTCGGATGTATTCTACGCCCAGGAGTTCCAGATAATGTTTGAACTCGTGTCTAACGTCTCTTGGCGAGGGGAGTCCATAGAACTCTATCCAGCGTTCACGTGTCACCGGATTTACTTTGAACTCTCCTTTCGTAATTACTGTAACCGCAGCTGCGAGATGTCCGAGTCCAATCTCTTTTAGCTTGGGGATGTCTTCCCCCTTCGTGGTCATTGGAGTCGGATGGAATTTAACTGGTATCGCGGGCACGCTGTGCCGCTCGAATAGCTCCTCTAGCATACTCTGGCTTCTTTCTCTTTCATTCGTCTTTTCCTCTGTTCACGGGTTAAAGCTTGGGTATGCTGAAGAGTTCATCAGGTATCGGTGTGATCCATACGACTTCAGGAGGGTTGAAGGCTATCGGTTTCACTCTTTTAGAGTTGAGTTCATCTATGCGAGCCTTCGCCTCGGTGAGCTTATTCTCCCAGTTCTCCCTGTTGAAGACGCTATGGCCTCGGGAATCCTTGCTGATGCTGATGCTCCACCAGTTTCCGAACATGGTGTTTCCCGTTTCCGTGATCCTCAACTGCTCGGGTCTACAGTGCTTTGCGTAGAGCACACCGCCGACGTCAATGTAGTTGAAGGGGTCGCCCTCAAGCAACACTTTCTTCCTGTATTTCCGAGTGTTCTCCTTGTCTTGGCGTTTCACCGTATATGATGAGTGGGATGGGTATCTCGCCCCGGCGTCGATGATGACCTCGGCTACTTTTTCAGCATAGTAGAAGCCTTGATAGAGCCGGTATTCCTGAGTGCCTTCATATCTCGTAATCCTAAACACTATAGGTGCATCTTGATCCGATACTCTTCGCGGTTCCATGATGGGCTTGAAGTCCTCAAGAGAGTAGTTGTTTATGGCATGGAGGTATGCCTTCTTCACTTCCTTATACCTCGCCCCCTCAACCTTCATGAGTTTCTCCCGATTGCGTTTGATGTATGCCTTTATCTCCTTGAGGGTGGGCAGATGCTTCAACGCTTTCTGGATGGCCCTGTAAGTGCCGATGTGGATAGGCAGTCCATATTCATGGGGCATATCGACCAGTTCTCCCAGCAGCGTGGTCCCGAGGGCCATTAGCGTCCAGCGATTCTTCGGCCTGTCGTTTTCAGCAGCGAACAGCTTTATGATGGTGAACTCGTCCTCATAGAAAACTCCGAGGTTCACGAGTTCCTTGTCCTGGTATGCCTTAACCGATTCGTCGTTGAACTGTAGCTTCTTCCCCTTAACTCCCTCTTGGTGTTTCAGGAACTTTATCTTCTGCTCGATGTCCTGAATCCCCGGTTCAAGCTCCTTGATGCCCTGCTCGAGGGGCGCTGTCAACGCCTTTGCCTTCTCCCGTATCCTGTGCCCTTCCTCGCGTTCCCGTTCCCGGATAACCTCAATCTCCTTGGCGGCATGTCGTTCGCCATCTAATTCCTGACGAGTAGCAGCATCCCTGATGGATTCCTTTTCAGCTATGAGCGATGTCTTCAGATCTCTTTTACTGATGTATGCTTCTATTCTGGCAACATTTTCTTTTCCTCTGCTCAAAAACAAAGGGAGGGGTTGAACCCTCGTTGGTTAGATTCTCAGTATCAAACGAAGTCGTCTGAATCCTTCTGGTCTTGGGTTACCGCGACGACCCGCTTACACCGTTGGCACTGGACAAGGTAGTAGGATCTGCTTTCCGCGTCAACCCTAAATTCCCAGATAGCCTCCCAGTTCGTGGACCCACATTTCTCATCAGTGGGTTCATCGGGGTGGGTCCACCAGGGAGGGAGGTGCGGTCCCTTACAGCGCATCTTGCCATTCTCTTCTGACATATTCTTTTCCTCTGCTCAAACAAAGGGAGGGGTTGAACCCTCGTTGGTTAGCCTCACCACAGTCGCCAAGCCCGGTCACCTAGGGCGTCATCATATCCAAAGTAGATATGACCACACCCGTTACACACATAGGTCTTCTCCAGATAATACGCGGGCGACACCGGGTCGTCCCTCGTTGGCCTCCTGAATTTGAGATCCACTTCCTTCAGATCCATCGTGCCCTTGCAGTCTGTCTGTCCGTGGTGAGCCAACTCACAGGGCAGTTCTTCCCACTCCCACGTGGGAACTCCCTTCCCTGGGTTTTCGTTCTTTTTCACTGGCATTTCATTTACCTCTGCTCAACAAAGGGAGGGGTTGAACCCTCGCTAGTAAACGGGTATTGGTTCGCCTGTCTCCACTGAGTAGATACAGGTGAGACACCAACCGTCGCGGAACTCATAGTCATCTGTGTCGAGCTCGCAGGAGATTGACACTATTTTCCCTTTCATCGTTTTCTTCTCCTCCTCAATGATCCCTAATAGCGCTCTGGCTACCAAAACTCCTGAGATATTGACTTCTGTTTTACCTTTTGCGATGCTTATCAGAGATTCAGCGTAGATCTTGATATGATCGATATTGTCAGCCTTCTCCTTCAAGGTTTTCCAGTCCTCTAAGAAGGTGGCCAGATCACCGATCCGCATCGTGTTTCCCTGTATGGATGCCTGATACTTCGTTGCGTCTCCAACTGAAAACTCCGAAGTCATTCCGGAGCCTCCTTCAGATGTTTCTCCTCTGGGCGATAGTAGATGTAAACCACGAAGAGGCCCTCCTCAAACTCGACTTCTCCCCACCATGAATCTATGGCTTCGTTGGGTATCTCCCCGTGTGAAGTCCGATCTATGAGTTCCTCTCTGAGGGTTTCACAGTTGGCGCTTCTCTTGTAGTCCAAGCAGTCCGTTGGAGTATAGGCTTTGCTGAGGACCATGAAACGGTCATCTTCCGGTTCTTCGTTTGCCATTGTTTTTCCTTCCTTGCGTTCTTACTCCGCAGGTCAAATTCGCACTTGAATAGGAAAACCTAGTTCCTCATCCATTCGACCTCATTATCTTCCAGACCCAACATCCGAGAGATATCTCCCGCCATCGAGACATCTTCCGCGTAGATTATCTTCAAGAGAGGCATGACCTCAGCCACCGCCTCCTTCATAGATACGTGGCCTTTCTCCGCTATCTTCTTCGCGATGCTCTTACGGCGACGTCGGCTGTGCCAAGTCCTCCGGTACCGCCAGATGAGCTGAGGTGATCTGAAGTAGGGGAGGATCCAGAAGCCCTCACCTCTGACCCAATGGGCCCCCATCAATCTGAAACCCTCGTTCAACCTCTTCCAGACATCCTTCAGATACCTGTTCGGTGATACCTTAACTCCGTCCGGGGATTCGATGATTGTGAATTGATGGGGAGCGAACCCCAGCTCCGCCACCTTGACCCTGGCCATCTTAAGGAGCCCTGTCCCTTCCGAGTTCCTGCGGGCCAAAGCCACGCCCCCCGTCATCTCATCGAACATGTATTTGATGAGGCGATAGTTCTGAGTCCTCCGAGCCCGGGCTTGATAGATGTCAGCCCTGGAGAGGGCTTCCATCCCTTCCACGAGATCCGAAGCATCATCCAAGACATAGGGGAGATTCTCGTAAACCCATTTGTAGAGCTCGTCGTAAGGGAGATGGGCTGAGGAGATTATCCCCTTAGCATCCGAGAGAGTCTTCGCGGAGAACATCTTCATCAGGGCGTCCGAGGTGTATTCCTTCCGGTCCCGGTCGGCTGCGCCTGAGGCCTCGGCCATGGTGACTCTGGTCCGTCCTAGGGCCATGGCCTCAAGATCATTTATCATGGATCTCAGGTCTCCCCGAGACTTGTCGGCTAATAGCTCCAGGACCTCCTCATCAACATTGATCCCTAGGTTCTCAACTATCCTCTTCAACCTTCCCAAGCTCTGGATGAAAGGTATCCGGGTATATTCTACGTGGAGTGAGATGTCCCTCAAGGGCTTGAACTTGTCCTCCCATTTCTCACCGATGCTGGTGGCGATGAGGACAACTGGGATCTCGGTCCTCTTGATGATGGAGACAATCGCGCCTATGCCGCCATGGTCCTGTCTTCCACTAACCCCTTCCAGTTCATCGAACAGGATCATCCGACGCTTCCCCGTGATGGTAACGCGCTGATGAATGGACCTTCCGATGAGGGCCTCCAGCTTCTTCTTGGTCCTGTAATCACTGGCATTTACCTCCATGAGATCGTAACCCTGATCTACGGCTAGGACGATGACGGTGCAGGTTTTGCCTACACCAGGTGGACCATGTATGAAGACCGCCCTCTGCTGGGGGGTCCCCCTATCCCACGATTTGAGCCAGATCTGAAGCTCTCTGATGGCTTTCTCGTTCCCAGCGATCTCCTTAAGAGTATTAGGTCTGAACAGCCTCGACCAGGGCTGCGTCATATCTCTTCCCCAGCTAGAGCGAACTTAGCTAATAGCGTGCCAAGCTGCACCTCAGCCGTCGCCCCCTGAATGAGGCGGTAATCCGTCTCACCTATAGTATCGGATAGCCTCACCTTCCAAATCTCAGGGATGTCCAACCCAATGATCTCCTTGTAGACTACGCGGATGATGTCGCTCGGTGCCAAACCCTCATCTATCAAGAGTGATCTTAGGGCTTCTCGAGCGTCGACGAACTCTCCCTTGAGACTGAGGGCGATCATTTCTCTGACCCTCCTAGGATTCACCCGGCCGAGGATACTGTACACCGCGACATCATCTACCTTTCTCCCCTGAACGGCGGCAGCCGCTTGGAGAATGTTTATGGCCTTCCGCAGGTCACCCATCGCCGCCTCATAGATAGCTCCTAATCCCTCCTCGGAGAGTTGAACATCCTCCTTCGAGGCGATGGTGCTGATCCATTCTTTAGAATCCTCTTCGCTGAGAGGCTTGAACCGGAACACGCTACAGCGGCTTTGAATGGGCTCGATGATGTTCTCCGAGTAGTTGCCGATGAGGCAGAACCGGCAGGTCTTGGTGTAGATCTCCATGGTGCGACGTAGGGCATGCTGAGCGGCCTGAGTCAGACTGTCTGCCTCGTCCAAGATAATTGTCTTGAAGGGCACATCACTAGCAATGGCGGCGGTGCGGGCGAAGTTCTTCACCTTCGTCCTGATGACGTCGATCCCCCTCTCATCGCTCGCGTTCAGTTCCAAGATGTAGTACCTGTAACCTGGTCCGTAGAGATCCCTGGCCAAAGCCAGGATGCTCGTGGATTTCCCGATGCCCGCAGGCCCTACAAATAGTAGGTTGGGCATGGTCTTCTCCTTCACGAAGTTCTTCAGCCTTGAGATTATGGCTGTTTGATTTACCATGTCGTCTAGGTTCTTGGGTCTGTACTTCTCGGTCCACATTATGATGTCCTTATCAGCTTCACGATCTTCGTGGTTATGCCCGCTTCCTTGAGCTCCGCGTGTGCGTCCGATTCGGGGTCGCACCACTCGTCAAAGCTGCACCCGTGGAGTTGTTTGAATCCTTCCTTTGCTGCGTTCATCGTTTTGTAGGCTATGATGGTTCCAAGGATCCCTTCATCGACAGGCACTAGAAGGAAGATGCCAACATCTTTGAAGGGTTGTAGAATCGTAGCTATTGAGACCACGAGATCATTGAGTTTCTCGTATGCCTGCCCGTGTTCCCCCTCATCCATAATCTCGACGATGTTGGCAATCGATCCCAAGACGCCAGCTAAGGCGCCTCGAAGGATAGTCGTCTGTGTGGTTTCCAAGTCTTCGGGCTTTACAAACTTCTCCCTGATGCAGTCCATCAGTTTGCTGTGGTCGATCTCATAATCGCTCTCTGCACATTCCCTGTCCGGGCATTCTGCGCAGAGAAGACGGATCATCAGGTCGCAGACGTCGACGCT
>SDBV01008537.1_pt1 | contig 13788 bp, 40 predicted proteins | sample 2277081 | NCBI WGS metagenome assembly SDBV01 (sample SAMN10402039, study PRJNA504765) | marine sediment metagenome | isolation source: marine sediment core GS10_PC15, 223 cmbsf | place: Arctic Ocean: Southern Knipovich Ridge | collected 2010 | reverse complement strand
ACCAGCATAGATTTCGAAGGCTCTGATGACTTGAGTGTTACATCTTAAGAATGTCTTGACGCAGAAGATTCTTAAAAGGCCTAAGAAGAGGAAGATAATGTATAGAAGACATTTTAAGTTAAGTTGGTTTGTTTCACTGGTTCTAGTGGCCATATTAGTAGGGGTGTTCTGGGAGCCGTCGGCAGACTTAAGAGAAGTTTTATTCGCAGGAGAACCTAGAGAAAGGGCTGTCGAAAACTTAGGACAGCCTGAAGTTAAAACCTTACTAGACTTAGACGAGGCTTTGATTTCTGGTAAGATTTTGACTCCTGTTCCTACTCCTACTTCTATTACAGCCCCAGTAGAGTTTAGCTCTCTGGATAATTCTTGGACTAGTCAGGCTACGGAACACATTCAATCTTTAGTTAACGCTAAACGCTTAGAGCGAGGTCTCAGGACTTTGTCTATAGTTGAAACTCTTTCGACTATCGCTCAGTCTCATAGTGAAAGCATGGCAAGATCTGGGCGTTTAGGCTATAAAGAGCTGCGTGTTCAAGGTTTTAACTGTCCTAGAAGCGGAGGGGGTGGTCAGACTGTTTATCAAGCCTACTGGTCGACTCCAGGCAGAACTCTAAATCCTGAGGATTTCGCGAGTCTAGCAGTTGAGGCTTGGGTAAATAGTCCAGGGCATCTAGAGAATATCCTAGAGGTTAGCGCTCGTCGATTTGGCGTAGGTCTTGCACTCTCGGATGATGGTAGAGAGATTTGGGCTACGTTGTATTCTTGTTAGTGAGAAGAGAAGAGAAAGAAAGGCAGTAGGCTATGCCAAATGGAGGGGGGTACTCTGACGTCTCAGTTCGTTTGTGCCCTTATTGCCGCAGTCATAGAGTTCATATACGTAGTAGAGGCTTTTTTTACTGGTTCTTTGCTAAGCGTTGGCGATGCAGAAAGTGTAGAAAGATGTTTCGTGAAGCTGATACTGAAACACTTATACTTTCTGACCGCAGACGTCTACCTTCTTGGTGGATATATAGAAGATAGGGAGCTGTAATGGATCAAGAAGGGATAGAAACAGTTTACAAGTTTACTAAGGAGTTAAAAAATGGCAGCTAAGACTATTACTATAGGCCTTAAGAAGGATTCTGATAAGAAGCATTCTATCCTTTTTAAGAGTCCTCAAGGAGACAGCCCTATACAGTTTAGTGTTTATATTCCTCGAAGAATACTATCTCAGCTTGAGAACTTTGATGGAAGTAAAAACATGAAGTGTACCTTTGAAGTTATAGAGGAGTAATTATGAAGTCTGAAGGCAGCAGTGCTAAGTCTAGGCGTTTAGGAAGAAAAACTACTGTAACTTTTCGTCAAGGTCCTCATAAATTTAAAATGCTAAAGGAACAAGCCCCTTCTTCGAGAAGTTCTTACTTAGTTACTCAGCAGTTTATGGAGAGCGGATCTTTCAAGGGGTATTAAACCTAGGAGAAGAATAATGTCTACTAAGAAATTAGAACCTCTCTTAACTCTTCGTGAAGCGGCTGAAATTCTTGGAGTTCATCCGAATTCTCTTCGTAGTTGGGATAATGCAGGAATCTTAGTGGCTGTTCGTGTTGGAGCCAGGAGAGATCGTCGTTATCAGCCATCTGATCTTCGAAAATATATGCTTAAAGGTCGTTCTACTAAATAAAATGACATCCTTCGGAATCTTTCTTACTATCCTTGCTGGGGCCTTAACTTTTCAAGTTATTGCTACAGCTATTGCTTTGTTCCTAGCTGACAGGATTTGGCTTATTGCGATCAGTGCAGTTGTAGTAGGAGAGCATTGGGTTCTCTTACTATGCTTTTGGCTTCGAGTTTATTATAGCAGACAAAGGAAGGGTCTATGAAACTTCTTATAGACATATTACCAGTAGTTGCTGGAGTGGGTGTAGTCCTAGTAGTTGTGCTTAATGTAGCACTAGTAGTAAGGACGTTGGGCGGTTCTCAGCTAGCTGCTCTTATACTTGAAGTGTTGTTAGGAGGTCCTGCAGGTTTCGCTACTTGGAAGTTTTATCGTCTTTGGGGTCAGCAAATCGAGAGAGGATAAAGGTAGTAGGACACTGAAAAGGAAAGGAAGGTTAAAATGTTCTTTTTGGCTACTGCAAGTTTTATATTATCGGGTATGCTTTTAGGTCTAGTTCCAGTTAGCCTTAGCTATAGAAAACTGAGAGTTTTACTTCTTACTCTTATAGTACTTAGCACGGGTTTAGGGTTTGTGGGTGCTAGCTCCTATATATCTGATTTTGAGAATATACTTTCTCGGTGTATTATAGAATTAGGAGTTGACGAAACTCTCTGTAGAGCACTTCTTAAGTAGAAAAGAGTGTACTTACAGCGGATACGGAGAGAGAGAGAGAGAGAGAGAGAGAGAGAGTAATAAGGAAATGAAGAAGTTTTTCAGAACTATGTTAATACCAAAGTCTTTTAGAGAAAGACTTCTGGCGTATTCTTTATCCTTACTTCTATTAGAAGTAGCCTTTTTACCCCTCTCGACTGGGGATTGGAAGGTATTTCTTATACTACCTTTAGGATACGTTGTAGTTGGATTATTTTGGCTTCTTGGTTTTTTGGCAGATAAAGAAAGATAAGAAAAGTGACTAGAGCCGGCCTATAAGAGTGAAGGAAGATGAGAAAAATAACTAAGGCACAAGTTGTTGTACTGTTAGCAGTAACTTTAATTACTAACAGTTTAGTTTGGTATTCTGCAATTATTACTATGTCTAAGATGAGAGATATGACGACTCAGCCTCTTGGGACTACTTTACTTCTTTGGATTGTACCTATTATATTCACTTTAGTCTCTTTTCTGAATATAGGCTTTCTAAGAATATCTTCTAAACCTCAGTTTGGATCTTCTCCAATAGCAGATCTGAGGAGTATCGAGAAAGAAAAGTAATGACTACTAGAGTAGATCGACTTCAACTTGAAATAAACCAGATTCAGGGAAAATGCTTACATGTTTGGACTATAACTACGATTCCTCCTGTTCTCGTTCCTTCGTTAGAGCCAGACTATTTTATAGGAGAAGTTAATGGCCTAGTACGTTTACCGGGTAGTCCTGTAGGTAATAATCACTACTCAATCAAGTGTGTTCGGTGCAGCCTTAAAAAGGATACACGAGCTCATCGTACTTGTAGTATTTGCTTCGCACGTATGTCTAAGGGAGAGTGGGCGGAGGATCATACGAATCGAAAAAGATACTTCGGTATTGATGATGCTTCCTTCTACGGTATAATGGAGACTCACTGTACTCAGGATAGTACTCATCCTAAATTTATCTACGATGAGTGGGACCGTTAGTAATAGCTAAAGCACAGTTATACTAGGTACTTTAAGGAAAGATCTTAAGTATATAAGCATTTATGAGAAAAGTTCGATTTGTAAAGGAGATGCAAGATGACTGATTGGGTATTATTCTTAACGGCTCAGATTTTTGGTTGGTCAGTAAATGGAGTTGTTTGGTATACTCTTTTCCAGTTACTAGGAAGTAATTTTGGACTAATGTTAGGATTATCTTTTGGGATGCTTTCAACTTTTACGGTATTTCTTATTTGGATCTCATTTAACTGGTATAAATCAATTCGCTATGACTTAACGTAAATGATATCCTAAAGTAGAAGAGGAAGATTAGATAGTGCATAATAATATTATTAAGTTCTTCGGTCGAATAGGGAAAGGTAAAACCCTCCGGAGTAAGAGGATTGAGGCTGAAGGTTGTTATTGTAAGATACAGCTTGATGACATTATATTTACGTCTCATTTAGGAACAGTCTTTAGAGACGGCCGAGAGTACTGTTATTGCGGTCTTACTTTCTTGACTAGAAGCAATCTTACGGGAATATCAGGAAGGGTTAAAGAGAGACTTAGGAAGGCTTAATGAGTTTTCTAGGGTTTAAGGACCTCTATCCTGTAGTGGCCTTACTACTATCTATGTATCTTCTGCGTCCCTGGAACTGGGATGTGAAAGAGTGGCTACTTAATATTTTATGGCTAGTCGTTATGTTAGTAGCTTTTACGATCTTCGTTAGGTTTATTAAGCGCGTCCTTGATAAACAGGAGCGTAAGTTTATCTATAGGCTCAGAGTTAATCTTTTGAGACTTAATAATATGTCTTGGATTGATGACTACGACATCTATGTAGACGACGCTGTAGAAAGCGAAGGTTGGGTTATCGTTTATGGAGGGATGCTCCTTAAGAAGGAGGAAGAGGACTCATGAAGATAAAGATTGACTTTAGGCTACAGCGGACGTCTACAAGACATTTTATTTTTACAACTCTATCTATAGTTCCTATTTCTCTATTAGTCCTTTCTGTACCTCTGTATACTTTTACTGGTAGTGTTACTACTGCAGTCCTTTTGTCTATTCCTATAGGCTGGGCTTTTGTAGGATTTCTACTTATCTTAGTTAAGACATCTGATTTCTTAATTAGCTGGTCAGATAGAGGAGTTGATGATTAGTGAAGATTGACTTTAAGCTACAACGGAGATCTACGAGAGTATTTGTTTTTGCAGCTTTAGTTACAGTCCTAGTTTCTGAACTAACGCTACCCTTTATTTTGTGGACTCTTACTAATAATGTAATGCTGTCAGTTCTCTTGGCTATTCCAGTAGGTGGAGGTTTTGTAGGATTTATACTTATAATACTTAAAGCTTTTGGTTTCTTAGTCAGCTGGTCAGATAGAGGGAGGTAAGGAGAGTAATGTTGAACGTGAGATTAGTAAGATTAATCATTGGAGTGTCTCTTATGCTATACGTGTGGCTTAGCGTACTTCGTGGAGATGTTGCTTCAATCTTTAAGATACCTTTCTTGGCTGTTGGAGCCTATCTTATTGTTTACGGTTTAATCTTGCTATTTCAAAAGATATTTATAGACTCCGAAGAGATACCTCAGATAGAGACTGGTAGAAAGCATGAGTGGCAGACTACTACTGTTCAGGTTAATAAGGATGATCCTTCTTGGGGAGAACTAGAGATATGCTACTGTATTAACTGCGGGATACACGACCTTGAACCTGATCCTCCACCTATCTACTGTTCAGGGCAGTAGTTATGTGGGCTACTACAGTAGGAATGCTTTCTTTGTGGGTGATTACAGTAGCCAGTTTCGTGTGTACTGTTTGTAGGTATATTCATAGGCTTTAAGAGGAGACAGTAGTATAAAATGCGAAATCCAGAGGCCGTAAAAGTATTTGTTTATATAGAACAACAGAAGCGTTTAAAGGAACAGGAAGAAGCAAGGCATGAAGCTGAAGTCTATCAAAAGCAATTACGTCAAGAAGCTGGCGATCTAGAGATCTCTTCTCGTTGTGGTGTGAATGAAATTCCTTGTCCTGGTATGCTTTACCTAAAGCAAATGGGTGACATGCAGACCTGGATAGGGGAATTCTTAAAGCCCTGTCCAGAGATAGCTCGGGCTCGTGGCGGATCGCCAGATGGAGGAGGTTGGTATACTTCAAACTGGAAGGAAAGGTGTGTTACTTGTGATGACAAAGGTGTCGTAGAATATTGGGAAGAATAGTAGAAACTAGGAGTAAAGACTGTTATGTTTACAATTAATAAAACTGCTGAAATAGGGGATATAGTAAGATTTAGGGATGCCGGCGAGCAGTCAACTATCTGGTTAGTATCCTCGACTTCAGGACCTTACGGAAGGCTATACGGAAGGGCGTTAGGTATTGTATATCCCTCAGCCTTGAGTTCTCAGCCCGAGGGGTTAGAAGTCATTATAGACGGCCGTCAGTTAAAGGCCTTGTTGAAGAATCCGAAAGCAAGATATGATACGTTAAGAGAGTTAGTGAGGTACTAAGTGATAGGACCTTTCAAAGGTAAATACTCCTACCTAAGTAATTTTTATTCCGCAGTTATCCACTATGGAGGTCTACGTTATCCTTCTGTAGAACATGCTTATCAAGCATCAAAGAGTCTTGACATAGTGATTCGAAGAAGGATATCAGTAGAGTCTTCTCCAGTTAGAGCTAGGTACTTAGGAAGGCTATTAGCTAGAAGGGCTGACTGGGAGCAGATAAAGTTGACTGTTATGACAGAACTCGTATTCATGAAATTTAGTGATTACGATCTTCGACTAAAATTACTTAAAACGTCGTCTCACGAACTTGTAGAGATTAACGTTTGGGGTGATGTCTTCTGGGGCGTTTGTAATGGCGTAGGCGATAATCATCTAGGTAAGATACTTATGAGTGTACGAGAAAGACTAGAAGCTGACCAGTAAGGAGATTCTTAAACTATGCATTTAGATGACTATCAAGATCAAGTATGTAACTTATGGAAGAATATCCCAGACGGTGTAGACTCAATACACTTTTGTGCAATCGGTCTAGCTGGTGAAGTTGGAGAGACTCTTAATATTATTAAGAAGTCTATGAGGGGCGAAGAAATAAATCAGGATGCCTTAGAGTTAGAATTAGGGGACAGCCTATACTATCTAGCAAGATTAGCTAATTATTTAGGTTTCAGCTTAGAAAATATCGCAGAGACTAATCTAGAAAAGGTAAGATCCTTTTATGAGGCTAGTTCATAATAATATGGGCATTGACATACAAGATCATATGTGATATCCTATAGATGGAGGTTAATATGACAACAGTAGTAAGCCAAGAAGAACTGAAGGCGCTTTTCTATCAAAAGGCCAATGGCCTAGCAGTCAGTGAGCTCAAGAGACGTCACAACAAGGAGCTTTCTGAATTACGAATAGCCTACTTAAATGAACTAGTAGAAAAAAGAATAAAAGATGATTGAAAAAGTTATTTCAGGTGGGCAGACGGGAGCTGATCAGGGAGGCCTAGAAGGAGCTAGGACTGCTGGAGTAGGAACTGGTGGAACAGCCCCTCTACATTTTACTACTGAGGCTGGTTCTAAGTTAGAATTGTTAAGAGGTTATGGCTTAAGAGAGTCTGCGCGCGTTAGCTATTCTTTCAGAACTAAAGAGAATATAATGAATTCTGGTGGAACTGCTATCTTTGGAAATATGTCTAGCCCAGGTTCAGCGCTTACTCTTAGGCTTTGTAAGACCTATAGCCGGGCTGTAATTATTAATCCAACTTTTTTCGAGCTAGTTGTCTTTGTTGAGCTAAACGATATTCGAGTTCTTAATATTGCTGGTAATAGAGAGAGTGTAAATCCAGGTATACAATCTAGAGTTTCTGAGATTGTTAGGGAAGCCCTATTAACTATGAAAGGGGAACACAGTTGAGTCACGAACACGAAATGATAATTACCCTAGAGTGCGACGAAGAAAATATGCCTATAGATACTATTAGGTGTAAAGGGGTAGCGATGGTTTATGTTGGACTCGATGGAGAGTTGGGGTATATCTTTCATGGAATGAACAGCCTAGAGATGCTAGGCTCAGGCCCGTTTCTACACTCCTCTGCTAGAGATGAGATTGATGGTCTTGGCGATGAAGATTTTGAAGGAACTTCAGAGGAGGCGAGTTGAGTTATCAATCAGATCTTGCTAAAGACGTTTTAGGCCTTAAATGGCCTTTTACGGAGAATATCCTTAAGCAGCGATTTCGGGAGTTGGCGAAGAATACACATCCTGATTTAGGGGGCGATGCTGAAGATTTTAAACGTCTAAAAGAGGCTGTCGACTTTCTCCTGCCTTTTGTAGAGAACACTAGTACTTCTTCGGATCTAATATTTACTCATCAAGGAAATCGGATCGCCTCTTTAGGTAAAGGATATCCTCTTAATGTTAATGCTGTTACCTGTCTCTCTTGCGATGGAAAAGGTTATGTAAGGCGTCCTAGGGTAGTATCAGAAGAAGGAGTTTCGTGTATCATATGTCTGCGAGGTTGGGTTTATACTAAGAACGGTTTGCGACTACGTTGTAAACACTGTGAAGGTGGTTGGGTATTTAACTTTGCTACTAAAGGTGTTGATATCCACACTTGTAGTGATTGCGAAGGCAAGGGTGAAATTAGAACGGTTAATGCGGTTCTAAGTAGAGGATCTTTAAGATGATTACTTGTCATTGGTGCGGCTCTAGAAAGCATGAGTCTGAACACTGCGCTATTAGAATGAAGGCTAATCTTTTAATAGAAGGTGTACCTGCTAAGGAACTATTTGATGTTATACTAGAAGTGAAGAAAAAGATTCTGATGACAAGGAGGACTGATGACTATGAATACTAAGGGGCTAAAAGTACCTATCGGGATATTTATTGTAGGTATAATCTTTCTGCTAGGCTTTGTACTAAGTATTTCCTATACTAGTTCCTTTAAGGAAAGATCTATAGATCGGATTAATAGCCCTGCTCCAGGAATAGTCTGTATAGAGAGTTGCGCTCGTGAAGATCATAATTATCCTTCAAACACTATTCGTGTTTTTAGAGACGAGAATAGAGGCGTTCTTTGTTATAAGGAAGTAGGCATAGGTACTAATTCAGATCTTACGTGTGTACCTGTGTTGCCCTATTATGAAGTAGACATAGATACTGGAGGCTAGTACTAATGACAGCTGAGGCTTGGTTTATTCTTTTTCCTATGCTTCTCTTGATCCTTTTTGCTATAGGATTTATCTTTGAGGCTAGGGACTAGGAGACTGCACATGGAAATAAAACTTACAGAAAACCAAGAAGAGGTTCTAAGACATTGGGCAAGTGTTTCTCGAACTCTCAAGGAGTCGCAACGACTTGTCGATATTTTGGTAGCGCAGAACTTGGGTTCTCCAGAGGCGTTAATGAATCTCGAAGAGTTAGAGGCTTTGACTCAACCCCTAGATGCTCTTCATTCAAGTTGGAGAAACGAGATCAACAAATTTATATCTGAAAGACCTTGAGGAGTACTAGAAAATGGCAGTACTAGAATTTTGGTTCTACGACAAAACCAATACGAATATAGAGGTGAACATTATAACGCCACCTTATACTCCTCCTAACCCAGCCAGCCTTACTACTTCTAATATTGCAGAGGGAGACCTACTTGCCAGATGGTTGATTGCTCACCTGCCAGTAGAAAGTCTAGCCTCCGTTCGAAAAGTTTTGAATCTGATCTAAAGAAATTCTTATAAGGATAGGGCGATGCGTGATGCTTTTGAAAGATACTACTAGAGAGATAAGTAATAAAGCCTCAGATATTCCGGAGGGACTTAGACAGTGCGAACTTCAATAGTTAAGCAATTTGAATTTTCTTCACATCATAGGCTTCCTTACCATCAAGGTAAGTGTAGTAGAGATCATGGACATAACTATCTCTTAGAAGTTAAAGTGTCCGGCGAAATACAGACTAGGGGTAGTGCTTCAGGAATGATAGTTGACTTTTATGAGTTAACTGGGATTGTTCAAGAGTATATATTAGACTTATACGATCATAGGTCTCTAAACGAATTCTTCGATAATCCTACAGCCGAGATAGTGGCTTTAAGAATTTTTCAAAGGTTAAACGAGTTGATTACAAAAGAATCGGATACAGACGTAGAAGTAGAGATGGTTCGTCTTTGGGAGACTTCTACAGCCTACGCGGAGATAACTCATTAATGTATCTCGAGATAAACTATAGAAAGAGACTGCTATGACACGAATGACACTAGATGATGTAGTCAGATGGCAAGAGATATTAAGGACTGCAGGAGCAGTAGGATTCGCAACTAAAAATATTGCATTCCTACTCGAAGAAATCTCAGCGCTTACGACGGAGCGGGACGAAGAGCGTGCCAAGCGAATAGGTGCTGAGGTGCAAGGCCATATAGGCATCGAGATCGCCCTTGTGAAACGTGCCAACGATGCCGAGGCCCGCGTGACGCAGCTTGAGGTGGTGCGAGACGCGGCCCAAAAGCACCTTGCTCTACACGACCAGGGTGACGCGGTAGAGATACAGCAGTTCGTATCATGGGAACGACTTCGCCATGCGCTCAAAGCCCTCGCCGCTAGCACTACGTCAGCCACGAAGCCTCTAGGGCCTGAGCGATGGACAGTGCACTACGACACACTCTCTAACGGAACCCATAGTAACTGTCCTATGCCAGAACATTGCGATTGTGAATGTCCTGGCTGCCTACAAGCCCGAGACACGTCACCTAACCCTGATAATAGTAAGAAAGCCGAGACGAGAGTGAGCGATGACGATTGAAATTATGTGCAGTCACGCCTTTGCTCCTGAACAAACAGAGGCAAGCCTTCGTATTCTAGCTCATTTCGTTGGCCCCTTACCTATGAAGTCAGATGGTAAAGGTGGGTTATATTGCTCATGTGGCTTTACTCTGCCGTTAGAAGGAGTTAGTGATGCGTGAACGAATTGGTACTTGCCCTACTTGCGGTGGTAATCATCACGGACTAACTCACTCTGATTGGCGAGAACGTGTGAGAGAAATGATAGCAGCACAGAGAAGAGAAATGGAGCCTCATATCGCAATACTGCGGCGCAAGGCTAACAAGGCCGAGGCTACAGCTAAGGAGTCAGATTCAAGATGATTAAGTTTGATCCTAAGAAACATAACGTTTGGCTAGCTATTTCGGTAGACTCGCTTGGAAGTAAAGATGTTAAGCCTATTAAGAATGCTCTAACCTTAAGAATTCCTGCTTGGGTTGAGACTACTTTACCTCCCTATCTTTCAGTGATTAAGAAGTGAAAGGAAGCGCAACATGGTACGAATGACATCTGAGCGGCTAGCTGAACTAGCGATGGTATTTAAGGGCCGTAAGTATCTGGGGCCTGAAGGACGTGAGTTGCTCGAAGAGGTCGCGCAGCTCACGGCGGAAGCGGACAACGACGACAAGAATGTGTCGGAGGCGTGGAAAACGCTGATGGCTAGCCTTGATAGTGCAACTGCTGCACACCTTTCCGCAGAGGCCCGCGTGGCGAAGTTAGAGGCGGCGTTGGAAGCAGCAGGCGACCGTATCGAGGAACTAGATCAGCTTCTTCTCAATAGCTACGACCGAGGGGTAGCAGCCCTAGCTTACGTGGCGCAGCTTGAGACGGCGCAGAGCCCTGTACGCATCACCTCAGCCCTGTACGACAACCTGAATCTCTACCTGAAGCCTCGTGACAATACGTGGGATGAGAAGGATGTAGGCGGGCTTGGTCTGGCCCTTGCCAACGCCCTCGCCGCTAGTACCGCGTCAGCCACAAAGCCGCTGGTGCCGCTGACGGTGGAGGCGGTGAGCAAAGCATTCAGGCAATGGATGCACGCTCGCCATGGGCCTGACTTGTGCGACGGTGATTGCGTAACCTCTCGCAGTCAGTGGCTTGTCGAAACAGAACGCATACTCGCCACCTTGCAGCCGTCACCGAGTCCCAATGAAAGTTAGATGCCCAGGTTCGAAGTGGGAAGGAATAATCATGTGCCGCGTAAATCCAGAAGTGCTGCGCTACCCAGAGCGTGATGGGGCTATACCGGGTGAAAGAGAACGATTCTTAGAAATGTGCACCGGTGGTTGTAAAGGCACAGGATATGTAGAGGTAGATAGCGAGACGGAGGTTTCGTCGTGAGAATTCATCGCCCTCCACGGCTCCAACGGCAAACACCCGCTTTGGAGCATTCGCTGAGTCACCCGAGGCTAACGACGCCTAGCGCGAAGACGACGCAGTAGATCGTCGTTGAGTCAAGAAGGTTCTAAAATGATAGTACATAAGATCAAACGTTTTAGACAATGGAGAGAGCTTTGGTCAGAAGACGATGAAGAGTATTTCTACGATGAGGTACGTGCGATCAAAATTGGCAGAGTTCTTATTCCTTATTTGATTAGATTAGGTGTAAGAGGTATGCCAGTCGAATATGTGGAGGTAGTTGATAATGACACCTAAGCGACTAGCGGATATAACAGGACGCGAAATTCTTCCTTGGCCTAGTAGGGAGCTGCTAGAAGAAATTGTGGCGCTTAAGATAGAGCTAAACGAGCGTACTGATCTTATAAAACTCCTAGAACTCCAGCGTAATCAGACTAGAGATGAACGAGATAAAGCATTGATTGTTTTAGAGGGCCTTGAGACGGCTATTCGCTTAGTTATAGCAGATAAGTATTTGTCAGGCAAACATGCCGAACAACTTAACACTGCTCTTGAATACGAGAAATCTCAACGTGAGTACGAACATTACCGAGAAGATTTTGATGTATAATCTACTTACGCTTATACTCGAAGAAAATGAATAGGACGAGAGCGGACATAACTAATGAGGCAGAGCTTATGGGGTTCAAGGTCTATCCGAACGACGATATCAAACCAGGCGATTCCTATATAGCCATGAGAAATACTGGGTTAAGGCTTCTAACGTGTAAAGAAGTAAGGAGTGGGTTCGTAGTGCCTACAGAGCCGGAGTATCCGTATGACCTATGGGAGTGTGTCAAAGTGGAGATCAAATGACTAACCTACTATTACGCATACTCGAAGCCTGCAAGGTTAAGTCAAAATGCCCAGAGTGCTTTGGTCACGGGTGGGAATCGTCTATGGAGTTAGTCGGCGTACCTGGCGCTGACCCCATGTACGGCTGCGATAACTGCAAGGATGGCACCGTCCCATTCTACACCGTGAACGAGGTAGCAGGCGCTCTGTACGAGGCGCTGACGAAGCCGTGCAACTACGCCACCGTGAACGAAACCAAGTGCCCACATGCTGTCCAGGATGGTTTTGGTGGGCTCATCAGTTGCTACGAGGCTCCGCTCTGGACAGACTGCAACACCACTGGCCGCATCCTACGCGACCACAGGGCCGATGAGCCTGGAGAGAATTGGGCTATGTGCGGACGACTTATTCCGATTTACAAGATGTTGAGTGAGATTGGTTTCGTTTCTCACTTAGATAGAACAAATTTAGGCGTGGCTATTTGGGACGGAGATTTTGAAATGGCTACTGACGCTTGCGTGTCCTTACTCAACCGGCTGCGTAAGGAGACGTAATGAAGAAACTACTGCGATATCTGAAGTATCTACTCACACGCAAAGATCGTCACCTTACCCACTTGCGTTACAGAGCATGGATCTACGAGGAAGATGTCGTTAGGCCACAGGTGAGACAACGACTCGCAGTTGCTAGACAGGCCTTCTACGACAGCCAGAAGAAGAAGAACAGTTAGGAGTATAATACTATGAGTAAAGACCCCAGTCCTGAACTAGAGATAGAACTAGCGGCCCTAGTAAATTCTTCTTTGTACAGTGACGAGTCAGTATTAAAGTATAAGTTCACTGCTGAGGCTTCTGATCGTTTGTTTTATATAAGTGGTTCTCACGGATCTGGAAAATCTACTTTAATAGAAGATCTAAAAGCAACGCCTCTGCTAAAGGCTACTGTTAGTGAACAGATAGCTCATATGGAGGGGCTTCAAGAGAATCTTTCAAGACAGATCTGGCGAGCAGCATTACATGCTATAGAACATAGAGCAAATTTAGTAGCTGCTACTGAAATTAAGGAATCTTACATTGTTGGAGACAGGGGTCTATTAGACGATGAGGCTTATGTCGAAGGTTTCAGAACTTTAGGATGGTTCTCTGATAAGGAAGCTAAGGATATTCAAGAGCTGTCTTTAAAGAATTATCTTCTGACAGCTACTCCAGTTCCTAAGCGATTTGTTCTACTACTACCTCCTCTCGATTGGAATATAGCTAGAATAAAGGAACGATGGGAAGAAAACCAGTCTAAGTGGCAGGAGGGTAACTTTTTGTATTTAGCACATATTCGAGCAGCCTTCGCTTATCTAGCCGCTACTAAATATAAGGGAACTTTAGTTATTAGAGATACCGATCGACAGACTAGAGTTACTCAAATACATGATTGGCTTGAAGGGACTTCGAATTCCGATGGCTTTAAGAATCCTTACAAAGG
>SDBV01008536.1_pt1 | contig 13789 bp, 10 predicted proteins | sample 2277081 | NCBI WGS metagenome assembly SDBV01 (sample SAMN10402039, study PRJNA504765) | marine sediment metagenome | isolation source: marine sediment core GS10_PC15, 223 cmbsf | place: Arctic Ocean: Southern Knipovich Ridge | collected 2010 | reverse complement strand
TCACCAATGAAGAAGCATCAATGATTTGCCTTGAGAAAACATGAGAGATTACCAGACCCATAAAGGGAAAAAGCTATGACATTACTAATTGCCCACCTCGATTTACCGAGAAACTTTTTCTAGTGAAGGTTGACCGACACTCATAAATTTAGTATAATCTAAATCGTATTTATAAGAAGTATAAATTTGAATTGTGCTATTTTTCACTGTACTGAATTTCAGATTCATTCTTGGCAGATAGACATTATTCAACGGAATGAGTAGAGAAACCTTAAAATGCCCGAACCTCTTATCGCCATCCTGATTGCAGCCACGATAACCTGGATCGCCTGGTTGTTATTCCGACCCAAGAGCGGACTGGTCCCCCGCTGGCGAAAAGCTCGCCAGATCACCGATCGGGTCTTAATGGAGGATGCACTAAAACACATCCAGCGCTGTGAAAGACGCGGTGATACACCCAGTCTGCAGAGCATCGCCGGCGCGCTGGATATCAGTGTCAACCAGGCAGCAAAAATCGCCGAAAAATTACAAAGCATGGAATTGATCATAATCGAGAATGGTGAATTCCTGCTGAGCCCTGCTGGTCGCGATTACGCTTTACGCATTATTCGCTCCCATCGCTTGTGGGAAGAGTATCTGGCTGAACAAACCGGTTTCGACGAATCAGAATGGCACGACCAGGCAGAGAAATATGAGCACCTTCTCTCGCCAGATGAAGCCAAGGACCTGGCTCAGCAGCTGGGCAATCCCGTCTACGATCCACATGGAGATCCGATTCCCAGCTCTACGGGCGAGTTCAAACACCACGCGGGGAAACCGCTCACTTCCATGGATTTAGAAACACCATTGCGTATCGTTCACATCGAGGATGAGCCAGAGGAGATCTACGCCCAGCTGGTCGCGGAAGGATTATCCCCAGGTATGTTTGCCCGCATAACCGAGAAAACACCTCAAAGATTACGCTTTTGGATCGGAGATGAGGAGCATGTTTTGGCACCGATTGTAGCTGCCAATATCTCAGTGGTACCCCTGCCAAAAGAGAAAATAGAACAGGTTCAACCTGGTGCCCCCTTAAATACATTAAATCCTGGAGAGAAAGGGCGAGTGGTTGCACTCTCACCTCGCTTACGCGGAGCAGACCGGCGGCGGATGATGGACCTGGGTATCTTGCCAGGGACAATGATCGATGTCGAGATGACCAGCCCCAGCGGCGACCCGACTGCCTACAAAGTGCGGGGTGCCCTGATCGCCTTGCGGGTAGAACAAGCCAAATTAATCCAAGTCGAAAGCGAAGTTGAGGAATGAAACCAGAAAAAAGCTCCGAACAATGCGATACATGCCCGATGCACAACACAGCCAACTTGTTAAAGTTGGGCTTGGACATGCAAGATTGGGATTACGTTGTCGCGCTGGCAGGGAATCCAAATACCGGTAAGAGCACCGTCTTTAACGCCCTGACCGGCCTGCGCCAGCACACCGGCAACTGGCCTGGAAAGACAGTCTCGCGTGCGGAAGGTGGTTTTGAATACGGCGACAAACACTTTAAACTGGTCGACCTGCCCGGGACTTACTCGCTGCTCGCTACCAGTCTCGACGAAGAGGTCGCCAGGGATTTCATCCTCTTTGGACAGCCCGATGTCACTATTGTTGTAGTGGATGCCACTCGCCTCGAACGCAACCTCAATCTGGTGTTACAGGTGCTGGAGATCACCGACCGGGTAGTCGTATGCTTAAACTTGATGGATGAGGCGAAACGCCATGGGCTGCAGGTTGATGAGCGCCGCCTTGCTCGTGATTTGGGAGTGCCAGTTGTGCCCACTGCAGCCCGTTCTAAGCAAGGGTTTGAGCAGCTGCTGCAGACGATCAGCGATGTTGCCACGGGAAGAACTGTCTGCAATCCACACCGTTTTCAAAATGAACCCCCCCGGCTGAAACAGGCCACACAAATCCTGGTCGAACAGCTCAATCAGACTTATCCCGGATTACCCAACGCGCGCTGGGTGGCTTTACGGCTTTTGGATGGAGATGAAACCCTGATCGAGGCAATCCAAAAAGGGGAATTAGGTGGTCTGGCTCCCCAGGCTCAACAAGTCCCGGTAGTCAGCTCAGATCTTAACCTTGAGGCTTCATCATGAAACCTACGGCACCCAGGGAGATTCTGGCCACCGCACAAGCACTGCGTTGGGAGGTAGGTGAAGATTTCCACGAAAAAATTATGGAGACTTTATACACCAATGCAGCTCAGATCGCCGACCGGGCGGTGACGCGTTCTGGGGAGAAACCCCGCTTTGATCTGGACAGGACAATTGACCGCATCGTTACCAGCCGGCGCTGGGGATTCCTGCTGATGATATTGTTGTTCACAATGGTATTTTGGATAACCATCTCCCTGGCCAATGTCCCCTCACGCTGGATATCGGAGCTGCTGATCGGTACAATCTATCCAATCCTCAACGCTGCGGCGACCAATATCGGTATGCCCTGGTGGCTGCAAGGGATCTTAATTGACGGCATGTATCTGGCAACCGCCTGGGTCGTCAGCGTGATGCTGCCACCTATGGCGATCTTCTTCCCGTTGTTCACATTACTGGAGGATTTCGGTTACCTGCCGCGGGTTGCCTTCAACCTGGACAACGTCTTCAAGAAAGCCGGAGCTCACGGCAAACAGTCACTGAGCATGATGATGGGATTTGGCTGCAACGCGGCGGGGATAATAGCGACTCGCATTATCGACAGCCCGCGGGAGCGTTTAATCGCGATGATAACCAATAATTTCGCCTTATGCAACGGGCGCTGGCCTACCCAGATCTTGATCGCCACGATCTTCTTTGGAGCTCTCATGCCAGCTTATCTGGCAGGATTTGTCTCTGCTTTAGCTGTGGTGGGGGTCGCGGTGCTGGGTGTGCTTTTAACTTTTACCGTGTCCTGGTTCCTGACTCGCTCCGTACTAAAAGGCGAAGTTTCATCCTTCAGCCTGGAGCTGCCACCCTATCGCCCGCCGCGCGTTTTGCAAACGATTTACACCTCGCTGATCGACCGCACTATCTATGTTCTCTGGCGGGCACTCGTCTTCGCCGCGCCAGCAGGAGCGGTTATCTGGCTGGTGGCCAATGTCCAGTTCGGGGGTCAAAGCCTGGCTGAATATATTATAAATTTCTTGAATCCCTTGGGGATACTGATCGGACTCAATGGCGTGATCCTCCTGGCTTATATCATCGCCATCCCGGCTAATGAGATCGTCATCCCCACTGTGTTAATGCTGACCTTATTGATCACCGGTCTGTCTGGCTCAGATGCCGGAACCGGCGTGATGTTCGAAGCTAATCTGGATAGTACACGGGCGATCCTGGTCGCTGGCGGCTGGACTCTGTTGACCGCGGTAAACCTGATGCTCTTCAGCCTGATCCACAATCCGTGCAGCACAACGTTGTATACGATGTATAAAGAAACCGGCAGCCGAAGATGGACAACCTTGGCAGCTTTGCTGCCATTGGCGATGGGTTTTGCCATCACCTTTATCATCGCCCAGGTGTGGCGGTTGATCGCTGGCTAAATTTCCACGAGAGGGATTTTTGCCCCTGAGAATATAGTTGTTTGCGGGGTAAAGTTTAGCTGCACACCAAGGGATCATTTCCTCTGGCGGTACAAATTGGGATCCACAACTCCCGCCATTTCTTGCGGGTTCAAGGAGTTATCCAGGAACTGGTTGACCTGACGTGCGTACTTCGTCGGATCAGCCAGTATGGCATTGTAATCCAGATAATTGACTGAGAAATTGGTCTGCTCGTCAAGCCAGGCTTTAACCTTCGCCAGGTGCTTGTCGTACATCTCGGCCAGCTGCTCATCGCTGACTTGATCAGTGAGTTTCCCAGATCGGACTAGCATTTGCTTCTGAGAGGCCAGAATCTCGTCTATCTTACGCTGCATGAACAGTACACGATAGGTATAGGCGGGTGGCAAGTGTTCCAAAAGGGCTGAAATCACCTTAACTGCCTTGCCTTGAGCATCCTCAACCCAGGAGATATCGCCATCAGGCATTTTCTTTACCCGTTCGAATTCAAAGTAACCTTTGGGGTTATCCTCATCGGCAGTCCTCAGGTTGTCAGTCAGGGGCGGCAATCCTCCTGCTTCTAGTATCTTCATCATCATTGAAGTACCAGACCTGGGAAGACCAGAAACGACAGTGATAAACTCTGGCGATTTTGGTTTGCGCAATGACTTGAACAAATTTTTCATAATAATTCCTGAACAAATTCGATCTGGTGCATATTAAATAAACTGGTAATCCTTTAAAGACCAGATACGATGGTGATTTCAAATGTAGATCATAATCGATGAAGGGTACCCTGTCAAAATGGCCATTTCCATGGGAAAACACTCAAAAAATGTGATCATGAATTGAAAATTAAGGGTGATTGGACATCTTTCTAACTATGCTATAATCGCCAAACCAGAAAACATTAATATACAACGGGTAAATTAAAAATATATGCTGAATAAAATAGTTCGCGTTTTTGGGGGAGACCCCAATAAACGCCAAATTGACGAGTACTCCGAGATAGTCGATCACATAAACAGCCTTGAACCCCAATTCGAAGCTTACCGCGACGATCAACTGTACGGCATGACTACAGAATTTCGCCGCCGCCTTGCCATGGGTGAAACCTTAGAGAATATACTTACGGATGTCTTTGCAGTGGTCCGTGAAACCAGTAAAAGAACGCTTGGTCAACGTCATTTCGATGTGCAGCTGATCGGCGGCATCTCGCTCCACAATGGGATCATCGCAGAAATGCGTACCGGCGAGGGGAAAACGCTGGTTTCCACCCTACCACTCTATCTAAATACCCTCCGGCTCAACCAGAAATGGCTGCCCCTGGCGGAAAAGAAATGGGGACAAGACCCGCAGGATTGGGAATTTGAAACCCTGGAAGACATCCCAGTAGGTCTGGGCGCACATCTAATCACAGTGAATGATTACCTGGCACGACGTGATGCACGTTGGATGGGAGTGATCTACAATGCTTTGGGCTTGAGCGTCGGAGTCTTGCAGATGGCAGCCCGTACGGAGAACGGCAAAAAAGCTTTCCTCCTTGATTTCGAGCGTGAATCTCCACACGAAGATCAACACAACCTCAACATGGTCCCCCGACGTGAGGCATACGCCGCAGATATCACCTACGGCACAAATAACGAATTTGGCTTTGATTATCTGCGCGATAACATGACCATGCGCTTGGAAGATCGGGTTCAGCGCGGCCACATCTACGCCATCATTGACGAGGTCGATAATGTGCTGATCGACGAAGCGCGGACTCCGCTGATCATTTCAGGACCAGCTAGCGACGATACCGAATGGTACGTGCGCATGGCCCAGATTGTTAAAGGTCTCAATCCTGAGGATTTTGAGATTAGCGAGCGCGATCGAACGGTAACCCTGACCGAAATCGGCGAATCTCACGTGGAAAGCCTGCTCCAGCTGCCCTTGCGCGATCCAGAACGACCAGAGGATGTGACCCCGGAACAGGCGCGGCTGCTCGGCAACCTGGAACAAGCTATGCGCGCCCAATACCTTTTCCGCCGCAATAAGGATTACCTGGTTCAGGCAGGCAAGGTCGTAATTGTCGACGAGTTCACCGGTCGGTTAATGCCGGGCCGACGCTGGTCTGACGGTTTGCACCAGGCTGTGGAAGCTAAAGAAGGCGTGCGAGTGCAGCGCGAGAATGTTACTTACGCCACCATCACGATCCAGAATTATTTCCGTATGTACGAGAAGCTTTCCGGTATGACCGGAACAGCTGTCACCGAGGCGGAGGAATTCGATAAAATCTACAGCCTTGAGGTTCTGGCTATCCCTACCAACTTGGAATACATCGCTTCGCGACCAGAGACAGAATTAATCGAGCTTCAAGATCGGGATGAGCAAGGCTATAAGTACACTTACTATGCAGATAAAAATGATTCAGAGGCAGAGCCAATCTTCTGGAAGCGTAAGGACTTTACAGATGTCGTCTACCGCACAGAAGAGGCCAAACTGCGGGCCCTCACCATGGAAATCATCCGCTTGCATACCCAAGGAAGGCCGATCCTGGTCGGTACCACTTCCGTGGAACTCTCTGACCGCATCTCGAACCGGCTGCGAACAGAACCAATTCGCCGTCTGACTACGGTAGCCCTGCTCCGCGATGCATGGATGGAAGCAAACAACCGCGAGGAAGATGGGCGTACAGTTTCAGAGCTCGAGTATCTCAACCAACCTCTGGATAATTTGCCTATCTCACAGATGCGGAAAATGGCTCGTGATTTGGAAATATCTTTCAATCCCCAGGCATCTGAAAACCTGGGCCGTTTGATCAGAATTCTGGGCTTGACAGCCTCTGATGGTATCCGCCTGGGAGCCAATTTAAAGGCAGGCATACCGCACCATGTGCTGAATGCTCGCAAACACACTGAAGAAAGCCAGATTATCGCCGGGGCTGGTTCCTTCGGCGGGGTGACCATCGCCACCAACATGGCTGGCCGTGGGGTAGACATCAAGCTCGGAGGAGATGTAGCCGAGGAGATCACTGGCGCTATCAGCCGCATTCTTCGCCGTAATAATTACGAAGATCCCTATGACATGTCTCTGGAAGAAAAACATCAAGCTATCTCATCGATAGATCCCAGCGATTATGGCATCTACCAGGCTGAAGTCGATTATTTTCTCCAATATATCCAGGATATGGAAAGTGTGCGTAATCTGGGCGGTTTGCATGTGATCGGCTCCGAGCGTCATGAATCTCGGCGGATTGACAATCAGCTGCGTGGTCGGGCAGGGCGTCAGGGTGATCCAGGTTCATCACGGTTTTACCTTTCGATGGAAGACGAGCTGATGCGCCTCTTCGGTGGCCAACAAGCCGAGGCGATGATGATCAGGATGGGCATCGATGATGCTATGCCGCTTGAAGTCGGCTTGGTCAGCCGCCTGGTTGAACAATCCCAGAGCCGGGTAGAAGGGGCAAATTTCGATGTTCGCAAACACCTGCTCGATTATGATGATGTACTCAACACCCAACGGGCAAAGATTTATGAGCAACGCGATCTGATCTTCGTCAAAGACGACCTCAGTGAGGATGTCACTGAGATGCTGCAGACAGAGGTCATGCAGCGAGTGCCAATGGCATTAGAAGACCCCGAGGGACCATGGAAGCTTCTGGCCTGGCTTGACCAGATCCAACCCCCGTTGACAATTGATGGTTATGTCTACCCCTCCTACACTCTTCGGTTGCTGGTTGATCACATCCTTGGTCAGCGATCATCTACCGATAGCTACCAGCCAGCCCCGGGTCAAAACAGCCCAGTGGTGATGGATCGAGAGTCTGCCCAGCAAGCATTGATCAATTTTGCTGCCGAGAGCCTGAAAGCCGAAGAGGATCATATCCTGCTCAGTGTGGGCAACCTGCTCGATATCTCCCGCCAGCGATACGAGGACCAACTGGAAGAACGCCTGGAGACTTTAGACAACTTCCTGGAAGGATTGGAAATTGAAGATGAGACTGACGTCCGCAGCCCAAACCAGATTGTCGAAGAGCTGAGCAGTCTGGTTCAAGTGCCAATCAAACTATCCACAGCCGAACAGCGCACACTCAAAGAAGATCCTGATGAAGTAGTGGATCTCCTACACACCCAAATCAGCACAAGCCTGATCGACCAATCTGTGACGCGTTTGATCGGGGCGGTTGAACGGCGCCTTGAGGAAGACCTGGATGTGAATAAGTCGCAGCTGGTCGCCGAAGATTGGGACATGTTAACTGATCAGATCCTGGATACCATTCAGTCTGGATTCAAAAACCGCTATCAACGCTTGATCGGTGAAAATGGGGACGGGCAGATCCCCAGCGACTTGAAGAAATCGCTTGCCAAGAGTGAGGGCCCCCTGAACCAAGGACAGATTTTAGGTCTGCTTATCCAAATGCCCCAGGGAGCACGAGCCAGCTTTGATAAAAAAACCCATCGCCGAGTTTGGCAACGAACGACACGGTTGATTTATATTTACCGGTCTGCGAAGCTGCTGGAATACGAAGACCCGGAAGAAGTCACACAGCAGGTACTCGAACACCTTGAAGGGGCCCAATCTGCGATGCATTTCCTGTGGGGAACAAGCGAGTGGAGCCGTGTTGCAGATGCTCACCCGAGCGATATGGATAAGACAACCAAGAAAGGTCTGCAAAATGTCCTGGGCGAAGCCCGTTTCAAGGAGATCAGTGAGCTGCCATTACAGGACCTGGAAGGTGATGAGCGCGTTCAAGTTATTGACGAACTTGGGCGCCAAGCTCTGACTGAGATTTACCGCCAGCTTCTATTGGGTGTGATCTCAGAACTATGGGTTGAATATCTGACCAGCGTGGAGGCATTACGAGTCTCAATTGGATTAGAGGCCTATGCACAAAGAGATCCACTTGTGCAGTATAAGAACCGCGCTTTTGAAATGTTCCGTGAATTACTCGACAACACACGCACGGGTGTCGTTACCCGCATGTTCATCTACCGCCCGCGAGATTTAAGCAGTGTGCAAACCACGATCAGCGCCCCCCAAGCAGCACCACAAATTTCCACTCCTGCCTCAGAACCCAGCCCAAGCAGTCCAGCGAGTGGAGAAAAGAAAAAAGGGAAAGGAAAGCGTCGCCGACGCAGGCGACGCTAATCAGGACCTATTTCCAGCCATGCATCCACGCCCTGTTGAGTTTTACAATTCTCTGCCCAAGGTGGAACTTCATCGACACCTGGAAGGTTCACTGCGCTTGACCACTCTCATGGAAGTGGGGCGAGCCTATGACCTCGACATACCGGATGCTGACCATTTACGCCAGTTAGTTCAGGTAGATCAAGCCGATCCCCACACCTCTAAAAATTTTCTTTCGAAATTCGAGGTCCTGCGAAATTTCTACCGCTCTCCGGAAATTATCACGCGCATCGCTGAGGAAGCCGTGGTCGATGCAGCCGCGGATAATGTCCGCTACCTTGAATTGCGTTTCACCCCAGCTGCGCTGGGGAAAGCCGCGGATTTTCCACTGGGCGAGGTTATGGATTGGGTGATTGAAGGGGTAAAAAAGGCCCAATCCAAACACCCGATCTCAGCCCGTTTGATCGCCAGCATCAACCGTCACGAGAGTGTGGAAATCGCTGCTCAGGTTGCTGAGCTGGCCATCGACCGCCTTGATTCTACGCTTGTCGGTCTCGATTTAGCCGGGGATGAGGCAAATTACCCTGCCGCACTTTTTGAACCAGTTTTTCAGGAAGCCCGTCAAGGTGGATTAAATATCACCATCCATGCTGGTGAGTGGGGTCCCGCGGAAAACGTCGCCCAGGCGATAACTCTGCTGGGAGCGGAAAGGATTGGTCACGGAGTACGTGTAATGGAAGACACTGAGGTGGTCGCCATGGCCCGCGAAAAGGGAACAACTTTCGAAGTTTGTGTCACCAGCAACTACCAGTCCGGGGTTGTGGTTTCCCTGGATAACCACCCCCTTCAAAAAATGATCCATGCTGGGCTAAACACAACCATCAACACTGACGACCCGGGAATCTCTCAGATCTCTTTGAGCGATGAGTATGCGCTGGTTTGCGAGCAAACCGGCTTCAGCATAACAACTCTACAGGATAGAGTTTCAGCAGCTGCTCAAGCCTCTTTCCTCCCAGATAAGGAGCGGGGAAATCTGGCAGCGTCTTTGGATAGAGAATTTCGGGATTTTATTATCTCTCAGAAAGCTTGAAAATTTATACTGGGGAAGTGAGGGTCACCCCGCCAGCGGGAGAATCTTGCGATGAGATCTGTCCGGCTTGGTGTAATTAAACTTTCCACGACCGATGCCATAGACTATTATCCAATGGAGCAAGGCGCGCTGAACAACTACCGTACTGGCAAGTACTTATCCATGGGATGGTGATCAGCGGGTTTTTAATGCTGATTAATCCCCCAAGCCGCTTTCCCACTCAGCCACAGACAGGCGGATCAGCTGGCGTACCCTCTCATCAGGGACGGCATCAATTTCAGTGTAGCGATTCAAGCCGACTTCAATTACCATGCCCTGATCCGGTCCTTCGACAAGGCGAATTCCCTGATCATCGAGATGGATGCCTTCCAGTTTGTCTTGCAAGATCTCATCTATCTGGGCCACAATACTCAAATCAGGATCATTTGATCCAGCTTTTTCCAATGGCTGGAGTGTACGGTTGAAGATCTTAAAAGGATTGAGATTGGTGCTTTTTGTCTCTTCTCCGCTTGTAGAAGCTGCAGGTTTGAAGGTCTCAGGTTGAATTGGGGACACAGAGCTTGGTGAAACATCCATCCAGGCTTGCAGTTCTCTAAGTAAACCAGTTATATGGCGGCTCTGATCGGTGTGCAATTCGCTATCCTGGTAATGGGATACACCATCCATTTCAATCACTAATCGCCGCTCCACCCCTTCACGCCAGATGCGGATACTGTGCTCCGAGTCGGTTAGCACCCGCTCCTGGGAAGGTGGCTCGGGAGAAGACCTTCTGCGCAAAGTAAAAAATAAAGCTGCAAATAAAAAACCGATCACAATACCAATACTGGTCAGCAAGATCGCTCCAGTTAAATCCATTAGACTCACTCCTCAAGGAGGGTAAACCAATCAACCATCTTTCTCCACTTCCGGCGATGAGGGAGGCGGCTGGCAATTCACACAGAAGTGAGTCCCTCTTTGACCCACCAGAATACGCTGGATGGGTACACCGCAGGTCAGGCAGGGATCGCCAGTGCGCTGGTAAACCGTGAAATAATTCTGGAAATCTCCTCCGCGATATATCCAATCGATGCTAGCTCCCTGGCGACGGATGCCTTCTCCCAGCACCTGCCTGATGCTGGACCACAGGCGTTCGGATTGAGAATTATCCAGTGTATTCGATATCCGCAATGGATGTAACTTTGCCAGGTGCAGCGCTTCATCAGTATAAATATTACCCAATCCGGCAATGAAACTCTGGTCGAGCAGCAGCGGTTTCAATTGGCGGCGATGCGCTTGCAGCCGTTGATGAAGTACTTGGGGAGTGAAATCACCATTCAGGGGCTCCGGACCGAGATTCCCGACTACCACCTGCGGGTCAGCAACCAGCCAAATTCGCCCAAACTTGCGCGTATCGTTGAAGGCCAGGCGGATGCCACCATCCAGATCTAACATCATGCGGTGGTGCGGTGCCACAGGTTCGGTCTGCTTTTCAATAACCAGATCGCCGCTCATTCGCAAGTGGATCAATAATGTGTCATCAGAGAATTGCATCATGATATATTTCCCCCGCCGGCCCACTTCTCTAACCATCTGTCCGAGGATGCGCTCCCGGAATTCAAGCGCCGTGGGTTCAGCAAGCGAACCTTCCCAGAGAAGATGGCTGTCCTCGACGCGGCGCCCGATAACGGATTCGCCACCTCGTCCGCCATTTCTTAGCGCATTGCAGATGGTCTCGACTTCGGGCAGCTCAGGCATGCTTTATTCGTTGAACATCTCCCCCACACTGCGACCCTCATGTGCCCGGCGGATTACTTCGCCAAGAAGAGGTGCCACAGAGAGTACTTGTAGCTTATCAGCTATCTTTTCGCGCTTCCCTTCCGGGATAGGCACAGTATCGGTGGTGATGATTTTTTTTATAGGCAGTTCTGCCAGCTGCTCAACTGCCTTCTCTGAAAATATTGGATGGACACATACGACATACACGTCACACGCGCCTTTCTCTTTGACGAGATTTACAGCCTGGATGATCGAGCCAGCTGTGTCGATCTCATCATCGACCACAATTACATCGCACCCCTCGACATTACCAATCAGGGTCAGGGCAGCTGGACGCGCATCATCGCCGGAACGACGTTTCTCAACAAATGCGATCGGCGCATCAAGGCTGGCCGCGAAATTGCGACCCTTCTTAGCGAAACCGAGGTCGGCCGCCACTACCACGGGATCTTTCATTTTTAAACGCAAATCAAACATATGCGCGGTAAGTATATGAAATGCAGTTAGTACATCACCCGGAATAGAGAAAAAACCTTGAATCTGCCCGGCATGCAGATCTAAGGTCATGTAGCGATCGGCCCCAGCGATCTCGATCATATCCGCCACCAAACGAGCAGTAATGGGCACGCGTGGCATGTCTTTCTTATCCGACCGAGCATAACACATGTAAGGGATAACCGCCGTAATCCGCCCCGCTGAGTCTAATCGTAAAGTCTGCAGCATAATCAACAGCTCCATCAAGTTGCGATGAACAGGCCGGGAGGTGGTCTGGATCACATACACATCCTGACCTCGCACGCTGTTATGCAGTTTTACAAAAAGGTTGTCATTGGGGAAGAGAGTCACATCCCGACCGCTGAGTGGCAATTCTAGGTAGCGGGAGATTTGAGCAGCCAAATCCGGAGAACCAGTTCCAGAGAAAAGCTTAATCTCGCCATACGAAGCATATTCACGCGCGGGTCTATTCTGGGGCATATCTTACCTCCAATTATTCCGTCCATTCGGGGCGTAACACACTCATAAATAGCACATCATGGAATTGACCATCATGATATTCTGCCTGGCGTTGGCGACCTTCGTGGATGAACCCGGCTTTCTCATAGGCACGGATGGCGCGTGGATTGTCCTCAAACACACGCAGGAATATACGATACAGGTTCAATGTGGAAAAGCCATGCCGTAAAAGCAGTCTAACCACGTCAGTGCCATAACCCTGGTCCCAAAAATTTTTATCTCCAATGAAAATTCCCAGTTCGCCGGCGCGGTTGCGCCAGTCGATGCTGAAGAAGCTAGAGTTGCCGATCAGCTGCCAGCCATCGTCTTGCCTGGCTTCAATACACAGGGGGCGCTCTTCATTCGGACTCTTGAGCATTTTATCAAACCAGTTACCCTCTTCAGCCATGGAAAGAGGAATGTGTATGGATAATCCCTGGGAAACTTCAGGATCATTGAGCCACGCGACAAATTGGGGTAAGTCTTCCCTCTCGATGTGTCGCAAGCGAACCCGATCTCCATCAATCATGCCTTGTGCCCTCCATCCAGTAATGCCTCCACTGCCTGATGAGGGGAAATCTGGCGCGCAATCAAGGATTCCAGGATTTTCTGGTATTGAGAATCAGAGACCCCTTCCCTCCAACGAGAGACCAGATTCCCTTGGATGAGCAGCTCCAGTTCAGTCTGTAAACGAGTCCTATCGCGGTCCTGTCGTTCACCGGTGATTTCCAGGTAATGCTGGTGATCAGCGATGGCCTCCACCAGCTCGGGCAGGCCATCCCCTTGTGTGGCAACCGTGCGCACGATGGGAGGTACCCAAAGAGAGTCATCAGTAGATTCCCGTTCCGACAATGGCACAGTTTTATCCAGACCATGATGTTTGAAAACTCGCCGGGTTGGATGGGCAAGGTTGAGCATACTCCGCAATGCCCGCTCGGTGTTTTCCACACCTGGGCGATCAGCCTTGTTCACCACCAGGATGTCGGCTATCTCAAGGATGCCAGCTTTAATAGCCTGGATCTCGTCGCCCATTCCAGGCGCTTCCACCACGAGCGTGGTATGGGCCAGCCGAGCGATGTCCACTTCAGCCTGTCCAGCGCCCACCGTCTCGATCATGATGATCTCAAACCCGGCCGCATCGAATACCTGCACCATACTGGCTGTGGTTGGCGCTAAGCCTCCCAGCGTTCCGCGGGCGGCCATAGAACGGATGAAAACCCCTGGATCGCCAGATAAATCTCGCATTCGCACCCGGTCACCCAAGATCGCCCCCCCAGTGAAGGGGCTGG
>SDBV01008535.1_pt1 | contig 13789 bp, 20 predicted proteins | sample 2277081 | NCBI WGS metagenome assembly SDBV01 (sample SAMN10402039, study PRJNA504765) | marine sediment metagenome | isolation source: marine sediment core GS10_PC15, 223 cmbsf | place: Arctic Ocean: Southern Knipovich Ridge | collected 2010 | reverse complement strand
CAGGAAATAATAAAGACTACAGGCATTGCTTTAGAATTTGCCGGAGCCCATGCAACGGATATGGAAAATTCTACTCGAATTTTAGCCGCTGCCATGAACGTTTTCGAGATTGAATCAGAAGGCGCAAGACGAGTTGCCGATACTTTTACTTTTGCTTTAGATAATTCTCTTTTAAGGGTTGATTCTTTAAGAGAAGGTATGAAAAATGCTTCTGCAATGGGAGCGGTATTAGGCCAAAGTATAGAAGAATCTACCACGGCATTAGCATTTTTTGTTAATATGGGTTTGGAAGGTAGCCGGGCTGGCATGCAGTTTAGAATGGCCATGCAGGCTATGGTAAAACAAGGCCCCGGAGTCAGAAGAGCCTTAAAGGCCATGAATTTGGAGTTTGAAGATATTAATCCATTGACCCATAATTTCGGAGAAACATTACAGTTTGTAGCCGATAAAATCCCGGCGACTGCTGAAGGATTGCAACACTCTATTGGTTTGTTCGGTCGGGCGGGAACGTTTATGTTTGCTCTTGGTAAAAAAGTCAGAGGCTCTACTCTTGACTTTGATGATTTTGTAAAAAAGATGAAAGAATCCCAAACAGAGGCCGGCATTACTGCAAGACGTTATGCTGATATGATGGATACCTTCAGAGGTCAATGGAAAATACTTTGGTCAGCAATTCAAGAATTGGGATTATCAGTCTTTTCTGTTTATAAAGATCAGGGCAAAATCGTTTTTAAGTTTCTTGCTGATAATGTAGTAAAAATGGCTGATTTTATAAATAAAAATAGATTCGTGATAATGACAGCAATCTTGGAAACCTCTCAAACACTGTTATCTAAATTTGATTCCGTCATTATGGCTGTTGGACAAGTAGTCGCCGCCTTTGCCTTTGCCTTTGCCGAAGTAAAAAGAGTTTTCTTCGGAAAGTTTTCAGAGAGTTTTAAAACCCATATCCTTGAGCCATTAGGAGTCGCCAAAAAATGGTTGAAGGAAAAGTTTCATGTAGCATGGAAATTTTATTTTGGCAAACAGGGATTAGTCACAAAAGTCAGCGAAGATTTTAACAAGGGATTTAGCAAGGAATCCAAAGAAGCATATATCGAAACCTTGAAAGAGTTTAAGAAATTTGCTGGAAAAAATGTGGCTTTGCAGAAAAAATTAAGTAAAGAAATAGCAAGACTGAAAGAACAAGAAGCAAAAAGAATTACCGACCTTGAATTGGAAAAAATAGAAGCTGCTAAAAAAGCTGCTAAAAAAATAACCGAAGATGCTACTGGCGCTGCAAGAAAAGTATCAGTCGCCTATGGTGATTCTATGCTCGCCATCCAGGGTGACAATGACGATATGGTTCAAAATTGGGGTGACTCGATGGTTGACATGGCCCAGGACGGCGCCTCGATGGGAGCCAATATAGAAGATACTTTCAGTCAATTCTTTGTTGGAGTCGGCCAAGGTTTTGGAGAACTCACAGAAGATCAAAAAGAATGGGCAGATCATGGTAGAAGGTCGGCAAGAGAATTCGCTTCAGATGCCTCCAACTCAATAGCAAATTTTATCAATCCACTAAAGGATGATTTTTTAGAGATTGATTCCCTTTTTGAGTCTATGCTTGAGTCAATGGTAGGTTCGTTGACTCGTAGCGTTGCTGATATGGCTGTGCAATGGGGTATAGGAGCTATTAGTAGAGCCGGAGCAAGTTTTGGGTGGTGGGATTCTGGTGCTTGGAAAATAGCAAGAGATCAAATGGGAATGGTTCATAAGGATGAGATGATTGTGCCAGCTGAAACTGCCAGAGTATTAAGAGGAGAAGGAACAGGCCCAACCTTTTCAGCAGATACTGCATTTGGTGGAAGAAATCCAGAGTTCGCAAAAGATTTTGCAATAGGAGCTATGAAAACCCATGGTTTGTATTCTTTAGAAGGTCTTGGACATTATATAGCAAAAAATATTTCTCTTGATAGATTAATACAAGGTGTTTTTGATCCCAGGGCCATTATGGGTAATACTATGGTAGGTGGTATGACCAACGCTGTACCGAATGCTTTGGGATTGTCTGGTAAATGGGCCGATCTCGGACAAACTTTACTTGGGTTTGCTGGCGGAATGTCATTGGGGCCAATTGGGGCTATAGCCGGAGCGATTGGTGGAGCAGGTATTTTTGATGCAATCGGCGATGTTTTAAATATGAGAGAAAATGAAATTACTCGGGATTTTTTAGAAGCTTTGCATGGAAGAGTCAAGGGGGGTCGAGTTTATGCAGGACTTCCCGGTTATGTCGATTATGAATCAGTTGCCGCAGGGTTAGGTGAAGGTGCTGGAGGAGGCATATCCGGTGGAGAGTTCGGTGGTGGCATGGCCGGAATGACTGCTCATGGTGGCTGGGCACATGGCCCAGAATCGGGTTATAAACAGACCTTGCATGGCAGCGAATATATTTTAAATGAAGATCAGTTTAAAGCAGTCAGAGAATTAAATGCGGGCGGAGGAAGAGGCCAAACTATAAGGATTGGTTCATTAATAAAAATAGAAGGAAACCTGATAGCTGACCAGGCGACATTCGATGATTTCATAGTGAAGATAAATGACGCCCTGTTCAAGTTCGCAGAGATGGGATACTAATGGGCAAGTCAAGATTCCTATTCAATAATCTGATCACCTCTGGAAATTCCCTGACGATAGATTCGGTCAAGCCGGGAATAGTGACCACGGCGTTGAAGGACGGCACAGGCTCCGCCTCCATGTCGACGGACGGAGATTTTACCGGTTCCCAGGATCTTGAATATACCGTGCAGGTAAACGTCGTGCCGAGCGGGGCAACTGAAATCGGGGAGGCAGTATTCAGATGGAGCAGCGTGACCACAGCCTGGATCGAGACCGGAGTAACTACCGCCGCAACATTTACGGGTTTGAACAATGGGGTTAGTATAGCCCATGCAGGTGGTGCAGGAGCTGATTTCGTTGATCTTGATACGTGGTATTTCAAGGGGATTAATTTCTTCAACGCAGAAAAAATGGTTGATTGGGACAGGGATACCAGATACCGGTCAGACGACCAAACCGGATCGTCCATCTCTATAAACCTAGGAACCTCTTATACAGTTTCAAGTCTTATATTATATGACCATAATTTTTCCGCCGGGGTGAGCATAACTTTTTCCGGGGCGACAAAAAGTAATTGGATAGCAGGAACACCAGAGGTATCAGAATCGGTGACCTACGGAGTGACCAAAATACTTCATTTCCTGACTTCAGCGGCGTCATATCCTTTTTGGCGAGTAGAAATAAACGACCCGAACAACGCGGATGGGTTCATAGAAATAGGCGAGCTGTTCCTGGGAGATTATTTTCAGCCGACAGGAATATGGATAGGAGAAGCAAACAGGAGCACGCAGACAATATTCGGGATCAACACCACCTTATATGGCAAGAAGGATCTGAGGTTTTACAATCAGAAGAAAGTCCTGGAATACGATTATGCCTTCATCAGCGACGCAGATGCAGACCAGTTCGAGGCCATGCTCATAGGCATGACGGACAAGGGCACCGGACTGTTCCAGCCGTTATATTTCGTGGAGAACTCATCTTCCACCACCAAGTTCTGGATGACTTATTTCACCGAGATACCAAGGACGCTAAAGCATGGGGATTTATCGGGCATAAGGATAAGCCTGGAGGAAACGTTAAAAAGTGTTTAGGGTAAAGATAGATTTCCACAAGGCTTTGAAAAAGGGCCTGGAACCTATAACCTATATTTTAATAACTACTAAAATGGGCTTTCGAATATATTCGTTTAAGGCCATTACCACGGCTTTTGCTTTTGACACTTTATATATCGCTGATGGAACATATATCGCAGATGGAAGTATTGGAGCTGGTTTTGGTATTGATACGCTCGAACAATCAGGTCGACTGCTGACTTTAGGAAGATTTGACAGAACTATTTCTCCAAAGAAACAGGGCTTGTTGTTTGGTTTTACATCCAAACAAAGGCAGACTATTTCGGTCGACCTTGATAATCAGGACAAACATTTTTCCAAATTGTTGGGTAGGGAGCCTTTTCTTGGCGGGGATTTCAGAATATTTACGGGTTTTGAAAATGTTGGTTTTTCTGAACACTTAAAAATAATGACCGGGGTCATTACAGAGTTGTTTGTTTCTCCGAAAAAATTGACTTTGAGGATTGAAGAAGATTAATGCCGAGTAAATTATCAGACACGTTTTTATTGCCAAGAGCAGGAAAATACCAAAATGCTTTGAATAGCAATGCCCGTTTGCCTTTCATATATGGCAATCTTGAGGATGGTAATGCCGGAAACTGGATCTGCCCCAACATAAGCTCGGTCACTTTTGTATATAGTTATGCTGGACATGAAGTAATGTCTTCAAGCAGTGGAAATGATATAGCAATTTATTCTGGAAGCTCTTTGATGAATTCAGCCGACTATACCTTTGATCATTCAGATAATTTTGAATCGTTAGGCAGCATATCGACGGTCACTTTTAATAATGACCAGCTGAACAACGTCATAACGGCAAGCGGCAGAGGAATATTGAACTCTGGCGCGACGCCGGAAATGAAAAATATCATAGACATAGCAGACGATTTTTTGACTTCTAAAAATACTTTGGCCTTTTCTTATGATGCTACTTCAAAACAGGACACTTCGAATATATTTGATAGTCAGGGCTATACAGCAGCAGGCGTCATAGATCAGGACGGGGTCATCTGGGACATCCTGCAAAAGATGGTCGGGAGCTTCTTAGGCTCCGCCTATTTAGCATCGGACACTCCTTTCTTTGATGAGAATAGAAAACTGAAGTTTGAGATAGAAACAGGATCAAGCGCGACTAAAGTGGCGGACATAATTCCCAAGTCGGACATAACTTTTCTGACGGGAACGCAAAGAAGAAAAAGTCTCATAAACCAATGCCCGATAAGTTTCTCTTACGATTATGTCAGCAACAATTTTCGATCCCACAATGACGGAACGAGCAACGTGAACTCCGGTTCGTCCAACATATATGGAATCCAAGAACCGAGCACCCCGTATCAATTGCACTGGTGTAGGGATTCGGCTTCCGGCGCCACGATTCAGAACGTCATAACGGGGAAATATGGCTTGCCTGTATGGGAGTTGGAATTCATCGATGAATCATTGGAGAGAATGGCAATTGATGTAGGGGATTTCATAGCGGGCACGTTCGACTGGATATACAACACCGAAGGCATCCCGCTGATAAACCAGGTCGTAAAAATACTGTCGGTTTCGCCGGATTTCATCAAGAACATAATCAAGTTTCGTGGGATAGATCAGGGAACATTTTTAATAGACGAATCCACTTTTTATCTTGCTGATGGAACCTATATTGCAAACGGAAGCATCTTAGCAGGAACACTCGACAGCGAAAACAGAGATTTAACAGAATATTAATTAAGGAATAAATTATGGCAGATCAAACAATAGCGTATATAGAAGAAATGGTCGGGAGTGGACATCCTTCCAAAGCCGATACTTTAAATCGGATAACGATAGTGGAGCATAATACCGACGGCACTCACAGCGATGTAAACGCCGGGAGCCTGTTGGTCACTTCCGGGGTCAGCTTGAATTTTGGTGCCCAAGCCGCCGGAGATATTTTTTATGACGACGGTTCAGCATTGGTGCGGATAGCCAAGAGTGACGGGCAGATGCTTTTTTCTGGGTCTGTTCCTTCTTATGGAAGTTTTCATAAGAAAAACCTGCTTATCAATGGCTGTCAACGCCACGCCCAAAGGGGAGCGAGCGGAACGGCATCCTTTACGAGCGGAACTACCCCGGCAAATTCTAACGACACTTATCTCTTGGATCGCATGCTTTTGCTTTCAGACGGAAACGACATCGTGGACGTCACCCAGCAGACCCTTGGGGGAGTGAACGGCCAGGAGGCTTATGTCCGGCTGGACGTTGAAACCACGGGCAAGAAGTTCGCATACGGGCAGATCATAGAAAACAAGAACTGTAAAAGTATCGTTGGTGGAACGGCATCCGCATCGGTAGAATTGAAGGTCACTGATGTAAGTAAATTATCCGATGTCCGCGTAGTTGTTTTGAGTTGGGATAACGGAATTGACACTCCGACATCTGATTGGATTTCAGCGTGGGAAGTGCAGGGAACGGTACCGACCCCGATTGCAAATTGGACGGCTGAAAACGTAGCAATCGACCTCAACGTAACGACTTCATGGGTGAAATATAAAGTTGAAAACATATCCATAGATAGTGCCGGGGCTGACAACGTGGCTATGTTTGTTTATTCAAATGCGGTTGGCGACAACGATACGGCAGGAATATTTTTGGAAATTACCAATATGCAGCTTGAAGAAGGTGCCGTGGCAACAGATTTTGAATATCGGCTCAATGAACTGGCATTGTGCAATCTATATCTTTCTAAAAGCTATAAACAATCGGTAGTTCCCGGTACTGCCGATATAAATGGAGAAGTTTTCCTTCGGGCAACCGCAGTCGCCTCCGCCGATCATCAAGTTATACATTCTGCCGAGTTTCCCGTAGTAATGAGATCGGTGCCAACAATAACGTTCTATGACGAGGCCGGGACAGCAGGAAAGGTTACAATGGCAACAGGTGATAATGTTACAGCGTCGTCGTCAGCAATCGGCGACCATGGGTTTCGTGTTGCTGGAACAAATGGCGAGGCCTCTACTATTCGAGAATTAGTATTTCAATGGTTGGCTGAATCAGAACTATAGGAGAAAATATGTATCAGATCCACAATGAACAAGGCAATATTCAAAATACAGATACCATGCAAGTTTTTCCACCTATCAAAGAAAACAGGGAAGGTCGCAAATATCTGGCATGGTTTGCTATTGAAGGCAATGAACCGGAACCGATGGAAATAATTGACCCCTGGATAGCTAAGAGAATAGAACGCAATTTAATTTTACAATCATCTGATTGGGCAGTAAAAACAGATGTTCCATTAACGGCAGGAAAAAAGAACGAATGGAAAACATATCGTCAAGCATTACGAGATTTGCCCGAAACGTATCCTGATGCTAATAATATAATTTGGCCTGAACAACCCGCACCACCAGGATAAAGATAATGTTGCACAGGGCAATGAATCCGAGAAGGGCAATGTTTATTTATGCCCGAGCGGGAGCATCAGGGATGATATAGTGGATTGATTTATGTGAACAATGATTTATAATTAGAACAGTAAAATAAAGAGTCCGCCAAGACAATTTGAAATATTTAGATCCTGTATAGGTCCAGTTTATTCTGGTGATTTGGCGGTCACAACCTATACAGGATTTTTTAATTTCTTGTATAACCTATTGATTTTTATTTATAATTAAAATAGCCAAAAGATATCTAATTATACCTATTTATATGTAGTTATATATAATTATATCCATTTATATGTAGTTATCCAAAAATAGGTATAATTATTACTTTTTTTTGAATTGTTTGTCATTTTTAGATAACTCTTTGATTTCTTTACTTTTTTAATTATTAATAATATTAATAGTAATTTGATTTCATATCAATATTATTAATAGTTAAATGAGTTTGCTATTTTAGTCATTATTTTCATTTTACATTTTTATATATTTATAATAAATCTAATAGTTTATAAGGAAATAAGCAGCAGTTTAATACCATTTTTATTTTTTTTAAATTATTTTATTCTATACATTAATAACAAATTCAATAACTTACCTATTAATCTGCAAGAAAAATTAATATTATTTTAATTTAATTTAAAAAAGTTTGAATTAACTAAAAAATTTAATTAGTATAAATTCAATAGGTTAAAAGATAATAGGAGATTTTGAATAAGAATCGTAGATTGTAAACTATTAAAACTTTTAATAATTTCGCCTCTATATTATTGATTATATTATAAATACTGATTTTAGATTCCGAGTTTATTAAAACGCATCATTGGCTCTCAGACCTGAAAATCCCTGAAAACCGGGTATTTTAAAACAGCCAAAATCTCCCAATTCTCCCTATAAGTAGAAGGACTAAGTTTTTAACGCTCAACTCTATACTGGGTAACACGACGGGATAGGGAGAATCTGCCGGGGCAGATCATTGGGATCAAAGTTAAAATCCAAACGACCTAATATACCATCTTCGCATATATACTTTTTTAGGATAAACCAAATTATCCCCACTCCGGTTTATTATTTTTTTAGTCATATTTATAATAAGTTGATTCAAGGCGGGCAAGGGCAATTGGTTGTCGATGGCCAATGCTAATAAAGCCCAGGCCGAAAATTTATTATAACCTCGAATCCTAATCCAGTTGTCGCTAAATCATTTTTACTCCTCATGACTAAAAAGATAATACTCAAACTCTTTCTGCTACCCCAAAAATTTGGTGTAACTAATAAAAGGACGATTCAAGGAAAAACAATTAAAACCCTGTCCGGGGATTTAATATGGATAATGGCATAGGGATAGCAACCAATGACTGCCAAGTTGATTTTTAACTTAAAACCATATTAGATATTGTTGGAACTTGAACGATGAAGTTTATGGTAATTGCTTTTATTTGAGGCTTAAAGATTTTAAGTTTGAAATAACATCAATTATCAACCTTATTATAAAGGGGGAAATTAAAATGGAAAAACCAATTGATAAATTAAAAGAAGCTATGGATTCTGAAGATTCTGAAGGTTTTGATGAATGGTATGAATCTTTAAAACATGAAAAAGAAGAAGATATAAACACAAGTAAGAAAAAGAATGAAAAACTTATGAATTCTTTACTATTTGGCGAATAACCCAAACAACCTGGGCAAGTTGCAAAACTGCCTGGTTAGCAAACATTAGATTAATTGCTTTTATTTGAGATTTAAAAATAAGTCTTTAAATTTGAAATGATATCAATTATAATATAAAAGGAGGAAAAATTATGAATGAAGCATTAAAAACTTTAGATTTTTACAATGGAGTTAATTTAAGCACGCTGACAACATTTATTCCTGAAGCAAGAACTTTTGATGATATTATAGTAGAACTTAAATCGACGTTTGCTAATGGTAAACCGGATACAACGATAATTAAATTATCAAAAAGTTCTTTTAAAGTCGAATTTACAGAAGGATTAACGATTTATGCCGGTTTTCATTTTTCCACGGCAACCAAACAAGTAAAAAGAATAGTTTAAATATCAAAACATCCTGGCAAGCGGCCACTATGGGCTGGTGCAAATCCAGAACGGGATGAACCAAAAGAACCGCCGTGACAAATCAACCTGACAATACGATACCATATCGGGCGGGTCTGAACAATTTAACTTAATTGTGGGAGGGGATGAAATGAAAGCCGAATATTTTTACAAAACAATAATCAGAAAAATCAAAACCCCAACTGATAGAAAAATTTACAATCGAGCTAAAAAACACGGATTAAAAGATACGTTTGCAGAAATCCTTTACTGGACAGGATTAACTGTAGAGAAATGCAAAGAATTTACAACTTAACCCTTCAACCTCAATCCTTTCGGGGATTGATACCTGCCCGGCTGGTTGCCGGATGATCTCCTGATAATAGCCGCAAGGCTTATGGGACATGCGGGTCATACTGCATGAGGGTTCAAATCCCTGGTGGGCAGATATGAATCCCTGAAAATTAACCTTATTATATAAAGGAGGCCGTAAAATGAATGAGAAACAAGCAATTGATAAAGGGTATAGTTTTTCCGGTGCATATTCAAGAAGCAAAGACGAAATCAAAGAACAAATTTTAATTGAAAAAAAGCTTGGCAACAAGGCAGTTATAGTAACAAAGAAGTCCCGTGGCAGGATTTATGATACTATTGGTTATAGTATGTATATTATTTTAAGTCCTGAAAATGCAAAAGCCAAGAAGGTAGGTTTTGTAGAAAGTAGAATTAAAAATCTCAGCTATGATTTGAAAATCCAAATGGAAAAAGTGGCTGATCTTCAAGAGGCCTTAGAAGAACAAAGAGAAAAGTTAGCTGAACTGAATAACTGATTAAATACCATTTTATTTTAAAGGAGATAAATCATGGAAATGCTAATAGACAGCGCATATTACTGGAGTACAAGTCAGCTACAGGCGGTTGGCCTATAGGGCCTTATCCAGATCATAGTGATATCTGGGATATCAATCTTCAAGTTCAACCTGGGCAATCTGTTTTCAAAGCCCGATAAGGAGGAATAAAATGGCTCATGATTGGAAATTTAAAAATCCTTATCCTGGCAGTCCTTATTGGAAATATCATGGATGCTTTGATTTAAGGGAATGCTCAAGATGCGGAGCTATACAGGAAAAACATTCAAATACTTCATGGATGAGGGTAACAGGATATTATTGGTATCCCAAGGTTGGTAAATGCCTTGCTGATAAAAAGGGCTGGGATGGCACAAAACATGAAACAGCAATTAAAGGAGAATAACAATGGAAATGCTGATCACAGACGAAGAGGTTTTCAGCAGACCTTTCATCCTGGCCGCACTCCAGGCCGAAGCGGATAATTTGGCTGAGCTGAAAAGAGACGCCTTAAAGGAATTTGCCAGGCAGATACGGTTATTGAAAGCCTTGGTTAGAAAGGAGATGTCATGAAAAGATTGCTCATTATGCTAATGATGATATTCATATTGCCATTATCAGCAAATGCGGACATGGAAACCAAATACACCATCATAAAAGGATCTGAATCGGATATTGAAAATTTCCGAAAAGCCTTAGATCCCTGGTATCCGTTACGGTCGATTGACAGTCCGGCTGATACGGTGGATGGGATCTTTGAGACCGCCCAGAAGCTGCTTGGCATGAAAAAGAAAATGAAAAAGATCAAAATAAACCTTTACAGCGACGATGAAAAATTATATGAGGAATATCTCAAGCAAAAGGATGCGGCATTCAGGAAATTTGATGGTGCTCGAAGATTCCGGGCATGGTACATCCATTCCAAGAGAACGATTTACATAAACGTGGAAGACATTGATAAAGGAATGCTTGGCCATGAGATAGCCCATGCAATCATAGATCATTATCTGCTGGTCAGGCCACCGGAAAAGACAGCGGAGATCTTGGCCAGGTATGTTGATTCCAATTTATAATAAGGAGGTCTTATGAAAAAAGGAGATATCGTAAAAGTTTATCAAGATCCGATCACCTGCAAAGAACTTGAGGGTGAAGCGAAGCTGATCCACAAGCATCTGACAAAGGATTTTGGAGGGTGAAATTTATCGATGACGGATTCGTCTGCGATAGGTTTATAAATCCTGACATCCATTAAGTTGACCTTTTATCCTGCTTTTGACCTATGTTGAAGGCAGACGTAAACGGCCGACATATACTAAGGTATTAAAAAATATTTAAAACCCGGTATAGAGCCTGTTTGACGGCTTAAAACTGATATTTAACCCATGTCATAAAGGAGGTATTATGAAAAGGCCAAGGATTGAAACATTAAAAAATGAGGTCGATGCCAAGATAAAATGGTGCAGGGAAAAGGTTCTTGAAAAGTATAATCATATGATCACCACTGAAATCAGATATGATCTATCAGGAACTTCAAGAACCGGTATATGCAAATATAAAGGGAACATAATTCGTTTGAATCCCTTTATTCTAAAAGAGTATGGAGACGATTATATCAACACCACCGTGGTTCATGAATTCGCCCATTTGGCAGTCTATTATATTTTAGATTATAGGGCAAAACCCCACGGCAGGGAATGGAAATCTATAATGAGATTCCTTGAGGCTCCGCCGAACAGATGCTCTGATTATAACATCCAAGCGGTCATCGAAAACACCAGCATGAAAGTCAGAAGGAAAGTTGCCCGACCATATCTTTACAAATGCGGATGCCGGGAACATCAGTTGACTTCGAATATCCATAACAAGATGGTCAGGGGTCAGAGAAGAAGTTGTTTAAAATGCAGGCAAAGAATAATTTATACAGGAATGATATAAAAGGAGGAAGTTATGAAAACGGTCATTAAACACTTAGAAAAATTAGCGGATGACAAAGAAAATCGTATAGAAGAACTTGAAACAGTTTGCCGGGGCATAAAAGAATTTTTAGAGTATACAGGAATAACAGATGCCATTAAAACAGCAAGTAAAACCAATCCTGAATATAAGAATTTGTTAAGTGGAATTTACGTACATTACAACAATCTTGAAAATTTAAATCTATAAAAGGAGGATATTATGCAGCAAATCACAATACCGGCCACCATCCAATGGGCGGCGGCAGCTCCGCAGCCAGAGGCCAAGAGGAGCTTGACATTAAGCCCGAATTACATGAAGATATTTAATCTTTATGACGAGTGCATGATGGCGATTGCTTTCGGCTATTCGGACGAACTCCTCAAGAAGCTGTACCAGTTGGGACTGCCAAAGGAAAGGGAAACTTTGCAGGATCTGTTCAATTCCAAGAAAGTTTACTGCGAGGTCGTCGGAGTTAATTTTGTTATCAGAAATACGGAGGTTTGAAATGAAAACGCATACAGTTACATTAAAAGATTTTAAAAATTATGAAGTAAAAGAAACAATTGTTAGTTCTACCAGAATGATTGGATTAGCTACTAAATCAATCGTTATGACAACTAATCCAATTGATAAGCAAGTTTGTTTTATTGTTTTTGTTAACAGGAAAATCGTTGCTGAATCTAATTCTTTAGAATTGGCTATTGAACAATATAACAAAGATGAATATTCTTATTAAAAAGAGGAGATAATAAAACCAAAATGAGATCATTATTATACCTGTTGGCAAGATTGCTCGGCGATGTTTCAGCAATCTCAAAGGGCAGAGTCGGCAAACGAGTAAAAAGAAGATTGATCGGACGCCTGTTATCAAGACTAATCAGATAGGAGGAAATCATGCTATAGAAGATTAATCATCTTCCAGGTTTCATGACCAGCAATCATGAAACCGAGTGGATGTTTAATTTAAACAAAAGGAGTAAAAACTAAATGGCACTCAAACCAGAACAAAAAGAATTCATCGAACAAAAGGTCAAGGAACTTGGCTCACTTGAAGCGGTAGAAATCCTCTATTGCTCCAAGAAGCCGATATCAACGGTGGCAAAATACGCCGTGAAACAGGCAAAGAAACTTTACAAGGAGAAATTAAAATGACGCCGCCAGATGAAAAACCGACGGTCAAATTGGTAGGAGAAGATGGCAATGCATTTGCTATCATGGGCAGGGTTTCCAAGGCTCTGAGAAAAGCCGGGGCCGACAAAGAATATATTGACAAGTATACGAATGAGGCTATGTCCGGTAATTATGATAATTTGCTGGTTGTTAGCATGAATTATGTAAATGCAGAATAAAAAAGGAGGAATAAATTATGGCAAGAACAACAATTATTAGCCCGCCCGATTGCAATCGGTGCGACAGGAAAGGGTGCGATCCGACAATCACCATCAAGCGTATCAATTATCCAAAAAGGAATCATGTCTGCAAAGGGCAGATCGAGCCCAGGAGCGGATGGCAGTTGGCCGAGTTGGCCTTGGCCCATCCGACCTCATTGAATGAAGCATTTTCAGCACTCCCATTTGAGGTCAATTTAAACTTCTATCTAAGGTAAAAGGAGAAAATAAACTATGCAAAAGAGAGATTCAGAAGGACGAATAATCAAAAGTACCAAATCATTATTTGAAAAGGAGCCGATAGTGGACGATTGCCTGCCCTGTATCAGGCATGATAAAAAGGTATGCTCGGCATATCTATCACCGGCACAGAAATGGCGTCTGGGCGATTGCCCTTTGGCCACTCATGTTATTGTCC
>SDBV01008534.1_pt1 | contig 13790 bp, 12 predicted proteins | sample 2277081 | NCBI WGS metagenome assembly SDBV01 (sample SAMN10402039, study PRJNA504765) | marine sediment metagenome | isolation source: marine sediment core GS10_PC15, 223 cmbsf | place: Arctic Ocean: Southern Knipovich Ridge | collected 2010 | reverse complement strand
GGGATATTATTTAGAGGTTTTATGGAAAAGAATGGAAAACAAAAAGATATGGCTGAAGTCGCAAAGCAGCGAAGCAATGTCTACGGGCTTTTAGCCACAATCTATCACAAAGAAATAACCAAGGAACTCCTTAAGCAAATCAAATACCCCGAATTTCTGGAGGTGTTATCCGACCAGGGGGTTAAACTGGAGAACGATATTTTACAGAGACCCGAGAATGAGTTAATTGAAGACCTTGCTGTTGAGTACGCAAGACTCTTCCTGGGTCCAGCTAAACATATTTCTCCCCATGAGTCGATTCATCACGATACAGGCGATGGTGATTGGGGCCAGTTCTGGGGTAAGTCAACTGTTGAGGTTAAAAAATTTATTGAAACAGCAGGGCTTAAGTATAAGTCCGAGTACACGGGGCTACCTGACCATATCAGTGTAGAGTTAGAGTTCATGCAAGAAGTTACCAAGCGGGAGGTACAGGCATGGGAAGAGAAGGATTATGATGGAGCGCTCTATTGCTTAAAGATTGAGAAAAAATTTATACATGAACACCTTGCCCCATGGTTATCCCTGTTTTGTGATAAGGTCATTGAGGATGCAGAACTATCTTTCTACTGCGAGATGGCTAAGCTAACTAAAAGTTTTGTAGAACTCGAGAAGGAAGAAATTGATAACTACCTGTCAGAGGCACAAAAAGTCGCTCCACCGCTCTACGAGTCATAGACCAAAATTTGATGCTTAACCTTGTAAGATACTAAAGGTCTTGCTGATTTTTTACCCTTTATTTTCCAGTGAAGTTTTTATTCTAAATAGGAAGTCTTCTTTGTCTACCCCTTTATCAATAAATCCGGAAGCACCAATACCCTGAAGCGTGTGGATATCATCAAGGGATTTGGATATACCTGTCAGGGCAAGCACAGGAATATCTTTCCACAAGGAGTTTGCCGTTATTAACCTTAACGCATCAAAACCGCTTGAACCCGGCATATTTATATCGAGGAGTATAAGGTCATATTTTTGTTTTTCAAGCATTGAAATCATTTCAACACTGCTGCCTGCCTCATCCACAGCATATCCATCTGAAACAAGAATTTCTGAAAATTTTTTCCTAGACACCTCAGAATCATCAATTAAAAGTATTTTTTTATTGCCCATAAATTTCCCCTCTTAGATGCGTCCTTGTATTCAGTGTTTAATAATTAATAAATTACTTCTCCCACTTTATTAAAGTGTGTTAACCTCAGACCCATTGCCCCATTTTATCAAAAAACCCATTTTTTTAAAATAAAAAAATTAATAAAGCTATTAGTGTATTGAATATGCTGCGGATAAAGAGTTAAAATTTAGAAAATGTCTAAGGCACTTATAGTAATTTGTCTTTGTCTAACTATTATATCAGGCTGTAGTAAGACAGAGACAACATCACCCGAAGAGGAAACAAAAGAGGAGACGACCCTTTTAATAGGTCTTATCCCCGAGCAGAATATATTCAAACAGATTCAACGGTATGAACCCCTTGCTGATTACCTCTCAGGAAAGATTGGGATAAAGATAGAGCTAAGACTTCTTACCAGGTATGGAAATATTATTGATAATTTTGCCTCTGCAGGTCTGGATGGAGCATTCTTTGGAAGCTTCACCTATACACTGGCGCATGCAAAATTAGGTGTTGAAGTCCTCGCAAGACCTCTGAGCATTGATGGTACATCTACATATTATGGTTTAATATTTGTGAGGAAAGACAGTGGTATCAAAACCCCAAAAGACATGAAAGGGAAAATATTTGCCTTTGTGGACAAGGCAACAACAGCCGGTTATCTCCTCCCCCTTGCATACTTTAGAGAATACGGGATTAAAGATTACAAGGCATATCTTAAAGAGAGATATTTTACTGGTACTCACGAGCATGCAATCTATGATGTTCTAAATAAAAAAGCTGATATTGGCGCTGCAAAAAATACTGTATTCCAGAGGCTTGTAGACACTGACAGCAGAATAGCAGATGAATTGGTTATACTTAGAAGATCTCCTGATGTACCAGAGAATGGCCTGGCTGTGAGAAAAGACCTTGACGACTCTATTAAAAACAAACTAAAAATAGCGATATTAAATATGCATAATGATCCAGATGGCAGAAATGTATTGCAAAATTTTGGTGCGAAGAAGTTTATCAAGACAATAGATGATGATTACGCAAATGTATATAGATATACAAAAGGAATAAATCTTAATCTTGCTACTTATGATTACATAAATGATTAATGAAGAAAAAGATAATTATAGGGTTAAGCATTTTTGTTATGTTTTTTCTCATGGGTGGCATATATATAATCACCACCATCGAAACAGTCACATCAAGACTGGATAACCTCATAAAGCTCCATCAGGTTGAAATCCTTAGGGAGCACCTTTTAATACAGATTAAAAGGGTACAGTCTAATCTCTACCTCAAAAACACACTCAATGCAATGACCATTGATACTGTTATTACCGATGTAAGAAACATGGAAGCTTTAGTCGAAACTTGTTTTAGTTGTCATCACGTTAAGAATGAGCTGGAAAGGTTAAAGAGTTTGAGACTCGAAATCTGGAAATATAAAGATTCTTTAAGCAGAGTTATGACCATAAGGGCAAATATCAGCAGGTTAGAGATAGAGGAGGAGAACGCCTTCAAGATAGGGGAACGTCTAATCGCAAGAGTCAATAATATGATAAGCTCCACAAATCTTAGACTTGATGCAAAAACAACATCCGTTCTCAGGGAGATAGCACATACAAAAATCATACTCTACATACTTGTGGCCTCAGGTCCACTTGCAACCGTGGTTTTAGCCATTATTCTTATAAAAGGCTTTACAAAGCCTATTGATACACTCATGGATGCAACAAAAAGATTAAAAAACGGTGATTTAGATTATAAGATTAAAGGATTAAAAGATGAGTTTGGAGAAGTGGCGGCATCCTTTAATGAGATGTCAGGTTCGCTGAAAGAACAGATGCTTAAAATGCAGCGGACTGAACAGATGGTAGTGCTCGGAGAGTTAGCAGCAGGACTGGCTCATGAAATTAAAAACCCGCTTGCAGGCATCAAAGTGTCAGTGGAAGTACTCGCTGAAGAACAAAGCATGTCAGAAGAGGATAAAAAAATTGCATCAAAAGCAATTAACGAGATTAGACGAATCGAATTATTAATAAAGAGCCTCCTCAATTTTGCCAAGCCACCTAAACCCCAACTCAAGGTTATAGACATGAATGACATCCTTGATAAAACTATTACCTTTTCGCTGAAACATCCATCTCTCTTATCGAAAACATCAACAGTAATAAAAGTTTTGAAGAATTTTGATGAGCGTCTTCCTGAAATGATGGCTGATCCCGTACAATTGCAACAGGTATTCCTGAATCTATTTCTCAATGCAATCGATGCCATGCCAGATAGAGGGACATTAGCTGTAAAGACTTCCTATCATGCAGAGAAAAGTTCTATACAAATAGCAATCTCTGATACTGGTAAAGGAATAGATAAAGGAGTGATAGGCAAAATTTTCCAGCCATTTTTCACGACCAAATCAAAAGGTACCGGGTTGGGGTTAGCTATTACTAAACGGCTTATCGAACAGCATGGAGGCAATATACGTGTAGAAAACAATCGGGATGGAGGAACCGTATTCAATATCTTTCTCCCCGTTAAACAAGTGGAAACGGAGCAGATAACATGAAAAGCAAGGGAAAGGTGTTTCTCTTAGATGATGATGAACTTATTGTCTCAATGCTCACCAGGGTATTGAAAAAGGAAGGTTACGAGGTACGCTCGGATACCAAACCACACGATGTAGTTAATAAGATTAAGTCATGGAGCCCGGATGTAGTAATGCTGGATATAACACTCCCTGAACAAAATGGTATGGATATACTCAAAGAGCTAAAAAACAAAGAAATAAATACACAGGTCGTAATGCTGACAGCAGATGATACCGCAGAGACTGCTGTTAAGGCTATGAAACTCGGCGCTGTGGATTATCTCACCAAACCTTTTAATACAGATGAGTTGAAGATTGTCATAAGCAACATCATAGAAAAAGAAAATCTCCGACGGGAAGTAGACTACCTTAGGAAAGCCTGTTCTGAATTCTTCGAGAAGGATATAGTGGGGGAATCCAGCGCAAAAAAAGAACTAATGTCAAAGATCGACAAGATAGCTCAAGCCGAGGTTTCAACTATCCTCATCACAGGAGAAAGTGGAACAGGCAAGGAACTTGTGTCAAGATATATTCATACTCTAATATATGGCAATTGTACCCCACGGTGTGCGCCTTTTATCGCGATTAATTGTGCTGCTATGCCAGAAACCCTTCTTGAGAGCGAACTTTTTGGTTATGAGAAAGGTGCATTTACAGATGCAAAGTCTGATAAGAAAGGCTTGTTTGAATCGGCAGGGGGGGGGTCAATACTCCTTGATGAGATAGGTGACATGAAACTAGACCTCCAATGTAAGTTATTGAGGGTGCTGGAGGAAAGGACAATAAGACATATTGGAGGAAAAGAGGAGATACCCATAAATGCAACTGTGATAGTTACCACTAATAGAGACCTCTCGGATTTGCTGGAAAAGGGCAAATTCAGGCAGGATTTATTCTATAGGCTGCATACCTTCTCTCTGCATTTATTACCACTCAGAGATAGAAGAGAAGACATACCAATACTTGCCAGACATTTCCTCTCATACTTTGCTACGAGGTATAACAAAAAGACAATTAAAGGTTTTTCTCCTGAAGTAGAAAAACTCATGATTTCCTATAAGTGGCCAGGTAATATAAGGGAACTAAGGAATCTTATAGAAAGGATTGTAGTGCTTGAAAACACCGAAGTGATACTGCCTGAACATCTACCAAAGGAGGTAATTAATCAATTAAAAAATGCAAGCCATCTGTTAAAGAATAGATTTAACCTCCCTGAAACAGGGATATCCCTTGAGGAAGTAGAAAAAGACTTCATCATGCAGGCGCTCGAAAAGGTAAAACATAATAAGACCCTTGCAGCAAAACTCCTGAATATAAGTTATGACTCTTTTAGATACCAGTTAAAAAAATTCGGCATAAAATAAACTATTGATAACGTGCCTCATCCTTCAAAATGTTGTTTTAGTTTTCTTATTGGTTAACCTGCAAATTACTACTTTTGTCTAAGTTTAAAGCTGTTTATCTCTGTTTGAAGACCTTCGATATTTTTTAGAATTAAATTATAATCTTTTATTGAGGTGCCGGTATTACTGATTTCTTTTTTTAATCCTCCTATAGATTTTGAAATACCCCTATACTTTTCACTGATAATATTAAACTTCTCTCTGATGCTTTTTATCATAATATTAAGTTCATAAGCTACATCCTTAAGTTTATCTTTCTGTCTCAGGGTTATACTGGTTGATAGATCACCATTTGCAACTCTTATGATATCCTTTGACATTCTGTAGAGCGGTCCTGAGACCTTTCTTATCATCCATATCCCAGCAATAATTAACAAGACAGAGACAAAGAGAAAGCCAATAATATTTACATACATAAAAACAGGTTTAATGAGCTCACCGGTTGACTTTGCACTTATATGAGTACTCCATATGAGAGGTTTAAGTTTTCTCAAGGCAAAGAAGTTGAAAGCCGCTACAGCCGCAATACTGCCTAAGAGTGAGACGAGCACAAATGAGATGATAAATTGCATTTGCAGTCCTGCATCGACAATATATCTGCGCCTTATAAATTTCATTTATACTCTCCTTATTTAATATGACATTCCAGACATAGCATGCTTCCCCTATTGCTCATAACAAGCATAAACCTCTCTTTGGAATAAATGTTATGACACGTCCCGCACCCTACTTTTCCATCAAATAACCTTATTTCTTTACTTAACATACTCGCAGGGCGGTACTCACTTGTTTTCCTTGCGCTGATTTTTTTGTATGAGACTCCTATAGGATGACTGGATTTTTTATCAAAATGGTCCCAGCTACCAGCTCCAAGAAAATCTACTACTCCACCAATGTACTTGTCATGGCATTCAATACATTCTATGGACATTCTATCAATAGAGGTTGTGCGGTCTGTTATCCTATATGATCCTGCGTGAACATTCTCTAAGATAATGTGCCCTTTTTCATCAAGTTTATGGCAGATACTACAGAAGAACGGACCTCTTGTCTGTCTTCTAAGGAAGTAATGTTTTTTTATAAACAAATTTTTCTCTTCAGGGTGAACATAATGACAGGTTATGCATGTAAGCCTGCCTTTTATCAGGGGCATATCTTCTGGAATTGGCGAGGTCGGATATATGTCAGTAGGATGTGATTGTACCTCCTTGAGTTCTGAATGACATGCCCCACATCCAGAAGTAACGTCAGGTTTTAAATTCATAGGTGCCCCTTTTTCATCAAAATGACATATGCTACATTCACCAGGTGAAAACTCATGTGGCTTTCCAGATAAGCCATAAACCACTGAAATAATGCCGATTAAAATAAAAACTACTATGAGCCATTTATTGCTCATAGCCTTATAGTGTTCAGGAGTTTTTTAATTCTGTTGTCCTGTTCAAGAACCTTCTTCATTGCAATTTCAGTATCTTTCCCTTTTTCAGTCAGGGATTTAAGCTCTGCTATAGCATCCTTGAACTGTTGTATTTCTGAAATAAGCACTGTAACCCTGTCACTGTAGCTTTTTGTCATATCATTGAAAGACTTTCCAAATGAGTGAATAGCATCTTTGTATCTGAATTTTATATCGGAGTCGAGTCTGCCTTCACCGACCATTTTTGCGTATAACTTAATCCTATACAGTGGTCCGGCTATCCTGTGTGAATATAAGATTCCTAATATTACTATTCCAGCAGATATCAAAAGGTAGAAGAAGGCATTTATCCTGATGGTCCTTATTATAAGTGTCTCCTTAATCTCTGTGATAATTGACAGTATAGCGCTGTAATGGGTATCAAGCGGCCTATAAATATCAAGATAAAGGTAGAGGGCTGATACAGTGGTGCCAATAATAAAGATACAGATTAGCAATAAAAGAAAGCGCGTCAGATAACCTCTTTTTACCATTTCTGTTAGTTTTAAAGGATTGTCCATGTTATTTTTATTTTGTGAATTTGGTATCTTCTATTAAAACCTTGTATTTGTAATTTGTACCAATATCTACATCAGTTCTTATAATGCCTTTGGCTGTAATTATATCGCCTATATTTACACTCTCTAAGGTTGTAGCAATAAGCCTGTTATCTGGTGAAACCCCTGTTCCGTCTTGCAAGGCAACCCAACTCTTGCCTAAGATGTTTTTACTGACCTTCATAACCTTAGCACGCACAGTAACCTCTTTATCTTTTAGTTGTTCTCTTTCCGAGAATATCTCCTCAATGGTCTTATCTCCTTCTGCCTTCTCTATCTCACCGCTTTTGGGTATAGAGAGAGTAGATTTGTTTTCGGAAAGACTTTCATGGTATTCAGGTTGTTTATCTTCTAAGGGATTATCGTTCAGGTTCCTTATTTGTGTAATAAGAAGGATAAAATCAAAGGTCATATCCATGGCCTTGCTGTGAAAGTCTTTCATGAGAATTCCACCTATGTATTCTACTTTATCCCCTACCGATACTTTTATAGGGAAGGTAGCAAGCCATACTTCCTTACCCTGTTCATCAAGTTTTATGTAAGTATATACACCTGCTTTTTTTGTATATGTCACCGTACCAATGTGTGATTTTTCCTCTGGACGCTTAGGAGGCTTAGCGTCCTCTGCTGACAGTCCAGAAACTGTAAAAAACAGGGTAAAAATCACAACAATTGCTTTTTTTGAGATATTTGACATTTTTATTTTCTCTTTCCTTTCAGTATTGTCTACTCACCCCTCTGGTGAGACTGGTGTAATTATCACCTTTAATTCTGTGGATACGTCTTTGGCTCATGTAGGTCTCCGTGACAATTGAGATAACACCTGCCTGTAAATGTTCCAAGGTCTTCGAAATATAACCTTCCCTGCGTGTCAGGCTGAACAATGGTAATATCAAAGTTTATAAGATGGCTGTTGTTTGTGGAATTGCCCTGCATAGAACTTATCCCGTGTGCATCGTGACAGGCAGAGCATGGATTATCGTTATCTACTATATGTATTCTGTGGCCCTTAAAACTCTCGTCATTAAGAATACTATCTCTGTCGTGGCATTTATAGCAAAGTGCATAGTTGTAAGAACTTTCCTGGGTATAATCCTGAGTCGTGTAATTCTCTTCAAGTAGATATTTGTTGTTAGACCCGTGAGGACCCTTAGGTCCAACGGTATCATCATTATTGTGACAGTCTGTACAGAATATTATACTCGTTGTTATATAAGGGGAAAGGAGACTTGGGACATCTGGGTTGACTCCCTGAGCCTCTACAGGATGATATGATGGGTTTGAAGGGGCAAACTCAAGTCTTGTACTGAGCTGCTGAATCTGCCTATCAATAGGCACTCTGGTTGTTATATAGTTGTCACCATGGCACTTAAAACATATCTCATACTGGTTTGCTGCAACTGCAATCGGTTGCCCTGATACATCAACACCTGTTACTCCACCAATTGCACCTGAGACCTGTGGTGCACCTGTTGATGGATCGGCATTTGTCCAGTGGGGGTTATGGCAGTCTGCACATTCAACATGTTTCTGAACACTGCCTGATGTAAAGTCCTCTACAGGATCATGTATGCCTGTGTAATCCTGCACAGCATGTATGTATGGCTTTGTAAGCTCTGTTTCAATATCTGTTCCTGTTTTAATATCTGTACTTGCTACATTTCCATTATGGCATACAATGCAGTTGTCCTCTTCAAATGAGTAAATTAAAAGCCTCTCGTGACCATCTGCTGTGTGAGGTATGTGGCAGTTTTCGCATCCATTCTCAGTCACGGTGTTATATAGCGTATGCTGCCATGGATTTGTACCCAACCTATTCCACGTAGCATCAGATGTTGAATGTGAACTGAAAGCCCATCCATTCTGCTTATGACATGCGGTGCACAGGCCTGAGTAGATATTTGACATGACAAGGAATTTGCTGTTGGTGTCATTATGGGGGTCGTGGCATGCTGTACACTGTAGTTGTCCGTCCCTGTCGAGTTTTATTTCTGGTGGAAGCGTGGATGGGTCAGCAAGTTCACCATTTCTGATGGCAAGAGAGCTGTCATAAATAAAGGAAACAGGATGGTCATCTGAAAGGTCTGTTCCAAGCCTTGCAGGACCTCTGGGAATAAAACGGATTCCCGCTGCAAAAGGAATTTCCTGTAGTTTAGAAACCAGTGCTCCAAGGGCAATGGTTCCATCATGACAGCTTAGACACAGTTTTGACGCACCTGTAGGCTGTCCAACAGTCGCATAAAGAGTTGAACTCTGATATGGTATATAATTAGCAGTAGACTTTTTACGGTTCCATAGATATGGAATATCCCTTATTGCGTTATGAGGAGTATGGCAAAAGATACACATCCCCACTGTGGTTGCTTTTATTTTTATTAGACCACGACCTGTGACAGACAGATTATGTTTTGTATCAAGGATATTTTTGCCAGATGCTTCTATTTGCAGGAGGGCAAGTATAAAAATGCAAATAGATATAAGAATAAAGATAAGATTGCTTCGTTCGTCCCGATGCTTCGTCCAGAAATGTCGGGATCGCAATGACATTTTGTAGGGTTTCATTTTAAAAATTCATCTCCTTTCATATACTGAAAGATCTGAACTCTCTTATTATAGGAATCTGAAACATAGATTCTGTCATTACTGTCAATGAATATTCCGGATGGAAGCCAGAATTCTCCATACCTATGCCCTGAACTGCCAAAGTCCATAAGAAGCCTTCCCTCCTTATTAAATATCTGGACATTATCAAATAATGCATCCACAACATAGATATTCCCATCACTGTCAACCGCAACACCCCTTGGTCTCGCAAAATGACCAGGGCTGTCACCTGGCTTGCCAAAGGCATTTAAGAACTTCCACTCTTGAGTAAATATCTGAATTCTTGAATTAAGAGAATCTGAAACAAAGATAAGACCGTCTCCGGACACAAAGATGTTTGTCGGATAATGAAACATTCCCGTATCACTGCCTTCTCTGCCAATTATTCCTTTTAATCTGTAAGTATCAAGGTCATATCTTATTATATTGGAGTGTATAGTATCGACAACGAGGAGTTCGCCTGTCTTTTCATTTACAGCGATTCCCGTTGGTCTGTTTAAAATGCCCCTTCCTATTTCCCTAATGTATTTTTTCCCGTGCTTTTTAAAAACCTTGACAACTGCTTCTTTTGAGTCAGTAACAAAAATATTACCCTTTCTGTCAATCGCTATATCTATTGGTAACACAAACGATGTCCCCTTCCGGGGGAATGTATGATAATCACCATTTCTTGAATCAAATACGTGTACATTTCCATTAAAAGTGTCAACAACAAAAAGCCTGCCGTCAGTATCTGCCGCTACCCCGTACGGTGTAACAATAGACCTTTCCTCTGACCCTTTTAAAAATCTGAAAAATCTCTTAAATATTCCTTCTGTTATGTTTAAGTCTTCTGGTCTTGATATTGAATTTACAAAACGTATCCGTGGGACCTCAGGGGGAATTGGCCAGATTATATCAGGCAGGGGCTCTCTTACTTCCACAACCTGCTTTAAACAGCCCTGTGTGCTAATAAAAACAAAAGTTAGAAGCAATAAAATTACTGTTAAAGATTTGATATATTTCATGCCTTCTCTCATAATTTTTGGTTAATTTTTAATAATTTCTAAAACAGTCTCCTCTTTACCTCAAACAGGATGTAATGATTCTTTCTGGTCTCCTGAGATATCTCATCCTTTTCATTTAAAAACCTGTATCTTAATTTTCCATTCCATATTCTATAAAACCACTCAAAGGTTGATGAGATTCCTGAATCTGTGGTCCTTCCCGATAGGCCTAAAATATTATTCCTGAAACCCTCCACTCTAAATCTGCTCCGTCTTGAAGTAAGCATTTGTATATTGGCTCTGATGCTATTGAACTTCTCAATCTCGCCTGTGTCTTTAAATTTAGATTTACCGTAGTTACCGTAGAAACTGAAAAATACATTTCTAAACGGCCTTATGGTAACAGTCTCCTCTGCGCTCCAGCTTGTAGTTGGCACATATGCTACATCACTGTCTTTAAACTCAAATTTTGTTCTGCTCCATTTCCAGTTAAACGCTGTTCCTGCATTATGGATACTATCGTCTATAAGCCTGTCAGGTGGAATACCGGAGATGACTTTCTGTTTAAAATGATTAAACCTATAGTAAATCATCCAGGCAGACCAGAGGTCAAGATTAACCCCATAGGATTGACCAAAAGTGAAGTAATCAAAAGCCGGGTTGCTGAGATAACTATAACTAACATACACCTCCTCTCCATCTGTTATTCCCGTACCTATTTTCCGGCTGATTCCAATAGATGAACCTATTTCTGTTACCCTGTAGTCTATATCCTTTAGATAAGGTACGTCAGCGTTGTCTGTTACCACAATAGAATTAATATCAACATTTTCATTTGTAAGCAGCGTAATCTTATAACCAGTCAGGGTAATAGACGCATCTGTTATCTGTATAAAATTAGCCGTTATGACACTCTTGGATATCCTATAATTATGTCCCATATTAATGTTTAACATCCCCCGTGGTATTCTCCTTCTATAATTAAAATTAAGCCCTGCACCATAGTTAAGCTTTTCTCCCCCTGTAAAGCTACTTGAGTCGCCATCCACATTAAGCGAGGTTGTGAGATTTTCATAGAGAAGATGGTTTAGATTGAATCTAAGCACCCTTGATTCGCTGCTGGTTGTTACAGAATCAGTTATACCATAACGGAAGGAATATCTTGTGGTCAGATTCTTCCTGTGCCTCCATGAAAGATTTTCATAGAAATCATAACGAGTACTTTCAGTAAAACCACTCTGTGACCCTCTATAGTTTAGACCTGAACTGAGAGTAACCCTCTCATCTTCTGTAAGATTATAGGAATTTTTCAGACTGGCTGTCTTTTGTATGGTACTTACGAGTACATCATTGGTCGTCTGGGTGCTGTCTTTGTAAGAGGCGGTCAACCTTGTATCTCCCAGATTATAATTATATATACCCAGGCGAAATTCATTTGTGTCCTTATCAGTTATATAAAAGCCGGTCTGTCTGCTTTTTAGATGTCTATAGCTAAGACTAGTTGGCAATACCTTATACTTAAGTGCAAGCGCGGCACCGTATATACCTGATTCTGCTTTTGACTTCTCAGCCAAACTGCTTTTAAGCGTTGACATTCTCCTATCTGCAAAGATGCTTAATGTATAAGGTTTGTGCTGTAAAAATGTAAATTCTGTGGAATAGTCCTGAAGAAAGGCCTTTGAGGCCCTCCTTTCTCTTCCATCAGACTCTTCAGACGTTTGCTCCCATTCCGGTGACACTTTAAGTTTATAGATGACAAGGGCAGGATGATAGACCCATCCTTTAGTTTCAATATCAAGCCCCTCAGAATATGTCATGGTTCTATTCTCACTATTGATATAAGGACCTCTTCTTTCATCTTTCTCAAATTCATATGAAAACTCAAGACCGAGCTTAGGTCTCTCAATCAGGAAAAACCTCCTTGCTGACACCTCATCCGCTGTTGATAATGTAAAGATAATAATCCAAAACAGGATTAGTGCACTTTTGAGTACTTGCTTGCTGGAAAAAATAACCAGTTAAAATTACCTCCTTGACTTTAGAACACCTCATTAAAGTCTTTCTTCAGTAATAACCTGTCTTTCCCTCTATGGGGATTGTGACATGCGCTACATTCTTTGTCTTTTGTATGTTCTTCGATTTCCCTTATCTGTCCTTTAGGGTGGCACTGGCCACATAATTCTATTGATTTTTCTTTTAAAAGCATATATTGAAACCTTGACTTGTGTGGACTATGGCATGTTGTGCAGTTACCACTGGCTACTGGGCCGTGTAACCAAAGGTCTTCATCGTTCGCTGACCTGTCCGATTTTTGTATATGACACTCTGTGCAAAGGTCTTTAAGGGGTGCCACAAACATTCCAGATGTTTGCCCTCCTACTCCTAATCCTAACATCGGAATTCTACCTGTCTCCTTTCTACCGGTTTTCTTGAGTCCAGAGGTAGCATGACAATGATAACACTGCTTTGCAGCGCTAGGACCATGAACGAAGTCTTCAACCTCCGGGATAAACGCCCTTCTCTTTTTTTCTACTGCTAGGACTCCCAGTACTTCCTTCTCCTCATCAGGGTGCGGGACACCTGTAAAGAAAAAAGTAAGTACCTCATGCCTAGTGTATTTATCACAGCCTGAGGTAAAGATAATAAGAAAACTTAGCAAAAACAAACCAGCTAAGACCCTATTTCGCCTTTTGTTTTTCATCTCTCCACCAGTAACTATTTTTCAATCTCTGGAAGGGGTGCTCCTATCCAGTTCCCAAAACCATAAACATTGAGTTTATTCTTCCCCAGCATATTGCCAACATAAACGAGATATTTAATTTTAAAGTCCTTATCAGCATACTTCTGAAAATACTCAACATTGTGGTAGTCAATATATATCCCCGAGGGCATGTACATGCTGCCAGGCACTGGACCAAAACCAACAAAAAAGAGCAAAAGCCGGGTTATATTTACAACAACTACCAAGACATTGTCACAGGCAGTAACAGCAACATATATAAGCACATCACTATACAGATAACTAACCTTGAGACTAATAAAGAGCACGG
>SDBV01008533.1_pt1 | contig 13791 bp, 5 predicted proteins | sample 2277081 | NCBI WGS metagenome assembly SDBV01 (sample SAMN10402039, study PRJNA504765) | marine sediment metagenome | isolation source: marine sediment core GS10_PC15, 223 cmbsf | place: Arctic Ocean: Southern Knipovich Ridge | collected 2010 | reverse complement strand
TCTAAGTTTATAGTAATTTAAAAGGTTGTTTTAATAGAATAGTATAAATTAATATGATGAATAAATGTCGCTTCATAATCTTTGCAGGTTTGGATTATTAACAAGAGAAACCACATTAATTTTGCAGAATCTAAACAAAAGTATAAAGTTCAACAACGTTGAGTTAAAATTATATGAATCTGGTTTTACATCATCCAAATCTCATGCAACTAGGATTAAATCTGAAATTAAAAGAAGGATATGTCTAAAGAAGGAATTATTACCTGAAATAAATTCCTTAATAACAATGGCAAAAACAAATTTTAATTCGATTATAAAAGGTCAAATTTATTTTGTCTATTTATATAATACGGATATATTTGTTTCTCATATAACTGATAGATTAGGAGAGATATTTCATTCGAATTATGACAATCCAGAAATCTCAAGAGAAACCATCAAAAATCTATTAATAACGTATCTAAATTCAATCTCGATTAAAGGACAGAAAAAAACAATTGAAAATTGGATTGGGAGATATTTGAGTATAATGCGAGAAATTAACATCCTCGTTAGGAAAAGAAAACATGACTATCTTATTAATTTTTATGCAATTATGCCTGAAACTTGGTATTTTTTTGCGTTAGAATCTTATTTTAACAACTACTCACTTTTAAAAAGTGAATTCTTCAACGTCTTTCAACTAGAATCTACTACAATTCCTATAATATTACAAAATCTTGAAAATGAAAATTCAAAAATCAATAAAATGATACTTATCAAATTAATAAATGATTCTGTTAAAATTGAAACTTCATTTAGTTGTATTCAAGACTGGGTTGTGAATGTTAAATGAATGAAGATATAACACAAAAATTAGATCAATATGAATTTGAACTTGAAAAAATAATTAACCGAGAAATGCCTCTCCGAGATCCCTCGATTTCGGTTATACATTTATCTAAAGAGAATGTAGCTGAAGGATATAAGCATTACATAAATATACTGAAACGATTACATAGTAAGTATACTAATTGGGAATATAAATTATTAAATATTGAAAAAAGGTTTTTTGAAATCTTAAAAAAACGCCGATATCTTGAAAAACAGCAGTTTGTGAAAAAAACTCAAAGAGATGTCTATCAAAATGATTTGAAAAATAGCATAAAGAAAGATTTGATGGATGGTATACAAAATGAAGTTTATTTATTAAAAGAAAAATGTAAACATGAAGGTAATCCACCATTTTTAGTTCTAATTAACATGCACTCAACATATCCTTACATTCAGACAAAGGATGTGATCTCTCGAGTCATTAATGAAAAAGGTATTTATATTATAATATTGTATGTTTCAGATATAAAACATCAAAAAGGAGATATTGAATCTTATAAGTATGGGAATTATATGGTTCATTCTTACTTTTTATTCTAAGCATAAAATTATACTAAAGAAATAAAAATATTCGAGACTAAAATAATAAATATACAACTTAAAAAAAGGCGAAAAATCATGGGTTTAAAAAATTCAAGCTCTATAACCATTCACGATGTTTTTGATAAGGATCGAGATCCTAGAAGAGAATTAAATTTAATTGTAAAAGTTGTAGATACTTCTAAGAGAAATATCTGGACTGAATTCGAAGAATTCGTTTTAACAGAAGCCATATTAAAACATATCTTTCAGTTTTACACGGATTTTACAGCATCCATCTCTTTTGATGAGCCTAAAATGCCCTTTTGGTTAGAAGGGTTTTATGGTTCTGGAAAATCACATCTTTCTAAAATAATTGGTCATCTTATCCAAAATTCTCAATTGATCGATCATAAAGGAAATTCATGGACAGCAATTAAATTTTTTACTGAACACATCTTAAAATCTTCAGAATTTGAAAATCCGGAATTAAAGAAAATAAAATCAGAACTTAGTGAGGGTCTTAAATTACTTCCTAAAAAAATAAAAGCTAAAACTATTTTTATAAATCTTTCAACTTATTCAAAATCAGAAGTCCATACAGATTCATTTATAGAATCATTTACTAGTGCTTTGCTAAAAGAATTTAATATGTTTTTAGGTCATGCAGAAATAATTCAAACTGCTGAGTTGGAAAAAAATCTTATTAAACAAGATCTTTATGATAATTTTAAAAAATTAGTTCAAAAAAGAGAAGGCGAACCATGGGAGGAAGTCAGAAAAACCACGTCTTGGGCACGAGAAACCTTTTTATATGTATATAAGCAACTCAAAAAATGTGATTTAAGTATTGCACAGGAGTATTTAAAAGGTGCTGATTTAGACAGCAATCAAAAAACAGTTGTTTCTGTTTTAAAAGAGATAAATGATTGGGCAATTAAAAAATGGAATGTCCCTGAAAAGGGAATTGTGGGAAAAATTTTAGTAGTACTTGATGAAGCAGGTTTATTTTTCAGTTCAAAAGCATCTCGTATCGGAGAAATGATGGCTGTTGCTGAATGGATACACACCCCAAAAAATGAATCCCATATTAATATGATTTTTAGTGCTCAACAAAGTATTCAAACTTATATAGAAAGTGTAAAAGTAGATATTGATATAAAAACTGCTGAACAACGATTTAAACATTGGTTCTTAGATAAAAACAATATAAAAACTGTGGTAATTCAACGTTGGCTTAAAAAAGATGTTTTAGATAGAGGGAAACAACTTCAAAAATTATTAGATGATAAATATCATGCAATCATTGATGGAACTGTCTTTGACACGATTAAAGATCCGAATTTAGAGTATGAGCGTCCAACTAAAGAGGAATTGTTCCGTACATATCCATTTTTGCCAAATCAATTTCCTTTAATGATCCAGGTCACTCAAAAATTAATTTCAAAACAGTTGGTTGAAGAACAATATGGCGGAAAGACCAGATCAATTTTATCCATGACGCGTGATATTCTAAACAATAAAAAAGGTTTCTCTGAAAAAAAAATATTTCTTGAGGAAAATTTGGGTTCGTTTGTAATTGTTCCACAACTATATGACACAATAACCTATACACTTAAGAATAAGGATGAAGATCAATTTAGGTTAGTAGAAAACACAAAATCCTTAATTGAAGATCCTTCGATTTTCACTGAAGAAGAGCGCAATATTCCAATTTCTTTTAATGACATAGCGAAAACTGTTTTACTCTTAAAATATATTGATGAAGTTTATGTTAATGATGAAACTATCATAAAAGCTCTTTTTTATTGTATTGATATTCAAAAAATAATTTTTACTCAAAAAATAAAGAAATTAATCTCAGAACTCAAGAAGAAAGGATATTTAACTTACAAAAAGCTTCAAATTGAAGATAAAGACGGTAAACCAAAAGATTTCATAGAATATCAAATCCCGAGTCAAGAAGAAAGAAAATATATTGAAAAGACTCAACATGTTTCGATTCATCCCGATCAAGTTCAAAAATGGCTTGAAGATTTTTTTAAAGATAAAGAAGGTTTTGGTAAAGATTTAATAGAATTTAGGATAAAGAATTATCTACAATCTTTAATTAATCCATCAAATCAATCAATTAACCTTGAAAATGGGATTCGTTTAAAATTTGAATGGTATTTAGATCCTAAATTAGATGAGATTTTAGGAAGAATATCTGAAGATCAAAATATAGCATCGATATGTGTGCTTACTAGCCGTTCGTTAAAAAGAAAAATTGATAATTTAAAGAAATTATCTGTTCAAATACAGACACTCTGTAAAAAAGCTATTGATAGCAAAAAACTACTTATCTTTATCACACCCAATCTTTCAAGAAGTGTTAATGAAATTTCTCAAAATTCCGAATTCTTATTAAAATCAATTCAGGAATCCATTAGATATCAAGAAATTAAAAATAGACCTGGAGATATGCCTGGAAATATTCAATTTTCATTTATAGAACGAATAAGAGACATCAAGAAGGAAATATTCGATATTCTAAAGGAAGATTTTACAAATGGAATGATTTATTATGCAGAAAAGCGAGAAAAAGTTGATATTAACACTCTTCAAAATGATATATTAAATATTATAAAGCAAATTTTTTCAAAAATCAATCCATTTGCCTATTTAGGTCAAATTAAATTTACAAAAAGTGAAATAGAATTCTTATTAAAATGGGATCCCAAAAAACAAACAAAAATTCCTGCTGTATTCAAAAGAAGCACAAAAAATATTACATCTTCCCTGTCTATTTTTAATGAGAAAGACGAGTTTAAACCCAATCAAACTGAGCAATATGGACATCTAATAAATAAGTTCAAAGGATTTTTAAATGATTTTCAAGGTATCGATAATGTACCCGCTGATTTTTTAATAAAAACATTTAGATCATCACCCTACGGATGGAATGACCAGACTTTAATAGTTACAATAGTGGCACTTATCCGAAATAATGAATGGGAACCTATCCTTGGAGGCTCAATCAAACAACCACATGATAAAGAAATTGTTGAAGCATTCACAAATCCAAAGAAAAACTATGAAAAATTCCAACAATTAAAATTTAAAATTGCAGAGACAATCAGTCAAGAAGAACTAACTAAAGCAAGTTACTTATTAAGAAGTTTATTTACAGAACACATATCACAAATAAGCCGTGAGTTTATCGAATCTTCAATTAAAAAAGTCTTAATAGAAATCCAAACAGTTTTTAGTGAGGTTAAGCCAGAAATTGAAAAATTAAAATTTGGATTAAATTTCTTAAGTGAAATTTCAAGTTTAATTGATACAATAAATAAAACTTTGAAAATTAATCGTTCCGTAGCATTTATTAAATTCTTCATAGAAGGTTTTGAAATTTATGAACAAGATTCGACCCAAAAAGATCTTTTTAAAGAGTATAAACAGACTCTCTATCGCATTAGAGAATTAAAAACCATGGGGAAAATTGAGAAATATTACAAAATATTAAGCTTCCTTACTAATACATATACAAGTTGGTCAAGCACGCAACTTTCACTGGATAATATTGAAGATTTGAATAAAATAAAAGAAAAATCTTTAGATTCCTTAAACACACCTCAAGTGCTATCAGACGCAAGCTGGACTGACTTATGGTCAGAATCAAAGCAATTATGGGATACTTATTGGAATTCTTATATTAACCTTCATGATAGACTTATCACTGATATACAAGATGCAATTACAAAAATTAATGATGTAATAGCAAAATCTAAATCTTCCGTGAATAATGACACAAAAAAGATTTCTAAGATTTTCACTTGTAAAAATACCATTATAATTCCAAAAGAAATTTCAGATGTATCGTCATTTATATGTCCTAAATGTAATTCGGATTATAATGTTCTTCGGGTTTTTGAGAGTAGTATTCAGTTTGAATTAAATACAATAATAGATAAAATTTCAGAAGGAGTTTTTAAACCAAGTAAAGACCAACAACAAAGTTGGCAGAAATACCAAGAATTACATAAGGGAATTGAAGTATTAATAGCAGAAATTCTTAATCTGAAGAAAATTCATAGTAAGGATCTTGATATACAAAATAATATAAAAGAATTCAATAAACAATTAAGTTCTAATTTTAAATCATTTGATATATCTCATCAATGTTCTTCAGAACCTAAATTCTGGATTATTGAAAAACAAGCTTGTCAGCACTGTAAGGTTGAATATTCTTCCATGCTTGATCTCCATTCAGAAGTGAATGAAAATTATAATAAATTATTGCTTCTTATAAAAGAAAAGCAACAAGAGTTCCCAGAAAAGGATATTGAATTCACATTTGATCTTCAAGCTGAGCAAACTATGAACGAGAATCTCGAGGATCAGATCCGTATTATTAAAACGATTATTTCATCTTACAGAAAAAATAATCCAGATGTTCATCAAAACATTAAAATAAAAATAAGAATAGAAAAAGGCGATTAAATTCCTCGAGACTGCCCAAGGTAACGAATTAAAATCATTAGTAGAAAAATGCAAGGAACTACTTGAACAAAATTTTCAAAAAAAAATTCTAGAGTATGGAATCCAATTAGATAAAGATGAATTAATTCCATTAGACGAATTAGTGCAACACACCGTTCTTAATACAGAAGAAGAGAAGAAAAAATTTCAAGAACTCCAAGATCAAATATTAAACGCTATAAAGATTGAAAATCAAGCTTTAAAAGAGGCAATTGTAAAAAAAAAGAATAACAAATCAAAAAAATCAGCGAATTCAAAAGAAAAAATAAATAGTAGTAAGATCTGGAATCAAGCTTATAATTGGTTTATTGATCGCTTGGTTTATACTTTTTTAAATCGGTTATTTGCCATTCGAGTAATAGAAGCGCTCGATTTACTAAAGGAATCCACTTTAATACCACAACTTGATTTAGGCAATCGTTCAGCGCGTATGACAAAAATTCAAGAAAAATTTCCAGACAAATCAATTACCGAATGGCAAGTAATGGTTATTAAGGATACATTCTCGGAATTGAATGAAGATATTCGAGTAATCTTTGATGAAGAAGACATTACTACAAGAGTTTGGCCAGATGGAGATGTTATTGCTCAGTTAATAACATATTTTAATGAGAGAAATCCTGAAATTTATAAGACAGAGGATTGTATTGGCTGGTTCTATCATTATTATGTATTGAAAATTCGGAAGGGGCATAAAACCATGAGTTCTCATGGCTCAAAGTCTCCTGCTAATCCATATTATCTATCAATTTTAAATACTGTTTATACTCCCAGATGGATGGTACAAATTCTCGTTGATAATTCATTAGGACATTGGTGGCAAGATTCACATCCAGAATCAAAAATATTTTCAGAGAGCCCTTTTTTTATCAAAAAAGTACCGATTAAATTAGTTCCTTCTAGTAATGAATTACTAGATTTAAAAATCTTGGATCCTGCCTGTGGTTCTGGTAATTTTTTGGTTTATACATTTACAAAATTAATTCGGATGTATGAAGAAAATTATCCAGAATGGGATCTTTGTAAAATTATACGAATAATTCTCATTCAAAATTTATACGGTGTGGACATTAACAGGCGTCCTGCTCAACTTTCCGCTATTGCGCTATATATTTTAGCAAAAAATATCATTAAAGAAAAAGCTCCCGAGTCTTTAACATCATTTAAAATGCCCCCTGTTAATATAATAAGCTGTGATATTCGAATTCCTAAAGATGATAAAAACCGAATTATTTTCCTCCAAAAATTTAAAGATGTACACGTTCAAAAAATATTGAAAGATTTAATTGATCAATTTAACAATGCTGATCAACTCGGTTCTTTAATTGATATTAAAAGCCTACAAAAAGAAATTGATAAACTAAAGCAGGATCAAGAGATTAAAAAGAAAACTAAAGGAAGTCTAGATAATTTCTTAACTGAGCAATATTTGAAAGGTGCACAATATGAATATTCTTTGAATTTAGTGGAAGTCGTAGAGGATGAAATAATCAGCGACGAATCTCATAATATTGGATTACAGCTCTTCGGTAAACAAGCGAAAAATGCAGCATCTTTAGCTCAAATACTAATGCAAAAATATGATGTCATCATAAGCAATCCTCCATTTGGTCTGAGTATGGAAATTACCAAGGATAAACTAAAGAAATTTTATCCAAAAACTTATGGAGATTTGATCTCTGCATTTGTAGATCAATCCCTTAGATTATTAAAAAAAAATGGTTATATTTCAATGGTTTCCGATTTTTCTTTTATGCATCTATCAAAATTTGAAAAATTCAGACGAGATATTTTATTAAACACTTCCTATATCCAATATATGCTTCTTTTAGGTGCTGGTGCTTTACCAGATGCACAAAATCATCCTCTCCTTTTTATTATCCGTAAATCAACTTTAAATGACAATTTTATTGGATTATATAGGTATGTTAATGATAGCTTTTCTAAATCACTAAATCCAGAAATTTCAATTAAGAATATTAACGACTGGGCCGAAGAAGAAAAAGTTCCAATTGGATGGAATAAAATTAAGCAAATTGAATTTTTAAATTTACCAAAATGTATTATAGATTTAAATATCGCAGATAAATTTATACCTCTTTTAAAATTCTTTACAATATATCCTCGATTGGATATTAGTCAGCATAATAAAAATGAAAAAGAAATTTTATCTAATCATAAAATTTCACGTGCTTATCAAGGAATTGCCACAGGAAATAACGATTTATTTGTCCACTTTTGGTTTGAAGTAGATCCTAATCTTATCCGTAGAGTAGAATTAATAGAAGAACTTTCAGATGTACCGGATTCGCCTAATATACCCTTTGTTCCTTTCTCTAAGGGTGGTGGAGATAAACGATATTATTTGAATAATGGATATATTTTATGGTGGAATCAAGATGCAATTACGGCGGTTAATGGAAATAATGGTGTTATTAGAAATTCTTCATTAATTGGAAGATCAGACCTTCATTGGTCTTTAACCTCTAGCAAATCACGAGGAAGATTTAATATTTCTCAGATTGGATTAATGAGAGATGTGGTTTCTATGGGAATTCATCTACTTGATAAAAGAGTTGTCAATTACTCATTATTAGCATATTTAAATTCCTTTTTTGGTTTTTTTTTTGGACGTTTACAAACAAAAGATAGAAAGTGGCAAGCCGGAACTGTTGCTCGTTTCCCTATTCCTTTAGAATTTATTATAACCAATTCGAATACATTAGAACTTTTAGCTAAGGAGTCTTATGAACTCAGAAGAGATTGGGATACGGGGTATCCTATGTCTCCAATTTTCGCAGAATCATTAATCGATAAGGTTATTGATGAAAACTCCTCAATCGTAAATATTGGGGCACCTAAGACAAGACATCCTTTCTGCGACGAATATACCCCATGTAATAGTGATATTGCACAGAAAATTAATCACATAATCGTTAAATACGAAAAAATTACTATGCATAAGCTAGTTGTGGCTGTAGAGAAAAGGTTTTATATTCTTATAAAAAGACTTGAAGAAATTGATGATGAGCTTAACAGTATATTCTTTACACTTATTGATAATGAAACTTCTCAAGCATTAAAAGAATATTATAATTTGTTTTTGGGAAATTTGGAATGGAAATCTGAACCAGATATTTGGATTAAAGATTTTCTTATGGCTAATTTAATTTTTTTAATTAAATCAACTTCAAAAGGAATAGCTCCTCTAAGTAATTTTAAAGAGAGTGCATTAGGGCTTTACGATAGCTTTATTAATCTTCTTACTCTAAAATTTAAGATTGATATAGACGATTTGCAACCTATTCTTAAAGAATTAAAGCTTTTATTAGGTAAAAATCTTAAAAAATGGATTGAAAAAGATTTTTTCTTCTATCATTGCCAACGATTTGGAGGACGACCTATAATTTGGCAATTTTCTTCGAGATCAAAATCAAACCAAGAAAATGCAACTAATATTTTTATTGATTATCATCAAATGAACGAAAACACACTCCCTAACATCAGAGTTGAATATCTAGAACCATTGTTAAATATTTTTGAACAGAGAAAAGCAATTGGAACCCTTCCAGTAGAAGATATACCTAAATGTGATGAAATTGAAAAATTAATAAAAGCATTTATAACTTTAGAAAATGGTTATGAAAATATCCCAAATCCAAATTCAATTACAGGTAAAAGAGCTCAAAATGGTCAAGGAGATGATAAAACATGGGGATGGATATTTTCTGAAGCAGAGTTAATAATAAGAAACGGATATAGACCAGATCATTTTAAAGGAGTATTAACAAATATAATACCTCTATGTTTAGAATTATCAGATGAAAAGAAAAAAGAATTCCCCATTGAATATTATTCAATTACTCCAAAAAGATCGTTGAAGCATTTACTAAAAAAGATGGATTCTTTGGATCAACTTAAGAATTATAAAATTACTAATGATGATGATAAATAAAATTTCAATTTATATTTAGAGGTATAGAATTTATGGTACAAAAAAGGTATAACCATGATACTTTAAGAGATTTGTTATGTAATTTATTTTTCGAAGAAAATAAATTCCCTTTTTTAATAATTTATGATGTTAATAATATTTTATCGGACTTTCTTGAACAAGAAATATTAAACCAGACAAAATTTAAACTTTTATCCATCCAAGCAACTCAAAAACCTGTTGAATTTTTAGAGCGAATAAAAATTGTTGAAGATTTCAATGAAAATACAGGATGGTACGAACATTTTTGGATTATACATGTTTTTGGAGAATATTCAAGAGAAATCGAATCTTTTGGTTCATTTCACTATTATGAAAAAATTGGAAAAGTCATCATAATTGAGGATTTTTATGATTTTCTAATGATTTCCGATCTGAATCTCGTGAGAAGTAAAGATAATAATTCGCTTCTCATTCAAGAACCCTCCTTGAACCAATTTATGCTTGAATATTTAGCAGATATTCCAATATCTTCTTACATTAGCTCTGAAAAAGTTTTCAACGAATATGCGGCTTGGATGATTTTATTCACTTCCAATTCAATCATCAATCCTTCACAAAAAGCAGAATCTCCCTTATGGATTTCAATTTCTCAAGAAAAAAAGATCTTTTCAAATGTAAAGAATTTATTAGAATTAATCTATTGGATTGATCTTCTTGCTCCGAAAACTATTGATGAAAAGACCATAAATTATTTGAATATATATTTTAAGGGATTGTTAAATGAACTAAAGATAACAAATCTTAAGCTCTCAGAAGACTGGAATGAAAATTTTATACATATAATTCAATTTATCTTTCGCTATGGTAAATCAGCTTTTTCAAAGAGAAGTAAGGGTAAACAAAAAGCGATTAAAATTGATGTTTTTTTAAACCCCGAAAAAAAAGAGATAAATCTTCCAAGAAGTACGATTGAAATATTCGGAAATTTTATAAATGAATGGTTAACCCATAGCAATCAAATACTTTTAATCCGTTTTCAACAATGGACTAATTTATTGAGAAAGAAGCAAATCTCAATTTCAATTATACAGGAAGAAATTCAAAAATTTGAGAATAGTTTTTCTTATACAGGTTTTATAGATATCTATCTTACATCAAGTATTTTGGAATCTCAGCAAAAAAATCCCTTAAAAAAAGATGAATGGATAAGTAAAGTATCTAACATAATTAAAAAACGAGAGAAATTATGGAAGAATTATGCTAGGTTATGGTGGAAAGACAGAAACCTAATCTCTTTTGAAAAAAACTCAATTTCGATACATCAACTCTGGGAATTTACTTTAAGGGCGGGACTATTACTCTCTTTTGAAATTACTTCTTCGAATTGGCAAGATTTACAAGAGATTGCTTGGGAAATTGAAAATTATTATATGATCGTGATGAAACCAGAGTTCAATCACATTTTCAAAAGCGAGGATTCTTTTAAACAGTTTTTAAATATTACAACAATATTAAATACAAAATATATAGATTGTCAAAAGAAAATTGAAAGCCCTTTTTCAGAATATTATTTCAATCTTTTGAATTCAGGGGATATTTATAACTATTCTAATTTCTCTAAGACGGTTTGGAATGAATCAATAAATAGAATCAAAGAAAATCAAAATATTGGATTTATATTTTGCGATGCTTTACGTCAAGATCTTGCAAATGAACTTAAACAAAAAATAGAAACCAAATGGGATCAAAAAAATTCAATTATTACAGAGAAAGAGATTGAGGAAATTCAATCTTTATCCTTTTTACCCAGTATTACTAATTTAGGATGGAGTCAAATCTTAAGAAAAGAAGATGAAATATATGTAAAAACGTCAAGTGATAATTTAATTTCTGGTATTGAGAGAAAGTCAGAAAAAAAGATTTTTTATAACCCCAAAGATCGAAATTCGAGGATTTTACAAATTTTAAATGAATCTGGGAAAAAAATTGAGATTTTGGAGATAGATCTGAAGAATTTCAAAGAACAAAAAAGCACATTACAACAAAAAATTAATCAAAATAATTCTAAATTAGTTCCAATATTGTGGTATGATAAATTTGATAACCATGATTTAAGTTTTGAAGAATTTATTGAAAGGAAAGATAAATATTTAGATGAATTAAAAGACATTATATGGAAACTTCATGAGGTTGGAATAGAACTTATTTTTATCTTATCAGATCACGGTTTTATATTCGTTAAAAATGAGGATTTCATAGAAGATAAGCCAATCGGGATGCTACATAAGCGTTATTGCCTTTCTCCTAATACATTTACAGATGAGGAAAGTGTAAAATATCCAAATTGGAAAATTTTTACACCAGAACTCTTTAGATATAAGGTTGAAGATGATAAAAACAAGTTCTCTTCAATGATAGTTCCATTGGGATTTAAAATATTCAAGAAATCAAAAAAAAATACGGATTTTTATTTACATGGAGGACTAAGCTATCAAGAGTGTGATCTACTCCATCTAAAAATTCAGTGTATATTAAAGCCCAAAGTCAAAATTGAGAAAATTGAAGTCAAAGATCATGAAAAAATTGAAGGTCAAGAAGTTTTTTACTTAAAGGAGATGGGAGATTCTAAATATCTAGAGTTTCTTCTTAAAACACGCAAAAAAGGAGCTTCATCTACGCAAATGCGTCCTATTATCATAAAAGTTGTTTGTTCGGATCCAAGAATCCAAATCGATCCCAATCAACAATTGACATTAACTTCGGGGTATAGAAGGAGATTTAAGTTAAGTTTCAATAAGAAATATTCGATAAATTCAATAGAAATCCAAATTAATGACTCCGAAAACGAAACAATTAAAATTAAGAAATTTTTAGTTAGGGAACCTTCGATTTATGGTTCAGAAAGTCTTTTCTAGAAAAAGCTAATAACATTAATTAAAAAGATGTGATAATAAATAAATATGGAACTAGATGATCTTGATAAAAAATTGCTAAATCATTTTCCTGGGATGATAGTTAGGAAAGATTTAGCGGCAAAATTAAAAGGAGCATATCCAATTCCAACTTATGTTCTCGAGTTTTTACTTGGAAAATATTGTTCTAATCCAGATCAAGAGGTAATAAATGCTGGTTTGCAAAAAGTTAAAGAAACTCTTGAAAATCATTACTTGAATCCCGAAAAGACTGAAGTAATTAAACATAAAATAAGAGAATTGGGATCCTTCAAAGTATTGGATCGGTTGAGAATACGTCTTATACCCTCAGAAGATAAATATTGGGGGCAACTAGCAGGATTAAATTTAAATTTTCTTCATGTAGAAGATAATTTAGTAAGAAAAAATGAGCGTATGCTTTTAGACGGTGTTTGGGGTATAAATGAAATCGGTTATGATTCGACATTATCCCGAAAAGGAACGGTAGAGCCATTTTTTCTTAAATCCTTCCAGCCAGTGCAATTAAGCACCCACCTTATCGATAAAATTATAGATTCAAGAAAAGAGTTCACAAAAGAAGAATGGTTAAATATATTATTACGCTCAATAGGACTTGAACCTACTCAATTTTCTAAACGACAACAAATGTTATTACTGACAAGGTTAGTTGTATTCGCTGAAAGGAATATTAATTTCGTTGAATTTGGACCCCGTTCAACTGGAAAATCATTTTTTTATCGCGAATTATCCCCCCATAGTATTTTAATAAGTGGGGGCCAAACGTCCGTGGCGAATTTGTTTGTTTCTAATATAGGTTCTGGAAAACCAGGTCTGGTTAGTTATTTTGATATTGTTGCTTTTGATGAAGTAGCAGGGTTAGGCAAATTTTCAGATATTACAGAAATTCAAATATTTAAGGATTATATGGAATCTGGTTCATTTTCTCGTGGAAAGGGTGAGTTTACAGGAAAAGCATCACTTGTATTTCTAGGTAATATGGATGTA